>JAAUXT010095005.1_pt1 | contig 11632 bp, 10 predicted proteins | sample 7278171 | NCBI WGS metagenome assembly JAAUXT01 (sample SAMN14350112, study PRJNA611818) | marine sediment metagenome | isolation source: surface marine sediment (1.8m) | place: French Polynesia: Moorea | collected 2018-08
CTGGCACTAGCAATACCTGTTGCTGTACTAAAGAACTGGCTGTTCCGCTGTATGGACATTTCTGGTGTGTGACACAAAATGACAATGTGCTTGCAAAATTCGGATTCTGCTTGAAACTGCCACGAAATCACCCAGGAACAAACATAACATGACATAGTCAATTTACAATTCAAAATCAGCTGGTTTGGGGGGGGGGCAGAATTTTGTGAGAATAAACAAACTTGCCCTGTTTCTTCTTCATCTTCGAAATCGCACCAACCTCATCAGGCAGGCAATGGATGAGAATTTTCAACTCCAAGACCTTAACGGATACCACGAATACTTCCTACAACACATAGATTTGACATTTCTTGCAAAGATGATGACACATGACACGCAATTGACAGGGGAAACAAATTGAAAACAAAAACCCACTTCTTCATCAGATGATATTTTTGCAGACGACAGTTGCCGCCCAAATTCCTGACCAATCACACGCACTGTTTACATGATCCTGTGTCACAGAAAGACTGTTGCTTGAATTTTGTCCAAAACCTGTCAAAAACCTGTGAAACAATTGTAAAAAATGCCAAACGCCGCACACCTGTTAGCTCTGCATTTCGGTGCCACAGACAAACACCGACAGCTCGGTCTTGACACAAATAGAACGGCGGTGCTGTCAAGTTTCGGCGCAGAAACGGGCACCGATCGCAAATAGAACAGCCCCCAAGAAAGTTCTGACGCTTCTGTTCTGATGCGTCTGGTATCGCGTGACGCTTCATTGTGTTGGACGCCGGCGAACCAAGGCAACACCATGCACTTTTGTGCACTGACTGCAGCTGGACCCTCTTGTCGGCTCCATGGCGAAATTTAATCTCCTGATGAATTCCAGGAACGATGGAAGACAGTTGGAAGAAAGGATCAGAGAAAAAAAGTTCACATTCCTCTTGTGTGGTGTCCGGAAGTCGGATCACAGGACGCTGGCCCTGCAGCTTCACGACTCCGGCTTCTGCGGGGCCGCAGCGCCAGGAAAACCGTGCACATCGTGAGGCAACGGTTTGCGCGGATTCGTGCGGGCGATTGCGTAGGCCCCTTCTCAGTCAGGGTGTTGGAAACCAATTACTTTTTTCACAACATGTAGAAGTGACCGGTGGAACGATTCAGAGCGTTGTCCGTTTCACGTTATCGCTGGAATAGAAACTTCCATTTGAACAGCCAGAAACCATTCACGCTCCAGAAACGTTCTTTTTATAGTTTGAGCCCGTTGTACAGATTCCAGGTGGGTCAGTTTCGAACCGAGTACATCGAATGAAAGAAATGAAAAACGTCTTGACACGTTAGGAAGGGGGCAGTCGGTGTCAACCAATGGGTTTTCAATTTTCAGCCGATGTCAGAAGATTCATACAAGTGAGGCCGATACAGGTTTGCTGCAAGCTTTCTTCTTCAATTCCACCAGTGCCTGTTCTGCATAAGGGTGTGGATTATATGGGCAACAAATGATATCCAAACAAAGCTCGCGTTTCGTATTTAGAGGCATAAACGGCTGAAATACAGTTATGCCTGGCAGCTATCATAACTTCATAATGTTTGAAAAGTCGTAAAACTTGACAAGTTTGGTGATGCTGAGGTGAGAGACCTTGCTCCCTCTGTGGACGGAATCTCAAGTATGGAGGCGGCGAGGCCCAGAGTTGTGCCGAAGACACTCAGCATTCACGTCGGATGCGTCGTGGTTCTCCCACTGACGAGACCGAGCACTGAGTTTGCGAAACTTGTTGTTTCTGAAACAGCCCCGCGCGTGCGTCAGAGAAGAGCAATGCCGCGTGACCTCAATTGTGACAGGCCTCATCTTTTCAACAGGTCGCTATTCCAGGATCGTAAAAGCGACCTGGCTGCGGGGTAATCTACCGGACCTGCCTGGGCGCACCAGTCGGGCACGCGACGGCACGCGAGCCCACCGGGCAAATATGTGAAGCGCGCCGCGCTGCTCACTCATCTCTGCCCCCGGAGAGCTTTACGTGTCATCTTGCGCAGCTCTCAGGGCAAACGATGGCAAACTGGTTTTGTGCTCCTGTCATTTTGTGTACACAACTTTACTTAGTGCGCTCCAACACGGGCCGTGTCGACATCCCTCGCCGCGAATTCCTCATCTCTCTTCTCACGAGTCCCTCGCAGATTTCATTAATCTGCGCTCGTCACCCTTGAGTAACGGAATCTGGAATGTCAGGAATTCTCGTGTTGTTCGGCGAACGTCAATTCTGACGCAATCGGCGTCGCTTCCAGCCCGGCGTGAACTCAGGAGTGAAAAATACGGGCCTGGCATTCCCACATGTTGGTCGCCCAAGACAACAAGAAAAAAGACGATGTCAAGTGAGGACACATGAGATAGCAAATAAATATTCTGGCGTGATTTTGTGAAATTCGGCAACAAAGTAACGAAAATCGCGCAAGGTGTTTCGGTGAGAGAAAGAGGACGGTGATAAGACACGCATGTTTGTTGACCCTCTTGAAGATACATCCTCACACACTCTTCTGGATGGAACTCACCCCTCAATGGGGATTCGTCCCATCTCAGGTTGTTTTCACCTGCCACACACGCGCAGAACCTGGTGAATGACACAAAGGTTTGTTGGCAACCTTCTCGGAATGTCACCAAATTTCCGTCAATGGTGTGAGAAATACAAAACGTACGCTCCACCCAACAACAACTGAATGTAAAGAACATTCTACACGTGTCTGGCGTCACTGTACTTTGGGGTTGGAGTTTTATTCGTCTTGCACACTTCCTGTGTGCGCAATGACGATTTGCTCGGTCCCACTTACAGCAGGAGCCGACCACTCAGCAACAGATGTTGAACGAATCCGACCGCACTAGTCTGGATGGGACGAATCCCCATTGAGGGGTGAGTTCCATCCAGAAGAGTGTGTGAGGATGTATCTTCAAGAGGGTCAACGTGACCTGTTTCCTGCAATGATATTTTTTGCTGGAGTCGTCAAACATTTTGTCAACGGAAAGCGCACAACTTTTTCATTCGAAACAACTGGAACCACGCTTGCAGTTGACCTCACAAAGGGCGCAACTCTTCAGCCATATTTGCTATTGACCAAACAAGTGTTGCGAAAGTTGTGTTGTGCTCATGCAAATGTCCACTCCTCAGCGTGGCGCCTTCAATCGACAACTACGGCCCAGGGTTTGAACCTGACATTGTTTTGGCATCATTGGTTTCTGCGGCACCAAAGAAAAAATACAGCTCAAGAAAACAGTCCCAAAAAATGAATTTCTTGCGATTCGTTTGTTCAACTAAATTGGAAGTTTGTTTGTGACAAAAAGAGAGGGTGTTTATCCAATTGCGTGGAGCAGTAAAAAGAGAGGCGCAGGGTAAAAACTGCCCCTTGCCTTGAAAGCGGACTGTCCATGGCAAGAGTCCAGATGTTTCGCAAAATCATTCTGAAGCCCAGACCTATTTCTGCTCACCAACTTCTTCAAACTGAGCACAAACATGGTAGACACAGTCCACTCCTTATTCACAAGTTACAAAGAACATGAAACAATTGTCTTTTGGAAACAACGTCAATCAGTTGCAGCAACATCCTGTGTTTCCTGACCCCCAATTCACACCGCGTGCGCCAGCGCATCACGCACACCAAGGTCACAGCGCACCAAAATGGGTCTCACATGTGTCTATGGTTGTGTTCACACTGAAGTGCATGTGTGCCACCATGATCGCAGTTGGGTTCCAACCCCAAACGTGCGCTGGCGCATGGTGCGTGATGTGCTGGCACACGCGGTGTGGCTGAGGGGTGATCTTCACCATGTTTTCAGACGACCGTGCCACGCACTCAACACCAAGTGTTCAATTTCAAGAAAAAAAAATCAATGAACAGTGAACCGAACCCAAGAGGCATTTGTGATAAATTGAATCGTGTGTGCACAATTGGTGGCAATGGACATGGCAAGAGGAAGATGTATCCACTTTTGTTTTTGATCTGATCCAGAAAGTATTTTGATCTGATCCTGAAGTGATGTCTGACTGGGTTCATTGAACAAGTGTTGCATGGCAGTTCAGATATTGTCTTGTGTCATATGGCTTCAAACACCTTTGAAAACTTCACATTCAAAAATGATGTCAACTTGAAGTGACTTCATTTCACTTTTTTGTTTCAGATTTCATGTATTACAAAGACAAAGGGACAACGACAAAGGGACAACATCACCGACATTTGTCTTCCTTGGGATTAATAGGGTTCAAAATACTGTTGTCATTCTTCATATTACAGGTTGGATCGAACGGTCAGGAAGTCTGTCGTGTGTGATGCATGCAGCTTTGGGAAACAAGTAATGAGCACACAAACAATTGGTACCTTTTACAGAATTTTATTGTCACGATATTATTGCGAGAAATCTAAGCTTGTGCTTGTTTGGAACTCACCGTTTCAAAGAAACTGGAATGGTTTCCGCTCTTTCCGAAAAAGGCCGTTTTGAGACAAGTTTAATTCTGTGAACCGAATTAAACGCACGGTTCCTCTGGTGAATCACTGGTTGTAGAGATACCTTTGTCCGAAAAGAACAGACGTGCTTGAGCATTTTGATTCAGATAGCAAGAACGTTCGCTTCTTTCAAAAATCTGCAAGGAGTGGTCTGCAGGCTTGAGTGGCAAAAAAAGTTTCTGCAGACTTTCGAGGAAAACATGTCTTCTTGCCTGCGTCTGCTTTTTAATTAAATAGTTCGTTGCGTTTTTAACAAACCAATAAGAAACTAAATTAGCTGCAGGAAATAAACTGCGGTCAATTAGCAGAAATCATGATTTAATTAAAAATTCAACCACGACTTTCAGCAAGAAAATTAATTTTCTGATTGAAACCAAAATGGTGAACGAGTGGACACGACAGTGTTGCAAGTTTCTTTTGTCACGACAGCAGTCTTCAACTTTCAGAAATTCAAATTTACCGATACGATTCTCCTATTCAAAAGGAAAACTCTCCAACGGCACTGAGGTTGAAGACTACAAGTTTCCGGTTTGAAAGACAAGACCATGCATACCAAGTAAATTGATGCCATTGGTTTCACTCATCGTTTTCCAACAACAAATCTTTAAAGGCAGCGACTGACGGAGAACTATCCCGCGCTGATCAAATGTTACCATCTTTCTGCGCACACGAGTGTGGGTGTCACGTGTGATTTCATGGCACCCTCTCTCTCTCTCTCTCTCTCTCTCTCTCTCTCTCTCTCTCTCTCTCTCTCTCTCTGTTGTGTGTGTTGTGTGTGTTGTGTGTGTTGTGTGTGTTGTGTGTGTTGTGTGTGTTGTGAGTGTGTGTGTTGTGAGTGTGTGTGTTGTGAGTGTGTGTGTTGTGAGTGTGTGTGTTGTGAGTGTGTGTGTGTGTGTGTGTTCTGTGTATCCACACAGCGTTGTTTCTGAAGTGGAGAAAGCAGATTTTTACCCTGCAGCGTTATTGGTTGATGCTGCTTTCACAAGTTTACACAAAACACTTGCGAAATAGTTTTATGGAGTCTGATCTGTACCTGCAGTGTTATATTTTCATCTTGAGCTTTGCTTGTTGTCACTCGATCGAAATAGCGCGAGCTTTCAATTAATATTGCGCCTTCAGTCTTGGCGCACACCTGCGTGGCGTTCCTCCCGGCGCATACTTGTTGGAATTTCAGCAGATGTGTCATTCTGCAAAGGACAGTCCCATATTTATTAGATATTAATTAGAAAAATACAAGGCAGTGGCCTGAAGCAGGCGAAACCATGCATGTACGAACACGGGCACACGCACAAGCATGCGCTGCCTCAAGCAGAACTCTGAATACGAAAACCCACTCAACGGACCCAGGTACATGCAAAAATATATGTGCACGCACCAAGTTGTCTGTGAGGACAGAATATTCATGCGTGCGCGGTCAGGTGCTTGTTGTCTGTACTCACAAACATCTACATTCGATCCTTGGACCGCCCCAAAATTTTTGTACCTTCCACGTTTTGTTTCACTTTGCTTCACTTTGCCATGCCCACGAAAAAAACGTTCTTCCAACAACTTAGCACAAGTCAACGAAAGCGTGCACTCTCGGTGCCATCATACCACTTCAAATTCACATTGACCATTCCAAAGGACCTGCGACTCTTTCTGAGCCCCAGAGAGTTTGTCTGGCCCGCCTTCCAACCAGAGACGAAACAGCACCAAATGCTCGCGATTGTCCTTGCTCTCCCCCCGTGCTTGTGGAAGACTTTCATTTGCGCTGATCGTTCAGGGCGAGAATCTGCTTTGTCCACTCCTTCCTCGTTTGGATGAGAAGAAAGCTTTTCGAAATTGAATTAATTAATTTCGAGTTTTGATGAAAATCAGAAGGTCTACATTTCCACGGGCATGTGGATCTGATGAGCCTGGGTTCAGTTTCTCGGTGAAGCATGTCGAAGTTTTGGAAGTGTCAGGCGCACGAGAACCCATATTTTGGATCCTTTTTGGCCTGCGTAGGACCGAAAATGAAATCAGAAACTGCGAGATTGCCCAGGAGCGTTCGCTTTCAGTGAATGCACGCACACCCTGAGCCTGGGCACACACTTGGAGAACAAGAGTGGGCGTCTGGGTGCTCCCAGTCCCGGCCGGACCAGTCTTGCAGACATAAGTTGCTACGTCGAATCCCTGCAAATCAACCTGGACATCTTCAGGTTGACATGGCTGAGATCTGTTCTTGAAAGATTTGTTCATTTCACCTTCAGTTTGTTTTGGACACAGAAAAAGCAGCTGAATCTTTTCAAATTACACGATTTTCTTGAGATTTTCCGGAGACCAGCAAGAACGGTAAAGAACAAAGCTTGACACAAGCGAACATAACCTGCGCCAATGACAAGTGACGTGCATCAAATTGGCACCGCCACACGTCGACGTATGATTAATCACGACTAACTTCTGATCCTGGTCGTAAATAAAAAAGACAGGGCAAACCAAGTGATCTTGGTTTGCATGTGTGTTTGGCAATGCACTCGCGTCGGGCTGATGATCAACCATGATCAGATTGTAAAACAGCGACCACGCAGACGGCCCGCGGGGGTCTTGGCACCAGTCCTAACGGTCCGGACTGCCTCGCACTTCCCTCCGGTCTTCTTAGTGCCATCAACTTTGGTCTGGGTCACCTGGCCACCTCAGCGAACCAGCACTGCACGACCATCGCTGCGAGGCACCTGCGGCGCGTCCTCGTTGCCTTCGTCGTGCGAGAAAAACGCGCGCAGCGCAGAACCCTGTCTTCCTGCGCCGACCCGTTTTGTCATCTGTGCTTTTCGTGAAGACATCGGTGGTCGTTAAAACAGAAAAGCATCAAACGGGAAACCATCAATTGGATTGGGTCTGTGAGGATGGCATGACTGAATTCGTTTGTGGCGTTCAAGTTCACAGGTGCTCCTTGAAGCCGCTTTCTGGACATTCACTTTTTGGCAATCACTGATGGTCTCAAGAATGTGTCCTCAAAAAGGTTGCAGGCATCAGAGTTTGCACAGTCCACACAGTACAAAGAGAGGAACTCTTCAAAGGAACGTTGTCCGGCAGAGTACAGAAAAGTTGACTGTCCTCAAGAGTCACGTTCCCAGCTCGTACGGGAGTGTACGCTCAGCCAAGCTCTCAACAAGTTATCAGGCCCTCTTTATCAAACCAAATGATACAATCCTACATGCAAAAAACCTGTAAAACTGTTTGACCTTTGATAAGTCTCAAATGCTGAAGCGTGTCTCTTTTGCACTTTAAGTCAAGACAGTTGGTTCTGTGAAGTTCTATCCACAGGTCAAAATTTTGAGGCTTTAAAATGTTGGCTTGAGGACATTTTCAACCGAATGTTGTTCCTTTGTTGGAAGAACCGGCGCCGTTCAGCCTGCAGATTGCCGTGTTGAGATTTTCTGGCCACACACCATCTTGTGCTGAACCTGAGCGAGTGCGAAAGGGACAACAGTTTCAACCTCACTGTTGAACTGTCGCCGCTGTACACTGAACCAAGACACACAAAAACAGTTGATGGAAGCAACACTGCAGAATTCACATCTCTTCTGGTTGCTTTATTCTGTGGTTTGGTGGTTTGTTGCAACTGATCCCAAGAATGAAGTCCCTCCTCCATTCGCCAACCATGGTTCACCTCCCACCAGATCTCCTGACCAAGAACTTCCCTGTGGGTTGATTTCTGAGCCATTTTTCAGAGATTCCAGGGAGCCGCTTCCTCCCATCTCGAACTGGTGCAAGTGAAACACCATATGACCACACTTTTTCTCGAACTTCAAACCACCAAGCATGCTGTTGTTCTTGAGCTGCCAATTCTGAAACAGTTGGCATCTGTCGTTCTTTTTCGTGTGGTGCATGCGCGTTGCATGCTTTTCCTCTGTGTACAAGTCAAGAAGATAACAAAATGAAGATGTTGAAAGTTAGATAGAATCTAGATAACATTCGATTTGCATAAATTTGCATTTGTCAGTAAGATTAAAATGTGGCTCCACACAGGAGATAATCGTTGGGTTGAGTTGGGCAGTTTGAAGCTGTTGTTTTGGTCTTGCCGTTCCTGGAGATCAGAATCAGGTGCCTGTACGGTGAGAACAAACAGTCGAACAAGCGGTCAGTCATTCGGTGGACAGTGATCGGGAAGAAAAAGGTCGGCTGCCACCAAAACGGTTTCTGATTCAGGCAGCTCGTTCTCAGTGAGCAATCAATGCCTTGGTTGAACTCGAAGACTGCAGAAAAACATTCTCAGCACAGTTACGACATTTCTCAGAGACTCGTCGTATTCGTTCTTGCACTGACTGAAGTTGGCCTCAGGATCTCGCATTTGGATCTTGCAACGCGCACAAATGCTTTTTTCTGTGCACTCAGACGTCTTCAAGTTTTTGCACTGACCAGTGACCACTTGACCAAAGAGTGAAGTGTGGACACATCCTTGACTTGTGTGTGAGGTCATCCTGGCTGTCGCTGAGACTGAAAAGTTCAATTTGCCGGTAGTGTCCTGGAATAACTTCTTGTTGCCACGGTCTGCTGTCCGGACGCATTCAAACCTGTGGACTTGTGCTGAAAGCTTGAAGAGTCGATGTGTCTGGGGTTGTGGTGCCTTGTTCTGCATTCGAGAAAAAAAAACCCAATCACTGTTCACAGATATAGCACTGAGATCGACAAGGTCAGTGTTCAAAGAAAACCCCGACGGATTAGCCAAGCTGACGTACAAAGCGGTGGTCGGACAATTCAACAATGATCCTTGGAATGCAGCTTTGTTTGAATCAAGTGGGGTCAGAAGATTGTTGCAAGAGTCAAAAGTATTGAAATAAACAAAAAATATCTTGGTCCAAAAGTCGCACAGGCTCCCTTGCGACCTTGTTTGCTGGTTCTGCAGTTGAGCGTCCAGTCCAAAATGGGCTTCTGATCGACGTCTGTTTGCACCAATGGGGAACAGGACCCACAGTCTCCTACATGCCCCCCTCTTTTCAAGTCGTGCTGTAGTGTTGTCCTGTGCATCAAACTCCACTTGAAGTTTGGCCAGGTCTGGCGGAAGCTGATTCACTCCGAGACGACGAAGCTCGCGTCAGCTGATAGCGACGCGGTGGCTCCGGGTTATCTCGTGACCCGAATCCTTTCTCCATCAAACTGCACAAGGAACACTTCTTCATCTGACTTTGGTGCCAAATTCGAAAATTTACTCGAAAAGTTCTCAAAATTTCCCGACGGACGGCAGCACAAGGTGTCACGGTTTCTGTCGCGCTTGTGGTGATGGGATGAGTCGAACTGGAAGGAGCTACTTGCGGTGTCAGTGTGACAAATCTGGTGACTGTTGAGTGATTCTTATCTTATCTGCACTTCACCTTTTGACCAGAGAGACTTTTCCCTCTTGATATCCAGCCACGGTATCTATAATTAGATGCGAAGTGACCGGGTTTCACTGAACTAGGAAGGTTCTGCAATTGCTGCCAACTTGTGCAAGATGATCTCAAGTGATTTCTTGGTGGTGTGGTTTCGTTCACGTCTGCAGGAAATAACTTGCGAAGAAACAATGTGAAAGTTGAAATGTGAAAGTTAAAGATCCAAAATCAACAGTCGCGAACCCACCGGTTCATTCCAGGAACTGAGATTCACAAACTTCCTGGCTGTTCCCGGAACAAAGCGATTTTGTTGTGACAGGTCAACATGCCAATGATTTGTTTGAGATGCGTTGTGGTTTTGTGGTGAAAAGGCACGGAGGAATGTTTGTTTTATTTTTTTTGTAAAGCACTGGGGATGAGGTGGGGGTGACAAGCTGTTGGGGCGCGGGGGTCGAGGCCTCGGGGCACCTGACATGTGCCAGCTCCGTGTGCCTTGTGTCAGGCCACGAGCCGGGGCTGCGCAGTGAACAAGGGTGACAGGGGGCCACGCAGCGATCGAAACCCGAGCCGGGCCTATCTCGAGGCACCGCGGCAGCGCCACGAAGCTGTCACCCGCCCAGCGCCTGCAACACACTGACGTCTTGGAAGCCCCAGCCTCAACGTGTCGCCCTGCTGTCGGTTTACGTGTCATAAACATCACAGTAGGCAGGTCAGAAACGTTTGTAAACCACCTCCCGGTTACATCATATCTCCCATGTAAACATGCTAAACATTACAACAATGTACTCATGCCGAAGCCCAAACTGCTGCCCGTTGTGCAAGTCACCAGCTATTTCGCATCTCTTTTGAAACAAACAGAACTCACCAAACTTTTGTGACACAATATATATTTTTGAGCAAAATACTATGAAGTTTAAACAAAAAGGTTGAGCGCTTGAAAGAACCTGTGCAATGTGTTGCCCATTTGATAGACATTGGATGTACACGTTATGTATCGCAACTGTAACCTGTATATTTCGCACAAAAATTATATATTTTTCTCCGATACAACTTTACATCTGCATAAATATTTCAAAATCAGAAAGCGCTGCTGAAAGACATGTCAGCAGACAAGTGGTTTCACTCATGATCCAAGATTCTCTGTCAGCCGTGCGTGAAGTTGCGTGAAAGAATGAGCTATTGTTGTATTTCCTCTGTGTGTGCTCACCAAGCGATTAAATTCCTGTCTGTAAAATTCCAAGTAGAGTCTCAAACTTTACTGTCACCAAAGAAAAAAAAGAACGACACAACAGCACTTTAAAGTTCATTAGATGAGTCATACGAGGTTTGTCTTTTTAGATTTGCGCACGTCCGATTTGAGTCCATTTGGGTGAGCGCGTCCTATTGATTTTTTCGGACCTTGTATGTGTGCAATTGGCAAGTCTGTGAGTCAAGTGGAACCCACTTTTTTCCTGTGTCGGAACTGGTCAATTCCCTCCGGCGTGTCGTTTTTCAGAGATGAAGGCGAAACAAGACCAGCGCAACGAAATCCAGTTCTGCATGCGTGCAGGCATGTCCAGAATGGATACAATCAATCACTTGAGAAGGATACATGGTGCACAGAAGCTGTCAGACTCTCAAATCAGACATTGGTTTGCTTTTTTCCAGTCAGGAAATGATCATGTTGTGGATGCTGCACGGAGTGGATGCCCATCCAGAAGAACCCCACAAATGGTTGCTGCTGTCCGCAATGTGCTGAATCAAGACAAGAGACAAACTGTGCGGCAAATTGCTGGTCAAGTGAACTTGTCTCCAAGTGCAACACACAAAGTTCTCCGCAAGGATTTGCAGTGCAAAAA
>JAAUXT010086035.1_pt1 | contig 11630 bp, 17 predicted proteins | sample 7278171 | NCBI WGS metagenome assembly JAAUXT01 (sample SAMN14350112, study PRJNA611818) | marine sediment metagenome | isolation source: surface marine sediment (1.8m) | place: French Polynesia: Moorea | collected 2018-08
AAATTCCTTCCTCATGCATTATCCCCAACCCAAAATGAACCAAAAGAGTCCTTAAGATCCCAAATCAATCCTCATCTTGACCATAAAAGTGCTGTTGACATTTTTTTGGAAGAGGCTGCCTATAGGTGCTTCGATTTGGCTCGCACCGATTTGGCTCATCAGCCCAAATCGTGCAATCCACCTCAAATCACCTAAAAAGTAAGGCCGGGCACGGGTTGACCTCATTTGCACCTGCCCACCTGTCTGACACCCACCCACCCAATCACCCACCACCTGCCCACACACCCTCTCAGTCAGTGACCCACTCACATACCTGCGCATTCGCCCACCCGCCCATCACACCACGCCACCCTCGCCCACCCTCGCCCACTCCTGTACCCACACCTACACTGCCGCCCTGCCGCCCGCACGCCCAGACAACCCGCTGGAGAACAAACCCCCCGGACATGTTCTCGAAACAGCTGACTCGTGAATACCACGGAGACTTTTGTCACACGTTGGGACATATTTTAGAATTTTCAGAGCAAGACCAACCCCCGTCAATTTATCTCAGGATGAAAACGTTGAAAGGAGAAACAAGAAGCAGTGCTCAAGGCAACTGCAGTGCGAAGTCCCTTGCCGGTAATGTCGCCGATTCCTCCTTGTCCTCTTTGTCTTCTGCAGGGGGGGTCCTGGGGGTCTGGGGGCAGGGGGTTTGGGGGTGGGGGTTGGGGAGGGGGAGGGGAGGGGGAGGGGACACTTCATCCACCCTGCCATGTACTGCACTACCACATGGTGCTTCGCCCCAAAGGGACTTCGCACAATCAGAGCAGCACAGAGGCAGCGGCGCCTCGAACCCTCGAGACATACCCTGCCCTGTCATTCTTCTACCCAACTCGTGATTTTACCCCCCCCCCTCCAACTCTTGCACCCCTGAAAACCTTGCGCGCTCCCCCCCCCCCACACCCGAGGTCCAAATTGCAAACGTTCCCTTCTGAAGGACGGCCATGGACGTGACCATTTTCACCGTCGGCACAAGAGCTCTGAGTCACATGCTTCTCATATGTAGTAAATTTCACAACATTGAGAATATTTGGAGCGTGGAGGCAGCATCTCCGACCCTGGAAAGGGAGGGACGGCCTCCCTGACTGACGCAGCCAGCAGCACCTGCCCTCTCAAGCCGTTTTCACATTGGTGCTGTCGACGTCAAAAAGTTTGACGTCCACGTCTAAATTTCACTGTTGACGTCAATTTTAACATGGGACCCAATTGAGGACGTAAAAAAAATAGTACAGCCATTTCCTGACGTCAACCCTCACGACGTCATGACGTCGTCACCAATGTGAAAACGGCTTTATTCATGGAAATTCTCCGCATGGAAGGGGCCCCCGTCATGTTCTCATCTCTCTTAGTAGAGAACATTCAGAGCGTGGACGCAGCGTCTTTTTACACCACTGAGACACCATCCTCGCTGCTACCCTTGAGAGGGAGACGTACATCCCGCTGTGTGTATCACGACACAGCCCCGGCAGCGGCAGCGACGCTCATTGATATGCATAACAACACAACGCGTCAAGCGTAGAGACGCCGCTGACGACGTGACGTTAGAAACAAGACGCAACGTCGCTGAGTCATCCCAGAAAACGCTGACGCTCTCCCAAGCAAACATGAGTTTGGAATTTGAACGGATCTGCCAACCTGCCCAGACTATCCAGCATCCTTCGCTGCAGTTCCACGCAACGTAACGACGTCTGTGTGACGTAGCGTCACAAACAGACGCAGCGTCGTTCGGCGTTCTACGCTCATTCTTTTGAAGGGCAGGGTTGTCCCTCTCATGATGTTGTCAAATTGGTCACAGCGGAATTTCATTACCAATTCCAGCTTCCAAACCGCACTGATATCCACAGAGATAGATCTGCTGGCCATTCGTGTGTTTCAGTTTTTTTAACTCCGCGTGAAGAAATCTCAAAGGAGTCAGTGAAGTCTGACCCAATTCCCAACTGACCCAATTCCCAACTGACCCAATTCCCAACTGACCCGATTCCCAACTGACCCGATTCCCAACTGACCCAATTCCCAACTGACCCAATTCCCAACTGACCCAATTCCCAACTGACCCAATTCCCAATTTCGCAAAAGTGACCCGAAAAACAGCCTTGACTTGTGGGCCTCAGGAGAGCGATCGGTTCTTCGTTGCTACGCAACCTCGCGCACGCGTCGTGAACGCGACGTCAGGACACGGACACGACTCTATTCCGACGCTGCGCTCAGAATAGCGACGTAGCGTCCGCCAAAACCTGGGTGACGTTGTGCTACAAACAGACATCTGCATCTGGGGCAAAATGGCGGTCTGCCAACAAGGATAAAGAAAGTGGGAACTGTGACATACCCGTCTGTTGTTGACGTAAATCCGTTCCCAACGACGTCGTAACGTAACGTAACGTCGTCTGTCTGACGTGAAGATGACGTGACGTCAAGGAAAGTCTTCTGTGGACGCACTGCGAACGACGTGTGTCGCGCATCGCGTCCGTATCAGCCTCAGCGTCTCACGTCGTGTACCTGGGTCGAGCCTGACCGCGATGGGAACCGGAGCGTGTTGTCTGGGCGACGGAGCGTCGTCTTGAGCTCGCCGACGTTAGTCGCTGTCGGGTGATGGTGGTCTCGCGACCCTGGACGACAATACCGCATCAGTTGTGCAGCCAGCGGCGGCGCCTCGATGGCTTCTCAGAAGTGCGCACCGCAGTGTGAACGTCACAGGGGGATCGGGTCTCTGTTCAGCTACATAGCGACTGACTTCACGGTCTGTCGAGTTCTGCTGTGCGTCTCTGTGGGAGAGGCAGACGCGTCAATCAGGCTGTTTTCACATTGGTGACGCGCGGTTATTTTCTTGACGTCGGCGTCAAAATTTAACGTTGAACCCAATGGTGGAATTTTGGACGTCAGCCCAGAAAACGACGGCGCGTCACCCAGTGTGAAAACCCCTTTAGATGTCTTGTGTTTTGGCGCCAACTGGCGGTACGTCGTGAGAGACGCTCGTGATGACGTCGCACACTGCACTCAGTCCCGCAGATCACGTGACACATGTGGACGTCAAACAAACGATCATCAGGGGGTTCACACAGGCAGGGCGGCGTCAAACGTTTGAGTCTGGCGTCAAAATTTTGACGCGCGGGCGTCAAAATTATCATGACGCCCAATGGAGAGCATCAAATGAGGTAACAGTCCAGTCCATTTCTGCCGTCGCATTTAAATTTTGACGCCGCGTCATCTGTGTGAAAACAGCTGTACGTTGACGGGTGTTGGCGTCTTCCCCGTCACGTGCGGAGAGAGCACGTCTGTGCTTTCCTCGCACACAGTGAGACCCGCTGGCTCCTCCTCTGTGTACGTGAGTGCCCCCCTGTGATGATTGGGTGGGCGGTCACGTGGATGGGAGTCGCTGCGGGGCAGGGAACGACCGCGGGGCGCGGGGCGGGAGGCGGTGCGGAGCGACGGCTGGGCAAGCGCGCATGTCACGCCCTGCCCTGCCCCAACATTTTCTAATTGTAGACCAACACCAGAAGTGACAGTTTGCAGTTGTTAGTCGGACCAACCACAATTACTCAAAGGGTGTAGTGAAGTCCCAGTAGGGAGTTTTACTCACCCGAATCGTGGCGCGTCGCTGCGGAAACAGCTGCGTCGCGTCTGCAGCCCAGAGACTGTGCGTCTCGTGCGGGTCCGCCGCGCATGCGTCGTGCGGTGGGTGCGTCGTGTCGTCTTGCCGGGCACAAGGTCACGTGTGGGTGGAGGGAGGGATGGCGGCGTCGCAGTTCAGTGCACGTGCGTCACGAGGACGGCGTCACGCTGCAGGTCACTCAGGGTGCGCAGGGTTGGAGGGGCGCTGTTGTCGCAGCGGAGCCGCGCGTCAAGCGTCTGTCGTCAGAGGGCGTCACGGCCCACGCTCAATCTGTTCTGCCTCGATGTGAAGCTGTCCTGCTACTTGTGAGCGCGCGGGCGTGCTGTGAGGGGTGCAGGGCGTTGTCACGTGGCCCGGTGCAACGCGCACTCGTCGTGATGGCGGCGTCGCTGCACAGGGCACCAGGGTGCGCTGAGGTGGGATGCGGGAGCAGCGGCAGCGTCACGTCAGTTTGATGCGCATGCGCGCTGTGTGAGGAGGGCGGGTCACGTGTCCTGTGGTCAGGGAGGGCGGGAGCACCACCACACACTCGTCCGGGTCTTGTCCTTTTGGTTCAAAGCAAAGTTCTCAACGTCCTGTGTATCATATCACATCGTGCAGCACACCCAACACGTGTACACCTGATGCGTGCGGGGACATTATCTGAAAGGGTCTGTGGTGCGTTGTTCGGCAGAGCGCTGTGACGGTGACGGTGACGGTGACGGTGACGTTGGGATGACGTCACGCCCTGCTGCTCCCGGTACCACGTGACTGGAACACGTGGTCCAGTCTCACCCGTAGGCGTTCAGCCTCCCAATACCCGGAGTCTTTGGCACCACATGAGCGTCTGTACAGTATGGGCAGGTCCGGATTCAACGTTCTAAAGTTCAGTGCCCCAAGTGTTCAGCGCCTGGGGCTGGAAGCAGCTGGGAGGGGTCTGGGTCATACAATCTCTGGGGGGAGTTTCAAGCCTCGGTGTGAGAGGGGTGGAGCCAGGGAGGTCGCTGACCGGTTGATGCCCGGTGTATGGGCTCAGTGTCCTGCTCATAGGACCAGTTTGGGTGAGTCTCCTGGGTCGGCGGTGACTCTCCAGTGTGGATGGCGGTGGGGGAGGGTTCTGACACTCACGGGTTCTGCCTCTGATCTCTGGTGCTCACACTGAAGTCGGAGTGACCCTGTGGTGGAGTGGAGTCCCAGTCTCTCTCATCATACCAACAACACAGTCCAAAACATGTTCTTGGTAACCATAACAATCCACAAACAAAAGTCCAGATTGAGGGGGCTGAGGTCACAAATTTCCTCACAACTGTCCAATTTATATCAATTTTCAGGAGTCCTGAGCTCACAGGATTGCGATGAAGAGAAAACAACTGAAACATTTCTGTACAAGTACAAGTGAAACTGCAGGGGAAGCAGTTCTATGGAGCAGATCTGTACAACCAGTCAAAAGCAGTCAACAAACCAATCAATACTGTTTTAGTTTTGAATCTGTGATCATGTGATTGAAAACCTTCTGTCAACAACCAAGCTCATTGGCCCAAAACAGAACAACAGGTTATCCACATGCTGTTCAGGTGAAGAAAAGGACAAAACAGGCGCAACTTGGCTCAACCAAATCAAGGTACAGCTCAAGGCACAATGGGTGGTGTGATGCTTCATGCTGATCTGTTTGTGGTCTCCCTGTTCTGGGTTCAGAGGTGGAAACCTTTTGGGTGAGGGCTGACACTTTCGTTTTGAGGGAAATAGGTAGAAAATGGAGAACAACTCACAGAGGTTTGAGACACAGAGCAATGACAGTTGTGTACCATACTCCAAGTGGTTATTGGGCAGGGAGCTCAGGTGAGAGAGAAGCATGAGAGCATGCGGCTCCAGCCGCCCTCACCCAAGACGCTGCTGCTCACGAAGAGCAGCTCATTGTGCAGACACAGATGAACAGGGTTCCCCACCTCCTCAGGGACAGGGAGGCTCTGCAGGTGGGAGCCACTGCTGGGATCCAGAGCCAGGATTCTCTTGTTATCATCATCAGCCATGAGGATCAGCTGGTGCTGAGGGGAGACGGTGAGTCCTTCAGGATCAATCACTGCACCATCTACCTCACCCTTCAACTCCCACAACTTCTCACCTGACTCACAATCAACACTCAACAGAACATCAGCTTCCACATCAGAGAAGACCAGAGCATTGTGGGGAGCTGGGAGGTAACATGGTGCACTACTTAGTCTGAGCTCAGTGACTGGAAAGCCTCTGCCTGTTGGAGTGAATGTGGACCTGCTGCAATCCAGCTCAATCACATCAAAGCTGTGTGTGTCTGTATTCACATCCTTGATTCGTTGCAGCCACAGCTTCCCAGGCTATCCTACACACAACTCATCAGGCCTAAATTCACTCTTGGTGTCTCCACCCTGATAAGCTACTCTCTTGGCCCCATTCACCACATCAATGCATGCAACATTGCTACATTCAGCACAAGCCACAGCCAACAGCTTCTTTCCCTTGACAACAACCCCACAATGACCCACATATTCATGCTCACAAGAAGCATTCACTTCCCTCAGCTTCTGCAGCTTCTTCTTCTTCCCTGACCCAACAAGACCAAAGATATGGACAGCAATTGGAGCCTCCTTTGTCAGTCGACCCCAGACCACAGCCTCTTCACTCCAGGGCAGCACAGTTAAGGGAGGATTGTGATGGACAAACATTTCTGCAGCAGATGCCAGGAGCTTCAGTTTCAGCTTCTGAAAAGTTCGGAAACTGTTTTATCATCTTGTTGTTTTTGTGTGTGACATTGTAACAATCTCCACCTTTGCAATTTGATCTGAGCACAATTGTTCAAAATGTTTCGTGTTTTTCCTTTGTTCTGAACACTGTCTTGCCAAAAAATTGGTAAACACCAGACAATTTAAGGTGTCAAAATCCCACGACCTGCTGCCACAGCAAAGCTCACCTGGAACACCTTCTTGCCAGCCTGACCCTTCTGCACCTGCAGCTGCAGTTCCTGCAGTTTGGCCTCCAACTCCCACCTTTTTTCCTGTTTGAAACAGACAAACACTGTCTGCCAGTCAAAATCCCCAGATTCAAACTGCTCTCTGCTTGTTTGGTGAAAATTCTTCTTCACTCACCCGGGGCTCTCTCCTCCCAGCCTGACCCTTCCACACCTGCAGCTGCAGCTGCTGAACTTTGGCCACCAACTCCCGCTCTTTGGCCTACAGAAACAAAACCCTCAACAACACAAACTCTTGACATCTGTGTCTGGAGTCGCAAATTCCCAACAGTCAAGCACAGAAATTTTGATCAAGACCTCAGACGTTCTAAAAAATTTCTAGTTTCAACTGTTTCCGATTATGGTGCAAGGAGGTAGTGAAAAAATCAAGAGTAAACTTGACGTCAGATATATATTTGTCCTCACGAGTCTGGCCTTCCTCTCCTCCTCCAGCTGTTTCTTCAGTTCCTCCTTCTCAGGGTCCTGCTGCAAAAGAGTAGCCCCAAGGAGCTCGTGGTGATTTGAGCAACTAGAAGGCATAGGGACAGAAATCACCTAAAAAGTAGCACGTTCCCACAAACTGCCACTAGAAAAGTTTGAATGACAGATATTTGCACACAACAGGCAAACATCTTCCTGAAGATACATGCATTTCTGCACAGCTCTGCTCTTCGGTATAAACTGACTGAAGAGTTCATCCCAGTGCACTGACCCAGCTGTAGGCTGACCCAGGCTGGCGAAACTCACGGATGACCAGCTTCTTCGTCAGGGTGCTCGCCTCCTCAGCAATCTGTTCACACAAAAATTGGGGCCAAAATGGCACTGAACTGTCTTGTCAAACAAAGAAAAGAAATGTTGTTCAGCCTCATGTTGTGGTATGAAACCTTCTGCAACCCTGTGGACTTATACTGCACCTGTTTTGCAGATTTGACTTGTTTCTTGATCTCCAAGAAAATGTCACTGAAGTCCAAGTTCATGCATTCTTTCCTCAGAGTTTGAGCAAAGCACTGCAGGAACACAGAACCTGAGTCTGACTCTCCACCATAGGCCCTGAAAATATTGTGAATTTCTCATATTTTCCTTTGTTTGAATAAATTCTGCAGTATTGAAATGAACAAAAGCTTGGATCAACACACAATTCCTGGAGGAGCATGGTGACTCACTTGAACCCAGCAACTGTGGCATAAGCCTTGTAGACGTCAGCCATGTTGCCCTTTTTCCCACCTGACCCAGGGCCACTCAAAGCCTGAGTCTCCTCATTTCAATCCTCTGTTACAACAACCAAGGAAAAATAGTTCACACTGTTAGAAAACACACACCGAAGTTCTTCTTTTAGACCCAGAGAAAAAGAATACACACAGGGAAGAAAAAACAAGTCTCTTTTCACATTTTTCTGCAAGAGAAAACAGAAGTTTTAAACTGAACCACCACTCACTTACCCTGCAGGCCTGGATGATGAGAACTTTGGGTTTCCCAGCCAGACTCTTGACAGCACTCAGCTCAGAGGCCAGTTGGTTGGTGTTTCAGGCTGCATTTCTATCTCTACACATGAGGTTGTCTTCATCATCCCCATGGCAGATTGCCAAGAGCACAAACATGTTGGAATCCACATGTAAATTTTCGTCCAGAATTTTTCGCCTGACATCTGCCATCCGCTGTTGAATAAAAGACATTTTTAAGGTGCAAAGCGTAAATTCACAATCAACTCACTGTCACATTTATGTGATTTCTGTGGGATGGGGTCACTGGAGCAAGCCCTTTGTCCCTATAAAACACAAATGCCCCCCCCCCAATATAATGACTCTCCTGCCCAAGTTCAGGAGAGGAATGACATCCACACACCTTCTGGTTGCACAGTGGATAGTCGTCCACCTCAAGCCCCATCTCCTCAAACGCGCGCGTCATGGCGTCCACGTCCAACGTGGAGCCGGGGAAGTCACGCTCCACGTTGTTGACGATGATGGCGTGACCCAGTTTCGGCAGGGTCATCGGGTACGGGTCCTGGAACGTGAAGACATCCTCAAAAAGGCCGGAAGAAATACCTCCAGGGAGCTTGCGTGCTTTGCACCAATTCATTAGATCTATACAATTATTGCCCACTCAAACACAACATTCTTTTGTACTGTGATTTGAACAAAGATCTTCCTCCCACATGCTCCTCCACATGAACCAAATCAACTGACCAAATATGGGCACAATTGACCAACATCTTCATGGAAAAAGTGCTGTCCACAGAATCTTGTCCAGGATGCCTGTTGTGCTTTGCGCTGGACCGGTACCCAGCGCAGATCACTGAGAAGACGGAGCAGTGGCCACAACACTGACACACAACGCGTCCCTGTATCCACGCAACGGACAACAAGCAAGACAACCAATAGGGGTTTTCACGTTGGTGACGCCCGTGTCAAAAATTTGTGATTGGTCTGGACCGATAATTTGATGCTCTCCATTGGGCATCATGTTGTACTTTGACACGCGCGTCAAAAATTCTGACGCCGCCCAACCGCACGTCACCAATGTGAAAACCCCTATTCCCACAGCAAAACAGTAAACTTTCCACGGAAGCAGAATGTACCAGGCTGATCCCAAAACTCTTTGCGGTACATGGTTTGGTATTTTGTTTCGTTATGCAGCACAGATTGGAAGTAGATCAGTGCCAGGGAAGTCAAGTCAGTTCACTGTCAAAACAACTTGAGAAATCTGTTGAAAAGGTAGAAGTTTGGTTGTCTTTTAGAGCTTTGTTGAAGGAAAGAAACAGTTTTGCACAGTGTTGGCTGTTCTTGGAATGTGGACACCAAAACAAAACAATCAAATTGATGATCATGCATGTCAAAGACTTTTGGGACCAGCCTGTACACGTGTCTTCTGACACGTGACATACTTTGTGCTGAGACATCTAAGGTTTTACGTCTTTTACAGACGCACCAGATAAACTTCCAAAAGTCGTGCGTGGCGCACATGTTTCTCCAGCGAACATGGCGGTCAGGTTTGGCGTGTCAGAAATTAATCAAGGGACTATAACCTGTCTTGAATATTCCTTGTTTGTCAGAAAAATCTGACAGAACTGGGCGTGTTCGATTTGGATAAACACCCAACACCAACCCCGTGCGTTTTGGACGACGACCACATGGTCCGTCTTGCTGAATCGTTCTCGCCCAACAGACACATCACTTTTGTGGAAAGCTTTGTGCTCAAATTTGCCACAACATCCCATTGTACGTTGACCAGAAGGAAGTACTCGACAGGCAATGAACGTAACCCTTGTTTTGGGTGGGGTGGGGGCACCTCGTCCACTCCGCTGACCAGGTTCGTTTTGCTTGGCAGGCACAGATCCAATTAAGGGGCCAACTTCCAAAGATGCCCAAAGATCTGCGGCACACAAGTTAATCATTTTGTCCGGGATTTAGGAGGCTGGGCACCAGAGGTCGCTGTTGCTGTTTGCCGTGAAAAGGTCCACAGCTCGACTCCGGTTTATTGGATCGGTGAGGGCGCCACAGCCCCCTGTTGACCCAAATGCACTCCTGCTGGTTCTTTTTCTCTGCGGTGTTGCGCAGAATGTGCAAGTCATCGCCTCCTAGTGAAACCCCACGACCCCTCCATGATCCGCCCCACCCCTCCAGCTGCTCCACCCCACCCTTCCTTATCCGCCCCCCCCCCATCCCAGATCTACCCCAGCGCGATCTGTTATCACATTGAGAGAAAGACACAGGACTCCCTGAGGCAGTTTGTGCGTCACCCCAAACCAGACGGCGTGCTCACTGCATGCCTCCGTGCTTTATGATCAGTACCACGTGTTGCACTTCCCTTTGTCTTCACAAATCTAACTCGAATCGGACGTTTCCCAAACGGCAGATAGCCTTCCGTCACGATGACTGACCAAATCCTGGATTCACCCGTGCCAACGCTTTTCAAACCGCAGAATCAAATTGACCACGCAAGCCAGACGCAGCTATGTTCAATCCCTCGGGTTCTGCTACCCTGGATCCGCTGCAGGCCCAGAAGCAACCCAGGTGTACTCACCCGGTAGTAGGTCCATGTCCCTGCGGTCGCCATGGTGATTCACGAGTTTGTAGTGACGGGGGACACAGGCCTGTGAACAGACAAAAAACTTTTGTCATCTGGTACTGTGGCTGACCCGCTCACACACGCACACACACCCTCACACTCACACACACACCCTCACACACACTCACACACACCACCCACACACCCTAGCACCCACGCACACTCACCTTCGCGCAACCACAAACACACACACACTGCACGCCACGTTGCACCCACCACACACACACACACTGAGATACCTACCCACGCATCCATCCACACACACCACACCCACACACACACACACACACACACACACAATCACCATGACCCCCACACAGCCACTTGCACCCCGTCCCTCCCACATACACCCACCTCCCTCCACCTCTCTCGCCCACTCACCGCTCGCCCGCCAATCATTCAACCCACCCCGCCCTGCTGTCCTTTCTTCAACTCACACCCACACACACACTCACACACACACACTCACCTTCGCGCAACCACACCCACACACTGCACCCCACATTGCTCCCGACCACACACACATCCACACACACACACACACACTGACACACCTCCCCACCCACCCACCCAACCACCCATCCACATGCACCACACGTACCACCAACTCAAATTCCAACTTGTCCTCCTTCACCCAACTCCCGCCCTCTCACTTTACTTTACTTTCATAAGGTCACGGCACTTTCCCATCCCTGTGACTTTTGAAGATTTGGCTGAATTTATTTTGGAACTGTCCGACGAGAATGGGCGAAATTCCAGCAGGGACATCTCACGTAGGTTGGGATGGACGCAGCCGAATCGGGGGCTGCCTGATATCCCCCCCACCCGAGGGAACGTCTATATTGTTCTGTCTCTAATAGTGTGAAACCGGTGAATAAAGTCCGTTATAATCACGCGCAATTCTGAGTCGTTACTCAAATGTCCGGCTGTCACACTCATGTGACAGTCTACCGA
>JAAUXT010085060.1_pt1 | contig 11629 bp, 6 predicted proteins | sample 7278171 | NCBI WGS metagenome assembly JAAUXT01 (sample SAMN14350112, study PRJNA611818) | marine sediment metagenome | isolation source: surface marine sediment (1.8m) | place: French Polynesia: Moorea | collected 2018-08
ACCTTTTTTTTGGGTGAAACACCGGCGATGAAGATCATGGTTTAATTTTTAGGTGTCAGGTTTCGGGTGTCAGGTGTCAGGCCTACGGTGGCCAGTCTCGGGCCCTTTTTATTCAGCAGCCACTACAGTCGCCGCGCATTATATCTCTTCTGATTTCAATCCCGTGTCTACTGACACCCGAATCCGCCTGCGACGGAACACCTGACACCTTGATTACGGCATTTTATCGAAATTGTGGTGTCAGTCAATACAATCATTGGCAACGAAAGTGATCTGTAAATGATGGTATTTTTTCTATGGATAGATATGGTCAGGTGCTATGAGTTGGGTTCAAAGAATGTGTATTTCGCAAACTCTTCGGAAGTGATGACCGTAGATGGCTAAAGTAATGGCCAATGACAGCAATTGAGGGCGTTTGCGCAGCGTCCACAGCAAGAGCTTCCAGTACTGATAACGCTCTTTGCCAAAAACGCCCAGACGGATGCAGGAGCGGAAAAACGCCATCAAGTCATGGATGTTGAAGGAAAGATCTGTTTTAGGGGCCTTGTACTCTGTCAGGAAAGTCCGCACCCGCTCGTAGTAGATTTTGGGTGAATAGATGTGTTCCATTATACGCTTATAGCCGTCGCTCAATACTTTGAGATCCATACGCGGGATGATATTGGTGGTGCCGTCGGTATTGCACGATACCAGGCCGGCCAGGCGGTTTTCCTTTTTTAGCCGGCTATAAAGCCGCGTGCCCGGGGGGGCATTCAGCAAACCGACCATGGCGGTCACGATGCCGCTTTTTTGGATAAAGTCAATCTGGCGTTGAAAAATGGAAGCTGTATCACTGTCGAAACCGACGATAAAACCTCCCTGTACCTGTAAACCGGTCCGTTGAATTCGTTTAACGCTTTCGACCAGATTGCGGTTTTTATTCTGCTTTTTGTTGCATTCCGCCAGACCCTCTTCGGCCGGTGTTTCGATGCCGACAAAAACCGCATCAAAGCCGGCTGCCACCATCATTTCCATTAAAAGCGGATCGTCTGCCAGATTGACCGACGTCTCTGTATTAAACCGAATGGCGTTTTTGTCTTTTTGCCAATCGATTAACGCCGGCAGCAGTTTGGCCTTTAGATATTTTTTGTTGCCGATAAAGTTGTCGTCCACAAAAAAGATATTTCCACGCCAATCCAGGTTGTAGAGGCTGTCTAGTTCGGTGATGATTTGTACAGCTGTTTTGTGGCGCGTTCGATGTCCGAGCAATGCCGTGATATTGCAAAAATCGCAATTAAACGGGCACCCGCGCGAAAACTGAACGCTCATTGCGGCGTAACGTTTCATATCGATCAGACGCCACAGCGGAGGCGGTGTTTGGCTCAGGTCCGCAAATTCAGCGGTTTGATACAATCGACGGGGGCAGCCCTTTTCCAGATCATGCACAAAAGACGGCAGCGTCAGCTCCCCTTCGTTCAACACAAAATGATCGACTTGCTCAAAGGCTTCGTGTTCATCTGTAAAAAGCGGGCCACCGGCAACGACACGCAAACCGGCGCTTTTGCAACGCCCAATCACCTGGCGCGCGGATTCCCTTTGCACGGCCATAGCGCTGACAAAAACACCGTCAGCCCATGTCAGGTCTTTTTCAGTCAATGGGGTTACATTGAGATCAATCAGACGCTTGGGCCAGTCGACAGGCAGCATGGCGGCTACTGTCAGCAGGCCCAGGGGTGGGAAAGCAGATCGTTTATGAATAAACTTTAGGGCGTGCTTAAAACTCCAGAAAGTATCCGGAAAGGACGGGTATAGGAGCAAGGTTTTCATCGGTACTCATCCATTGCCTAAATTTTGCCCGCCACGCCAGTTCTCAAGTGCTTTTATATGATGATTGATACGGATCTAAGAACCGGCAGCCTTATCCTGCGAAGTTTTTTCCTGAAATGTTTCGAACAGATCCAGATCATCAAACAAAAGCTCTTTTGAGGAATGGTCATTTTTGCCGTAAATTTCCATGACCGAATCGGCAATCACATTGGCATAAGTCCCAATGGGGTACAAATTATCCGTCCGCAAGATGGTCACCAGGGCTTCTTTGCCCTCTGAGATCGCCTTTTTGATGGCTTTTCCCTCGTATGTTTCAGTGCACAGCAGGGTAAAGTCATCCGGGGCAATTGCGGTGATTTCATGGCGTTTAATATTGCCAGCAACCACTGCGTATTCCTCAATGGTCAATTCACTTGTCTTTTCGTCGCGGGAAATAAAATAACGTTGTTTCATGATCCTCCATTTCATCAAATAAAAAAGCAGAGCCCATTCTGACCCTGCCTTTTGGTTTATACACTAGGCAGCGAACGCCTAAATTCGCTTAACGTTGACGGCCTGTTTTCCTCTCTGGGTTTGCTTTGTTTCAAATGACACCGGGTCATCAGCACGCAACGTAAAAAATCCATGGTCCACGATGCCGGTTTTGTGCACAAAGATATCCCCTTCTTCCTCGGATTCGATAAATCCGTATCCTTTTTTCTCGTTATACCATTTGATACGACCTTCAGCCATATATGACATCCTCCTGTGCTTTAGCATCTGTACGATTTTCTTGGGGCTGGCTTTCATAACATATGAAGAAGGCCCTTATCAGACAAGTTAATCAATTAAAAAGCAGTTTAAGCTTGAATCAAAGATGAATCCCAGAAAGTGTACAATAATGACATTTTATAAGCATTTAGTTCAATTTGTTTATCATTAATCGGTTTTCTTCACAAGCTTTATATTCGGTCCCATTTGGCCGGCGGTCGCTGCTTTTTGAGGGGCGAAAGAAAAACGGTGCAAATAAATTATTGGCAGGGGTAACCATTTCTATTATAGTGGCCTGGTGCCAGAATACAGTCGGTAGGTATTGATTTAGTCGGGGAAATGGTTATATGATAATACTTTGTGCCTAAATATTGCATCAAAATTAATGAGAAGATGTGATAACCATTGTGGGCCTTAGGCCATGCAAGTTATAGAGGTCCAACAAACGACCTGCTTGTAAAATGGATGAAAACCAGTATATCTCATTAATTTTCACCCGATGGAAGCCACCGACGCTTGCAAAATTAAGGCTTTTGCTGCTGCACAATGGTGCCTGATTCAATTTAAAAAGGGGTTGGTAATGGAGATCAGTCAAAAAGAGGAAAACGGAATTGTTTTTTTGGCCTTTAAAGGGCGTTTGGATGGGTCGTCAGCGATGGAAGCTGAACAGGTCGTAAAAAGCATTCTGGAAGGTGAATATAATCGGCTTCTTTTTGATTTTGCAGATCTTGAATATTTGAGCAGTGCCGGTTTGCGGGTCGTTTTAGGTGCAGCCAAAGAAATAAAACGCAAAGAGGGCAAATTTGTGCTTTGTGCGCTTAATGCGTATGTAAAGGAAGTTTTTGAGGTCAGCGGATTCGGCGCTATTATACCCATTACCGATTCTGTTGAAGCGGGTATTGAAGAAGTCACTTAACCCCCTACCTTTTTATATCAATCCCTTGAAATGCAATCTAAGAGGATCGGCTGAAGGAATTACGGATGCCAGAAAATAACAGAGAAAATGAATCTTTATTGCTTGTAGACGATAACCCCACCAATCTGCAAGTTCTCTACCAGACCCTTGAGACCACCGGTTGTAAACTTCTGGTTGCCAAAAACGGTGAAACCGCTTTGTCCATTGCCCAAAAGGCTTCGCCGGATTTAATCCTGCTGGATATTATGATGCCCGGAATCGATGGTTTTGAGGTCTGCCGCCGCTTGAAAGCGGACCCGGCCACAGCCAATATACCCGTTATCTTTCTGTCGGCTCTTACCGATACCAAAGACAAGGTCCAGGGCCTTCAACTGGGCGCGGTGGATTATGTTTCCAAGCCGTTTCAGCCCGACGAAGTTATCGCGCGGGTGGACACCCACATGACCATTCATCGACTCAAACGTGAAGTCGAAGAAAAGAAAGACGCCCTCGAAGATGAACTGCAAGCCGCCTCCGACGTTCAACGACGGCTCCTGCCCAAGAATCTGCCCGAGATCGAGGGTCTAAAGCTTGCCGTTCACTATGAAACCAGTCTGTATGCCGGCGGTGACTATTACGATATTGCCAAGATGGAAAACGACCAGTGGGGTTTTCTGGTAGCCGATGCCGAGGGGCATAGTGCACCGGCAGCCGTCATGATGGCCATGACCTGCGCGCTTTTCCGTTCCTACCCGCAACCGCCCGCCGAACCCGGTGAACTGCTGTATTTTCTGAATGAACATTTGTGTAAGGTTGCTGACCCCAGTTTTGTCACGGCTTTATACGTGGTTTACGACGCCGGCAGCCGCACCCTAAAGATTGCACGGGCCGGGCACCCGCCGCCGATGATCTACCAGGCGGCTGAGAAAAAGGCGATCGAGTATACCTGCAGCGGGGTATTCCCGATGGGAGTAGATCCCTACCAACAAGTGCCGGTGACTGAAGCTGAGCTGCAGCCAGGTGATCGCATCCTGATGTATACCGACGGGATTACCGAACGGTTTAATACGGACGGGCAAACCTACGGGGAAGATCGGCTGCTGCGGCTGCTTGAAGCCGGTGAAAACCTTGAGCCCCAGGAACTGCTTGCCGCAATTATGAAGGATGTAAACGATTTTGCCAACGGCCGTCCGGCGGATGATGATCAGGCGTTGTTATTGGCCATCGTAGAATAGCCAATAACGGTTGGCCGGTTTTCCCGTTTGCCGGTTAGGCGCGTTAAAGTCGGAATCCCACCTTATCTTATCATGCCTTCCTAAACATTGACTTGACAAATTCGTGGCACATAATTTTTTTATAATACGCTTGCGAATACATGATATGGGCTCAACGGGCTCAACGGGTTAACCGATCCCACCTATTTTTCCAATTTTGCAACCAGCTTCGCGATTCCCTCGAAATCAAAATCATCGGCCAGTTGAATGCATTGGGCGCTGAATGCTTCAAATGCGCTGGATTTTAATTTTAACGCCTCCGCAATGGTTTTAATCTGGGTGACATCTCCCATCTCAACGGGTTCCTTGAGTAAATCGGCCGCTTCCTTTGCCAGTTGCGGGGTAATGGCTGCCATAGCGTCTTTGGAGGGCGTTGCGGGAGCTTGCTCAGGAGCGGGGCCCAGGGATTGCACGGCCTGCAGGGCGCGATTAATGGCCGCTTCCAGGATGCTGAATTTTCCGTCAAGCTGCTGTTGAGAAGGTGACGGTTTGGGATCCCCTTTGATCAGTTTTTCAAAATTCGCGGCGGCGGCCTGAAGCTTTGTGGCTGCCAGGTTGCCGGCCAGCCCCTTGATGTTGTGAACCAGGCCATGGGCCGCGTCAAAATCACCGGCTGTGACGGCTTCTTTAATTTCGGCCGCTACGGTGGTGTATTTGACACCAAAATCCAGCAGCAGTTTGCGGTAAAGCTTTTGATTGCCCTGCAGCCGGTTGAGCCCTTCGGCCAGCTCAAAACCCGGCAAGGTATCGGGAAGTTCTGGCGCATCCGGTTTGGGTTCACCTGCTGCAGCGCTGGGAGCGGCCTCTGTCGTGGGCTCAGTCGGTGCGCGCTCATCTGGCGGCTTGATCCATTTTTGCAAGGCACCAAACAACTGATCCGGATCGATCGGTTTGGTGACATGCCCGTTCATGCCGGCCTGCAGGCTTTTTTCTTCATCACCGGCCATGGCATGGGCCGTCATGGCGATAATCGGTAATTCTTTAAAGCGGTCATCTTTGCGAATTGCTTTCGTAGCCGCGTACCCATCCATGACCGGCATCTGGATGTCCATCAAAACGACATCATACGAATTTTCTTTGAGCATATTGACTGCCTGCTGCCCGTCATCTGCCAGACTGACGATCAGGCCGGCGCCTTCCAGGATTTCTTTGGCCACCTGCTGGTTGATTTCGTTGTCTTCGGCCAGCAGGATTCTGGCGCCGCGGATTTGTTCGAAGGCCGCAGCGTCGTCTTGTTGGCGGTCCAGCGGGGATGCTGCGGATACGTCCTCGCCACAGGCCTGCATGACCGTGTCAAAAAGCACTGACGGTTTGACCGGCTTAAGTAAAAAACCATCCAGGCCGATTTTTTGCGATTTTTGCAATACTTCTTCCCGTCCGTAGGCGGTGACCATAACAATATTGGGAACATGGCTGAGTCGGCTGTTTTCCTTGATTCGCCGTGAGGCCTCAATGCCGTCCATACCCGGCATTTTCCAGTCCATGATGACCATTTCAAAGGGTTGATTTTTGTCGGCCTTTTCAATTTCGTCAATGCCTTCCTGGCCGGACGCAGCCAGAGCAACTTCAAACGAAAATGATTCCAGCATATCCCGTAATATCTCCCGGGAGGTCGGATTATCATCGACGACCAGGACCTTCATACCGCGCAAATCGCGTGTGGGCGTAAAGCGTTTTTTCATATCCTCCTGACCGGGGCCAAAAGAGGCCGTGAAAATAAAGGAACTGCCCTGGCCGGGCTCGCTCTCCACCCAGATTTCGCCGCCCATCATTTCCACCAGCCGTTTGCTGATGGTCAGGCCCAATCCGGTGCCGCCATATTTACGGGTGGTGGAAGTATCGGCCTGGGTGAAGGATTGAAACAGTTTGCCCGCCTGTTCTTCGGTTAGTCCGATGCCGGTATCACTGACCGAAAATTGCAACGTGACTTTTTCCTCGGTTTGATGGAGTAGTTTGGTAGACACCACAATTTCACCTGTGTCGGTAAACTTAACGGCATTATTGGCCAGATTTATCAACACCTGCCCCAGGCGTAAGGGATCGCCCACCAAAAAGTGCGGCACGTTCTGGTCGGTGGCGAATAGCACCTCGAGATCTTCTTTTTCCTGAGCTTTGACACTGATGAGATTGCCCAGGTTATCGAGCACATCATCCAGGGTAAAATTCACCGACTCCATATCCATTTTGCCGGCTTCGATTTTGGAAAAGTCCAGGATGTCGTTGATAATGCCCAGCAAGGAGTTGGCCGATGACCGGATCTTGTGCAGATAATCCTGCTGTTTGGAAGTCAATTCGGTTTTCAGGGCCAGGTGGGTCATGCCAATGACCGCATTCATGGGCGTGCGAATCTCATGGCTCATATTGGCCAAAAAATCACCTTTGGCCTTGTTGGCCTCGATCGCGGTGTGTTTGGCATCGATGAGTTCATCCTCCATTTGCTTGCGTTCAGTAATGTCGGTAAACATGCCAAAGGAGCCGATTTTATTACCGTCGGCATCAAAAAGCGGCGCGGCGTTGACCAGGCAGGGAACAATGCTACCATCCGCTCGATTTATTGAAACTTCATAAAGACCTTTTTCGTCCTCGCCGCGTTTGACTTCCTGGCGGTGAACGGTTTTGACGTTTTCCTCATCCAGGTACTGACTGATACTGCTGCCGACAACTTCTTCGCGCGGTCGCTGCAGGATCTCGCACATGGCTTCGTTGATATCCAGGGTGATGTCCTCGGTGTCGATCAGCCAGAAGCCTTCACTGGTGGTTTTAAGGATGTTGCTCAACCGCTCCTCATTTTCGCGGATGATGTCGTCGGCTTTCTTTTTTTCGGTGATATCGCGCACTGACTCGATGGCACCGGCCACCTCACCGGCAGTGTCATAGATTAATCCTGCCGTGGCGTGTAGGTATGTTTCTTTGCCGCCCAAATTGGAGTGATAGGATTCCCCAATAAGTTTTTCCCCAACCTTTTCAACAGACAGGTATTTTTTTTCGTATTCTTCATCCCAGTCTTTAGCTAAATCGATCAAAAGCGGCCGTCTTTCACCGTAAAAGGGAAGGGCATATTCGTAATTTCCCTTGCCCACCATGTCATCTGTTTTTGCGCCACTCAGATTCTCCATGGCCTGGTTCCAGGTGACTACCGTCCCATCGTTATCAATCACCATGGTTGGATCCGGCAAAAAGTTGATAATCTGGGATAGGCGCTGTTCGGAATTTTTGATGGCTTCCTCTGCTTTTTTGCGTTCGGTGATATCGTTTAAGATGACGATATTGCCCACTTTTCGACCGGCGGAGTCATGAAAAGGTGCGGTATTGATCTGCACATCCAGGGTGTCGCCGTTTTTTGTCAGTCGTTTGGTTTCAAAAAACACCGACTCTTCTCCATCGGCAAGCAATTTTTTGACGGCCGCCTGGGTTTCGGCTACCAGTTCGGGCGGCACAAAATCGATTTTCTTGCCCAATACCGCATCACGCGACCATCCAAACGTTTTTTCAAAAGCTGAGTTAACAAAAATGGTCCGACCCTCCATGTCATAAACAACAACTGATTCCGGTAGCCGCTCTAGAAGCATGCGATTTCGCTCTTCGCTTTCTTTCAGCGTTCTTTCGGCTTGCTTGCGCTCGGTGATGTCGTGGGCGACATGGACCACCTGGCTAAAGATGCCGGCCTCATCTTTAATCGGAAAAGTGGAAACTTCCACAATGACTTCATGGCCGTCGGCATGCTGGTGAGTGTGTTCCACGGTGCATTTCTGGCCGGTCTCTTTGGTTTTGAGCATGGGGCATGTGTGATGGGGCGGGGCACACATTTCTGAAAGGCTGTGGGTGAGCTCATAACACAACTGACCGAAAACCTGGTCCCGTGGCTTTCCAACTTCTGCGATAAACGCTTCGTTGGCGTCGACAATGCGGCCGCTGTCGATTTCGATGATCGAAATGGAATCCGGGATGCTATCGATGACGGTCTCGATAAAATCTTTTTGCTTGCGCAGGGCATCCTGCTTTTCTTGTAATTCGGCTGTGCGCTCTTCAACCAGGTCTTCGAGGTGATCGCGGTGTTTTTTAAGTTCGGCTTCCGATTTCTTCAACGCGGATTCGGCCTGGTCTATGGAACCAATCATTTCATTAAACGACTGACCCAGACTACCGAGTTCGTCATTGGATTTTATGCCAATCCGGTAATCGAGCTCACCGGTCTGTTTGATGTGGTCGGTCCCATCGTTGAGCAGCTTTAAGGGCTTGATCACAAAATGCTGCAGACCCATCATTGTCAGGATACTGAGCAGCAAAAGCGAAACAAATAATGCTGCCAGGATTTTTAAAACAAATATCCAAATCACCTTGTTGATTTCGGTAACCGGCACAATGGCGGCCATCTTCCATTCCATCAAAGGCGAGGTATAATAAAATGCATACAGCTCCTGCCCATCCCTCTCGAAAACCGCTAGTCCATCGATATTGGTATACAGATTTTCAAAAAGCTGGGGGTCGGTCTTTTTTAGGTCAGTAAAAAGAAGCGCTTGTTTGGGGGTAGCCAGAACAGTTCCTTTTTCATCCGCCAGCGCCACGTAGCCGTTATAATCCAGCTTGATATTGGATATATACTGAGTCAGCTCATTTAATGTGATTGAAGTGCCCACAACCCCGTAAAATTCGTCCGCGTCATCAACCAGGGCTTTGACGAATCCAATGCTGATATCGGGACTGGTGACCGAGCGAAACGGCGGTGTGCGCACAACCGTACCGGGATTTTCTTTGGCCAGTTTATACCAGGGCCGGACACGAGGATCATAGCGGGTGGGCCGGGCGCGTGGGTGAGAGCGGACAAAGCTGCCGTTTTCACGGCCCATATAGACCGAATGGACATAGGGATGGGTCGTGCGATAGCCGTTTAAGATCGAAATGATGCGCTGCTCTATATCCCCGTAGTCGTACTCAAAGGTTTTTTCGTCCGCTTCCAGAAAAGAAGTAAAATTTTGATCTTGGCGGGAGCGCACGAATTCATTTTGTGCAATCGCTTCCAGATCATGCTCCATGCCCTTGATTAAACGGGTCAGCCCGAAATCAATGTGTTTCAGCTGTTGTTGATAATTCCTGGTGATGCGGTCAATGGTAATATCTTTTAGTGCCGTTGCCAGAAAGCTGCCGATGACCAGCATGATAAACAACGCCGCTCCGGCGTACAATAGCAGTAATTTGTGTTTAAGCTTCATGGTGTTTTCCTAAAAGAGGTTTGCCGGTTGCGCCCGTTGGAAAAGGACTAGGATCGAATCTTATTTTTTAAACCGGCAAACGGGCAATGGCTTCACAGGGGTTTTAAGATAGCTTTTATTTAAGTTGAGCGATTGTCGAGGTCAAAGATCCGCCTTAGGAGGATTGCCGCCCTGTTAGGGCAGAGCTGAAAGCGAAGCCCAAAGCTACACGGCAGATGTTGTTCCGCTATAGTTTTCTATGCGGAATAGCATCTAATCCGCCTGAGGCGGAGTAAGATCGGCAATCCCGAAGGTTTTCAAATTTAAAAATATAAGGATGGATAGAATTCCTCATAACAAAGATTTATCTCAATTTTTAAATTTGAAACGCTCAACTTAAATTACTTCTGCGTTAAGACCTCCACCCCCGTCCAATCCTCCGGCACCCCGTTGACCATATAGTTGGCGGAGCGTTTCAGATAAATGCGGGCGGCGCGATCCTCGGGGTGTTTCTCCAAAACCTGGTTAAACTTGACGCTGGCCTCGGAGAATTTGCGGTCATAATACAGACAAAGCCCCTGTTCAAAATCGTCTTTGGTCTGCTCTTTTAGCTCAATGGTGGCGGGTGGGTCACCGTCAAAGACCTCATGCACCGAGACCGGGTCTTTTTTGCCTTTAACCTGAACTTTGTCGACAAAACGATGTTTATATTTGTCTGGATCTATTAACTGTTTGAGGGTGGGCTCACTGATGCTGATCGAAGATCCATATACGCGGGTTAATCCTTCCAGGCGCGAGGCCAGATTGACCGCATCGGCCACAACGGTGCCCTGCATGCGCTCTGCGTGGCCGATGATACCCAGCATCAAATCACCAATATGCAGCCCGACGCCTATGCCGATGGGCTGATAACCTTTTTTCTGGCGGTCGTTGTTGTATTCTGCAACGGCTGCATGCATGGCAATCGCCGCCTGAACACCGTCATCCGCTGAATCCGGGAACAGCGCCAGCATGCCGTCACCCTGGAAATTGTCGATAAATCCCTGGTGGGCAGTTATGACCGGGCTGATCCGATTTAAAAAAGCATTGATAAAGTTAAAACTCTCTTGGGCGGTCATGTCTTCTGAAAGGGTGGTCCAGCCCCGGATGTCCGAAAACAACACGGTCATCTGCTGGGCGGTTTGATCTCCCAGGATAACGTCTAAGATACTTTCCTTCATCAGCAGGTTTAAAAACTCCCGGGGAACAAAACGCTGATAGGCACGATTGAGCTCTTCCAACTGAGTTGTTCGCTTTTTGACACGTTCTTCCAGTAGATCGTTGGCTTCCTGAAGCTTTTTGTTAAGCCGGTATATCGTAAGGTGAGTGTTGACGCGGGCGATGACTTCATCCGGCTGAAACGGCTTGGTCACATAATCCACTGCCCCCAGGTCCAGCCCCTGCACCTTGTCCTTGGTTTCGGTCAGCGCTGAAAGAAAAATAACGGGTATCTCTGCAGTGGCCGGATTGGCTTTTAACTGGCGGCAGACTTCATAGCCATCGATTTCCGGCATCATAATGTCCAGCAATATCAGATTCGGCTGGGCTTTGCCGGCGATGGACAGGGCTGATTTGCCGTCCTTGGCAATCAGCAGTTTATAGCCGCGGCCATCAAGGGTTTCAAACAGCAGCTGAAGATTGGTGGGGTTGTCGTCCACCAGCAAGATGGCTTCTTC
>JAAUXT010000543.1_pt1 | contig 11628 bp, 10 predicted proteins | sample 7278171 | NCBI WGS metagenome assembly JAAUXT01 (sample SAMN14350112, study PRJNA611818) | marine sediment metagenome | isolation source: surface marine sediment (1.8m) | place: French Polynesia: Moorea | collected 2018-08
CCCCCCCCCCCCCCCCCCCCCCCCCCCCCCCCCCCCCCCCCCCCCCCCCCCCCCCCCCCCCCCCCGACCTCCACAAAACCTATCACTGTTGCATAACACATGCTGCTCCCTCAGGATGGCATGTGTAAAAATGGTTCATATGGTAATGACATATTGCAATGCAAAACACATTTGAAATTAATGTATGAGGGAGATCCACAAAGTCCAGTTCATCGCCAATTTTGAGTATGTTCCTCAGGTTTTGACTCCCATTTGCACTTACTATCAGAAACAAAAGGCACCAAAGGTCATTTCAATTATTTGTCAAAATTAAATGGTCTCTGAATACTCAGCAATTAAGTATTTAAATTAAGATCAATTCTCCTTTCAGCTATTAAATTTGCCTTATCTTTTCTGTACTGAGGTTAATTATGATACAAAATCAATAACCAACTGTGGAATACAATGATTTTTGAGACTACAAATTTGATGATTTCAATAATCATTTGATCAAGATGTTTGTTTTAGGTATGAAGATCATGATGCAAAGTACTTGCAGACTTATTTTTGTTCAATTTTGCTGAACTGTTTTGAAATGACGAAGGGACGAACCGGACTTTGGGGATCTCCCTCGTATGGGCAATACATGTATCTCAGTCACCAACATGAGACACTTGATCTTTATGTTGTGAGAAGCGTTCTTGAGCCTTCAGAACAATGGTTGCTGTGGCAATTCTACCAAGGTTGTTCTGGCAGAATACTACGACAAGGGAACCAGAAAACTCGGAAATATCTGACTTTCTTGCCGACTTTTGCATCGGGGGTGGGGGTGGGGTGGGGTGGGGTGGGGGACTCCAGAAAATGCCAGTTCACCACCCAGACTTCCAGCCAGTCGGTGGCATGCAAGGGTAAACCAATATCATGCGGCTGATAAATATTCATTTGTTGATATCTCAGCAATGCATCGAGACAGATCTTTGATTCTTGTCATGTATGAATAATCTTGGACCATAAAATTCTTCTGTGGTTTCCAAAGAACAATATCATTACCAAGGAAACATTATTTTGTAAATGTCTCAAATTCTAATCGAGACAGCTTTGATTTGCGTTGCTGCCATCTTGGACCACAAAATCTTGGAATGCCACTGTGATTGCTGAACAAGAATGCTGTCGCTGACAAACATTCTTTTGTTGATGAACAACAATTCTGTTGAATGCCAAACACCTCTGGGACATCGCACCCGCACTTGCCTGGAACACACAGAGGAATATTCAGATGGCATACTCAACTTTGAATTTTGTTCTAACGAAGTAGAATGAACGCAAGATGTGTCCACTAGTAATCAAAGTCGTACGCTCGTGCGCAACACAAACCAAGCAGATCTGCCAGCAAGAAAAGCTGCACACAGATGAAACGAATTCAAAGCAAAATTTGAATCACATTTGTTTTCGGTCAGGCTGGAGTCTCACTGCGATTTTTTCTTCAAACAACGAACAAGAACACAGAGAAGTGTACACACGCGCCGACCCGGAACATGACCCTTGTTCTGAGCCGACATCTCTTTCCAGGACATATTTCTCCAGACTTTGAATTTGAGACACATTCTGGGCCAGGCTGTTTCGCAGGTCTTCAAGCTTTGCATTTGAGAGCAACATGGGCAGATTTTGCCCTTTTCAGGCGGTGGGGTGTCTGTCATGCGCCCTGATTTCTGCCCTGACATAAAGAGCGCGAAGTGAAACTGTCCACTATTCTTGTTGCTCTGAGCCCCGAAAGAATTCATTTACCGCTTCTTTCGTAGACGGAATCGCCCCACTCCCGCAAATGGTCGCCACGTGAACCGATCACGAATGAGCTCACGACCATGCTAGTCATCAAAAGCCTGTACATCGGTTGCTCATCGCCCACTCTGTGAAAGAAGCTGCCCTCTGCTGATTGGGGGATTCACAATGTCTTCGGTTTCACACAAGTGCCTTCTCAGCACAATCAGCTGGGTGTTGGAGCAAGAAACTGTGGGCATCGTTCTCCTTTCTTGATACTTGGTTTTGGTTGCCAGGTTTGAGTGTCAATGTCAATGGTTTGAAAAAGCCACACCACTCTTTCTGTGAGTTGTCAGCGAAAGCACCGAAAGACCGGGGAGCTCCTGGGTTGGCAAATTTTGTCCAGGGTCAGCTTGAAGTGAGGGGGGGGGGGCGGGAACTTGGTCCAAAACTGACTCTTGACCAGTCTACGAATGCAATTTCGGGGGCCTCACTCGAAACGGTGGCTCAGTGAAACTGAAAGCGGGAGGGTGTAAGCAACGTTTGGCAATTTGAAGACGGATTTTGAGGCGTTTGTAGCCAGTTTGTCGGGCAATTCTAACCCTAGTGAAATGTATGAGTTTGGAGAGCAAGGGTCCATTGCACTGAGACATCATGACCCTGAAAAATACTCAGCTTGCATCGAAGTGGCATTTACATCCTGAGGGAGGGCTATTTGACCCCCTCTGACACCGAATTAGCATTCAGCCATCGGAGTGAAATGTACGAGGCTCTGCAGAGTTTTCGCAGACAGAACTCTCAGAAGTCAAAGTCCGCATCCTGCCAACACCAAAGGGTGACTGGAAAAGTGCTCAGAGAGGGCCAATGTCCAAATTCACAAGAGTGGTCAAACAAATCCCACCCGGATCCATTCCGGACACAATTGTATGTACACAACACCGGGCACAACTCCCGAAATATCAAGTGCATTTGGTTTCTTTCTCTAGAGTCACAATCTCGCAAGGAATTTGGATAGTCCACCCTGGAATCTTCACAAACATTTGATTTGTCCAGTATTCTCAGAACTGTCTTCCCTTTCTGCAAAATTGCCGTGCATCAGGCGAGCTCTAGACGAAAGAAGCTCAGCGACGTGCACGACTGGAACATCAACACAGAGCAGTGCCTCGAGTGTGGCGCGTGCCTCGAGTGTGGCAGACAATGTCAAACTCATTCGCGTATGGCAAAACTCACCGACACACAAGACGTTGAAGTAAAAGCCTTGAGCGACAGACTTGTTGACCAACTGGTCAGGAAGACTGTCAAAACCGACATGTCCCGACAGGGTCAGGCTGCGAGGTCCACCTTTCTCCTGAAACGACAGGCACGCAATGAAATATTTACATCATTCGTGACGGTCGAAGGCCAGACGAAGACAACTGGGTTTCAGCTTGCCGAAACCAAGCGTGCATTTGGAACGTCATGTGGTTGTGGTACTTCTCCTCCTTTGAACAAAACAGGTGCGACGCCAAACATGTGGCGGTATTTTCGTTGTGTGCCGGCAGAAAACAACGAAGATCTGTTGATTCAACAGGATCAAGATGTTGATCCAGTGCTACTTTGATCACAGAAGCAGAAACACTTTGAACACAGCCAACTTTCGTGGCCAACATGAGAGGGGCTTGTTTGGTCATTTTTTTCAACACGCTGGTATTCAACAAGTTTTGTAAGAATGAACACAACGTTAAGATCTGGATCACGACTCAACCAAACGACGGCAGCAATAAAGCTTGGCAGCTTGGATCCAACTGTCAAGTTCGATGAATTTCAAACCCTGGCTCACCAGGCTTCATCTTTTCGTTTGTTTTGCAACGAACGAAACGTAACTATTGGTTCCTACTGGTCATAAAATAATTGTTTGCAAATTGCAGAATACTACTGCAGCTGGTGTGAAAGCTAGAACTCAACACTTACTGTTTTTACTGGCATTTTCTTCACATCAGCAGCTGCCATCCTGTGCAGAAGGCGGAAACGAGAGCACTTGAAAACAATTGTTGTCCGAAATACTTGACTAAAGTCTGGCCATCTGTTGCAACAACGAAAAATGTTCCAGATCATAGAAATATGTCCGAAGATGCAATGAGATATCTTTGCGGCTATGAAAAACTGCAATATTTAAATTTTGAAGGAATTTTAATTTTCAGGCTTCCAGACTTCATGTTCAAAGTGTATCTGCTGGCTCCAATACCGCAGGTTCGTCGGACAACCAAAATGGCGACTATGACCACGGTCGTCATCCTGGCTTGCAGATGTTAGCTGATTATTAATTACCTGGATGTGATTACTTGAGCAAAAAGCAATTTCCTGGATTAATAATAGCTCGTACGATGGCTGAGCAACAAGAAGCTGAAAGCGCTGACGTCAAGTCTGCACAAGACGTGCTCAAAATGTCTGGAAATGATGAATTGAAATTTGGCGTTTTGATCGGCTTGATCAAAGTCGGACAGGTGTCAAATAAGGATGTTGTGGATACAGTTCTAAATTTGGTAAGTACCCGTTGGATAATTGTGTTACTTCTGTACATTGCAGTGACTATCATGTGCGTGCAAGGCGGATAGCGTGTAGAATGTGAGTGGTGGGCGGGACCTGTTTGTGTTTTACCTGGCTGCAGTGATGATGTGTCTACCGGCCGGTATTGTGACCTAGATTCCAGATTTGGACGGACGCCGGGACGGTGTGGGTCCTGGATGCGAATGCAGATTTGAGCGGGTATATTCGCCGACGTACGAGAGTTTGTCCGTTGTTCATGACATGTCCACTCGCCGAAAAACAAAAAGAGGCAACGTGGCGTGTGGGAACTAAATTTCCGACTTGCATTTTTTCTTCTTGGACAAATTTGTTGCTTGACAACAGATGCACTCAGACTCCCTGCAGTGTGTGAATGATGTTCTGCATGAAGAGCGAGCTTCCTTTCTTTCTTTTTCATTTTTTGCCGATCACTCAATCTTTTGCACTTGCTCAGTGCACTTTACTGTGTACTTGGGCGTACTCATGCAAGAAACCGTCTGATCTCCACGAGCGTGTACGAATGTGCACATTTGTTGTCCTTGGCGTACGAGGGAAGTCCTATAATATGCGGTTTCTGTCCCGAAAAAAAGGAGTTCCAGTGGTGTGATGTCCATGCCAATGTAGGACAGTCCTCTGTTCAACTTTGGCTTCCATGGTGGGGCTTGGAGCCATGAAACTTATGCAAAAAACAAGAAAATACAGGTGCACACTCATGACTGGTTGCTGTAATATCAATTAGCAAAATGCCAACTGCTGTGCACCTGGCGAACTTTCTTCAATCCCCAGACAGATCTGTATTATCGTGACACAATTCTTTGCCACTCAAAATATGCTTCAGACAGTGATATTCGATCGTGGAGGGGTCCCGAATTTTTTGAGCTCCGAAGAAGTCCGAAAAACTGGACAGAAACCGCATATTATAGGACTTCCCTCGTACATACTGGTATACCGCAAAAGTTGGGGGGGGGGGGGGAGGGGCGTTTAGCGAGGGGGCAATGGTAGAGGGGAATAGAGAAAGGGCGCAGCTCTTTTGTACCTCCTCTGATTTCTGTCACAGTTGGTACTGTGGCACACAACGGACAAATTACTGGCTTGAGGCGGCGATATTTTTTGGACACAGGAAAGCTACGGTACGTTTTTGCTGCCTCGTCTGCGTGGACCCATTCCCCAGTTTGATCCTTGTGCAACCAGAGGGGTCCACATGCAAGTTGCCGTTTGAACACCCTCCCCTGGAAGTGGAATACTCAGAATTTTTGACGGTCCTTCCAAGTCTTCCGCAAAAAATTGAAACCAGGAAGAGAGCGAGTGCCTCAACCAACCTTGAGTCGTTACCCTGGTTGAAGCCTGTGGTAATTTTGTTTCGCGTGGGCCGTGGGTCTGAAGGCAAGTTTGTCGTCAAACCCGCCAGAAATGAACATCCATTTGTCAAACCAAAAGTTTTTGCGGGGGGTGGGTGCGATGGAGGATGTCCGCATGAAAATGCTTTGTAAAGATTTGACAAAACTTCAAACCTGTAAAAAGAATGTATCTGTGCTGGAGGATGGGACAGAGATTTTGTGAATGGTACAGAGATTTTGTGAATGGTAGGCCGTACAGCCAGGTGGGGGAGGGGTGAGAGGAGAGAGAGCTTGGGTTGGGTGAATGTGAGGGTTGGGATTGGTTTCAGCGTTGATACTCACACCCGTCTCTTCAGCATGCCCTCCGTCGATCTCTTGGTGCATGGGTGCAGGATTGGGGTCTGTTTGGGATGGGAATCACAGGAATACGAGAATTCTTGGATTCTTTGCCGTCCCTCGTCCTGCGTTCGACATTTATGTTTCCGATACGTGTGTGCCTGGAACGTCAAAAAATGACCGCTGATGATGAGCCTTTCGGATACGCTGCAAAGCATGCGGGGGTGGAAGGAAATCGCATGCCAAACGTTCCACAATGTTTCTTGGTGTCTGTGGACAAGGTTGTGGTCGTCTCCGGGAAGACACACGTGGACAAATGTAGCTCGGAAACAAAAGAATCTTTGTTTCGTTTCGATTGTAGCTCAGCCTTCCACCACCTGCACATTTTCAAGAAGGTCAAGGCATTTGCGGGACGAAGGTCTCCAACACGTGGCCATTCCGGAGGGAAGCTTTATATGAAGCGTATCTTGGCTCTTCACGAAGCAAGAAAAATATTCGCACCCCATGGCAGCACATTCCTCCACTTGGGGAATCAGTGAACAACTCTCGATCAGGGAAAGCAAAGCAGACCGAAGCTGCTTGATGCATGCCTTTCGCTTCAACGGCAAATCCTGCAGTCGTGAAAGTCTTCCGGGACCCCATTGAGCCCACATCAGAGGTTCATTGTCGTGATGGAAATCCACTTCAATCAGTGCGACTTGTTGAAGCGTAATTACTTGCTTTCTGTATCAGTCATGTTCATCCTTTTTTCAAGATCACTGAAACCGAGCGGGGTGTGTTGTCAGCCGAACATCATCGAGCACGTTCGGAGTGATCACATTGAGATCAAAGCTTTCCCTGCATTTCTGAATGCACACCCATAATTGTCCAGGCTATCAAAAAGACACGCACCCCTGGAGCGGTGGAGCATTCACTTGTGCTGTGACTTGTGGTCACTTTTGAAGAAGAGACACCTGAGCCCTCTTCCAAGTTGCTGAAAAATTGAGATGCCTCAGGTGTCACTTGTCCTCTGGTGTGTTGGTGGTGGAGAACAAACACATTGCAGAAGCAGAAATCACAGTTCGAATTGCCCCAAGTACAGGAAAAATGCTGAGAAATGCACATTTTTGTGGTTTGATTGGCTTGTCTCTGAAAATTGTTCTGACAATGGAACGAAATTCAGGGTGCCTTCAGGATTTGGTCATCTTGAAAAATTCTTGTTCGCCCCAACATTTGACTTTGAGGTTCCTGTGAAATTATTCTTTCAAATTTTGAAAGTGATGTGATCCCAGTTTCCTTCTCTACCTGGGCTTTCATGACACCTTGTATGGTTTCGAGGACACCTTCTCTGTGACACAATGACGCCCTCTTGATGCAAGTGCATTCCCTGGCAGAAAGTGTCTTTTGGTGTGGACACAAGGCCACCCTGTTTGTAGAATGTGTTCGTCTCCAGACAAGATGATTTCATGTTCCGAACGGGTGTCCTCAGTGTGAGAACACCCTCTTTCAGAGTGTCCTTGTGCCTTGTTCTTTGTACGCAGGGTGTCCTCGTGTTCCAGTGTCGCCACACGTCAGACAAGTTGTCCTGATTTCTGGACGTTGGAACGTCTTCGGCCACATGTTCTTTTTCGGACTGCCAATTACTGCCCTTGGATTTGGGAGGTGTGAATTGCGTGGACGGTTGGATCAAGGCTCTACTTCTTGCGACTGGCGCAGACGTGAACCTCTGCCTTCCAACGGTTGTCGGATTGGACCTGCTTCACCGAAAAAAAAAAGAAGTCCTGCTTCCTGCTCAGCACCCGCAGTATTGACGCAGAGCTTTTCGGCCATGTTTTTGGCGCAGACCCAGTGTGAAAACGGCTCCAAGGAATCTGTACTTCATGCACAAATCCTGTCTCGTGATGCAAGAGCATCAACGCTCAAGTCTGGCGGAGATCGCCTCAAACACAAGGCCATCTGTAGCTGGAATATGAGATCGTGCCTGGAAAGGGAATGTTGCTCTTCCACCAAAGGCGGTTTGATTGCAGAGACATTCCATTGTGTTTCCTGGACTTGTGTGGCCGTTTTGAAGCTCAATAATCTCCTTGATTTCCGACTCCAAATTCAGGCTTTTAGTTGCCGCCCAGCTGCAGCAGTCTGCCTGGTAATTCCTAAACATATGAAGTGAACCAAGTTGAGTTTGGGTCTCAACAAGGAGCGGCCGTAGAATTCTGATGGACTCCTTGGGTTACTTCAGCAGACTTCATCATGTTGCACCAGGAGTGTGAACTCTGGCAAATATTCCATTGAACCTGATGCGGTCGCCCAACAGCATTGTGACAAATGCGCCACGGAGAGTTTGGTCTGTGGCGGTGTTTGTCGGCATCGTTGTTCGTTTCCAAGACTTCTCAAAGGCATCGTGAAATTTCCGTTTGAAGATTGGATGACTTTTCTCCACCACGGATAATAATTAACTGATTCACTCCCAACTCACCATTTCCTTCACAGGTGTTTGGTTTGTTGCACAGGTAATTTGCGATTTTCTGGCTGTGAAAGATCTCGAAGGAAGTTGGGGCTGGTGGAGCATCTGAAGCTCGAGGAGCTGCGTGGTGCAGGTGTGCCTTCAGAAATTCTGCTCTGGTGAAGGCACTTTTGATTCTGCGAAGCTGTGTGGTCGACTCCAATTACTCAAGTAAAAATTTGCTGCAAGGTTCTGCTTCTGATTCGTGGTTCTACAGAGATGCAAATTGAAGACCAGCACCACGTCTTTTTCGGTCCTGTCCCAAGACTCCTGTCCCAAGACATCATCCTTGGTTCACGCAGCGCGTGCTGTCCGTGGCCCACGCGCTGCTGGGATCACGCTCGGCTGCGCAGATTGTGCGCGCTGGCAGTCGGATGAACATTTGACGGGAGAAGATTGGCAGTGATTTTACATTCGGCGCAGGCGATTATTGATCCCGGCGCGTGCCCTGTTGTGGCGTTGCTGAGACGAAAGGGAAAATGTAAATCTCCAGGCAATGCCCCATTGCGCTTTCTTGAGCGTGCCCTTTGCCGTCCATGAGCAACCAAAACCTTTCCATTGCAGGTTGCCGAAGTGCTGCTGTGGCATTACCTTGGCAATAAGGCAAGGATCTGCATGTCGAAAGGATGATTGGTTTTCGAAGTGTGGGGAATTTCTCGCGGGATGGATGTCTAATTCTGTGAAAGTATCCGAAGCTGAAGAGACAGGTCGGGTCTCATCGGTGGCGTTTCCCTTGGATTCGGATGTGGTGGCATCAGCTGCAGTTTTGCTGCGATTCGTCAGAAACGCTGAGCCTCCCGTGATGAATGGTCTTGGGCCAGAGTTGCGCGGCGGACACGATTAAGGTTCGAGGGGGTCTCATCCATTATCGAGCTTTATCAATATCAACTTTTCCTGCTCGCCTGGTCTGGATCCCGAGGGCGGTGGAGGAAGCACGAAACGAAAACCTTCCGGGACCCACGATTTCTTCTCGCGTGAAAGGGAATTCTGAATCCAGACAGTCCGGAATTTGACGCAGGAAAACGTGAGCGGATGCTCCGGACCGTGTTGCAGCAAGAATGAAAGGCTCGATCTGAGACTTTTCTCGACCTCTGTGTGATTAGATCCGCCGAGCGGGATGGATGCTCTTCAGTTACTTGACGTTTCGGAACGGGCGCGTCACGCACGTGTTGGCTTCAGATAATGCTCGTATTAAACGCGCTGATACCTCGCATATTGATTTACGTATCATGCAAAATCCAGCTGCAGTGAACATGCTTGTTGTTTGCTTGAAGAACAATCAATAGTTCACATGATTATGTCTTCTTCGAGTGAGGCGTCTTTTGAGCATGCCCAATGGAACGTTTTGCACAAAAAAGTTTGAAGATTTCAGTCACATTACGATCTCCTTGTTGAAGCTGCGCGTGACTGTTTTCATGATGTTCGTCGAGACACATTGAGTCAATTTCAAAATTTTGTTTCATTCCTGTCAGGAGAGTCTGTACGCTCCCTCCGGAGGCACAACGTGTCCGTTTTTGCACCAGCGTCGCGTGCAGATGGCCCGTCCAGTCTCCTCGGAACCTTGGTTGTTCACGGCTGTTTACGTTGCCGTGAAAGAACAGAACATTTCGGTGCTCTTTAATTTGCCATCCACTGCTGAGCCATCAATCAGGGTGGTGCAGTCACGTCTGCATTTGTATTGGGTCGCGCCCACTGTTGGACCGTGAATTTGTCAAGTATTGGAAGCTTCTCTCAAAGATTGCTTTGTCAAAAGTTGAACTTTGAAGGGTTGCAGCGACACAATCGGAAAATTTGCTTTTTATACGAGTACTCGTACTGGTACACGCGCCGACTTGCAAAAGCGGCGTGTGTGACAGTGGCTTTCCTGAATGTGTGAGAAACCGTGCAAGCAATATAAAAATCTCAGGCTTTGGATTGACTTTCAAATCTGCTGTCAAAAACGTTTGAAACCTCACCTCCCCACAAAAACACTGCTCAGAGTGGAACTTCTTTCTGCCAGCAAACCCCAGAATGATGTGAAACCTGGCTCCAAAGGTTCAAACAGAGGACCTCCCCACATGGACAATGGTCAATTCAGTGGTGACGAAAAAGGCACTGTTGGCCTGCGTGGAACAGGGAACAGATGTACTGTTGGCATCGTGGCGGGGCTTTTCACTGTTCAAGTGCTTAACTGATCATGTCTTTACCAAAAAGTGTGGAAGCAAAATGGGAGCAGGAGGGTGTGTGTGTGTGGGAAGGGGGGGGGGGGTCACGCAACATTGAGCATTGAGAAATTTGTGTCTCGTAACATCAAATTTTAAAAAATCGGGTGACCCCCGCTCACCGAACGAAATCAAAAATCAAAGTCTAAATTTTTAACTTGCCCATCCTGCCACCCGATAAGTTTTGAATGTTGGGTGAGACGAATATTCCGGCGAGTGTTCCTTTGTGCCGTCATGCCAGTTTGTCAATCAGATGACTGTGGATCCAGTCTTTGGAAAACGATTGGACATGTTTGTGCGAATCATGCAAGAAATGCAGCTGCAGTTTTTGCTATTGATTCAACAGACAGATCTGCGCGGTCACACGTGAGGAATTGATAATTTTGTCGGTGTTCTTTCACGTTGTTCGGTGCAGCATCAGCATCGTTGCTTCGTGAAATACTCGTGTAACTAAGAGGTTGTTCATGCTGTCTATGGTTTAAAGTATTTTGCCTCCTGCCTTTTAACGTGCGGTTACGTGCGTGTGTGACTTTTTTCATCCGCTTGATCACAAGGACCAAAAAGCGAAATGTTAGAACACGACAAGGGTTCCCTGGAGCTCCATGGAGACGTATCGCTGATCCAGCGAGCAAAACAGACAAGTGTCGAGGTAAAATTTACTTGTGTTGTCGTAGATTTGAAAATAGGGAAAAAACCTGTGAGGGGACCCAGGCCATTTTTGAATCCATCCGTACCTAAAATTTTCCAATGCACACTGCAAAAACTGCGACAGGCAATCCAGTTTGACCTCCATTGCAGTCACTTTCACTGGATCAATGTCTCTCAGGCGAAAGTTTATCAAATTGAAGACCAACCTTTTGGACGAATGATGAGGTCTACTCGTAGTACGAGGTTCTATCACTATTTCCTTAGACTGAGCATGTTTTTGGTCACCGAGTCGTCTCTGTTACATAAGGCAGTTGGCAGTTTTACTACAGGTCGCGTGCCACCAATC
>JAAUXT010069755.1_pt1 | contig 11625 bp, 9 predicted proteins | sample 7278171 | NCBI WGS metagenome assembly JAAUXT01 (sample SAMN14350112, study PRJNA611818) | marine sediment metagenome | isolation source: surface marine sediment (1.8m) | place: French Polynesia: Moorea | collected 2018-08
CAAATTCCTTCCTCATGCATTATGCCCAACCCAAAATGAACCAAAAGAGCCCAAAAGATCCCAAATGAATCCTCATCTTGACCATGAAACTGCTGTACACACTTTTGGAAGATGCTGTCTGTAGGTGCTTTGATTTGGCTCATTTGAGCCCAAATCGCGCGACCCACCTCAAATCACCTAAAAACACGTCCAACTTTCAATGTTGGAGTTTCCCCCTCTCTGGTCGTGACTCTAGCGTTTGGGTCATTGCTGGACTCAATCCTTGAACCGTTCCCACGATTGACCAGACTTGAAGAGATCGAGATCAAGATCAAGAGATCCAGAGATCCAGAGATAAGAGTCAAGACACAAGATCTAGACCAGACCCACAGCTGTCGCTTTGACATCTGGATCTAGGTTCTGCACACATCTCCAAGAGCAGTCCTGTCCACACGTGAGCTCCACCAGTGCATTCCTGATTGGACGAGATTCTATTTTCCTTTTGTTTCAGGTGGAGAAACAACAGAAGACCAAGACACAGACCTAACTGTCGATCTTGAAATGCCTGGCTGTTGTGGAGGTGCAAGCGGATCTGGAGGGGCAGTGGGCAGTGGCGCGCCCCTCCCGGCCGACTGCGGTTTCCTCGCTCCGACCAGCAGCACGTTCAACGCGCGCGCTGCCGCCTGCCAACCCATCTGCCACAACGACCCGAACGTGTCAAACCACATCTTCAGCTTCCGTGGCGGGGACAGGAAAGCAGATCAGGCGGACACTTACTTCAACACGGCTGCCTGCACCCTGTACTCCCGATATGCGCCCAAAGACTGGGAGGCGTCGAACCAGAGCAAGTTATCCATGTCAGAGCAGTCGAGAGGCCACTCGGAGAGAGTGCGCACAGATGCGTGGCAGTCGATCAAAGAGGTGAGTGAAGTGATGCTGTGTCACGTTTGGTGTCACCATCCCAGTCTGAGGTGTACTCACCATCCAAATCGCGTTCATTCATCAAAACAACATAGCAACCAAGTTTCTTTGAATTCACAGTTTCGGTTGTCCCAAAATAACTGGACGCGCCTGTCGAAATCATTCATCATCGGGTTGTTTTCTTTCGTACAAATTCACTCATTTTGTGGAACTGAATCTGCCTATCTGTTGCTCACACCAATTGATGACGTGCACTGACACGCCTTTTCCAGAAAGACGCGCAGACTCGGTCTCGTCAGGCGTCCAACACACAGAAGCTGGCCAAGAGGCGGGATGACATCGCCTTCTGGAAGTCGGAGCTCTGCTGCGAGATGCGCAAGATGGACAACGAGATCGAGAACCTGTCGGAGCACGGACGCGTGCTGAACCGCGCGTACCAGGACACCAAGCAGCCGCTCGCTATCGCGCAGAACTGTCTTCAGGCTCGAGAGTGCCGTCAGGGTATCGACAGGGTAGGTCTGGGGGTTCACCGATATTCGTTGAGCTCGTGTCAGGGGAGGTGAGACAAGTTCTCTGGGCTTGAAATTGCGACTCCCGTGTTCACGTTGACGGGTAGACCACAGACACGAGTCATGTTCAGCGAGCAGCAAATGTCAAAGTCGAAAGAAACCTCAGTAGTTTGCAAAACGTCTGTGCCAATTTCCTACGCGACAGAAGGCAAGAACAAAACAAGTTAATTTGCCTTCCTTCAGGGAACTTGCTGTTTTGGAAAGCAGACCATGCATGCTCTGTTTTTCATGATGGTGCCATACAAGAGACTTTCGAATGTTGCACAGGGTTTCCGCTGTGGACAGGTCTGTTTCGCTTGCTTTATTTTGTCGAACAACAGGCGTGAGAAACTATAGCCGTGGCCTCGATAAACAGAACGTCAAAATACCAAAAAGAGCAGAAAACAAAGACAAAGGAGCCGGGGCGGCGGATCAGTCAGGGCTCAGACAGGGCTCTTGAAAATTCAACATCTTACAACACAGATATCAGCCGGGATGTCGAATTACCTGAACCCAATGAGCAGGGACGTGTGTCTTTGGCGTGTTGGAGTTTGCATTCCAGCAGACCACAGGCACACACTCTCTCAACACACTCTCTCATCACTCACACGCATGATGTACCGCACACACACCCACACCAACACAGACACACACAGACACAGAGAGAGACAGAGAGACAGAGAGAGAGAGAGAGAGAGCAGTGTTCCTCGCCTATTGCAGGTGGCGGACCCAGTGGAGTGTGCGCTCACGAAGGAGATCGCCACGATCCGCAGCTGTCAGGACAAAATGTGCGCAGTGATGCAAAAGGTGGAGGCGCAGCTTCAGGTGAACCGCGCCTCGCGAGCCGCCTGCGGTGCGGACGTGCGCGACAAGCACCACGCGCAGGACCTGGACGACCGTGTTCATCAGATGAGCACAGGACACTGTCTCAACCTCCATCCGGGGGTCGAATCTCAGGTAGTTGCAGGAACCTTTTTGCATGCAAGCGTGCAAGCTTGTCAGTTCAGTCAGTGAACCTGCGTGATTCTCTATTCCTTTACCATGTGAGGAACGAGCAGGCATCGTGTCGCAACTCGAGCAGAACAAATGGGAACTCCCCTTTGTTCTGGTGGTTTTGTCTTGAGACTGACACGTGCCACTCAATTTCCAGGACAACACGATCACAAACCCTACATCCTGGGTGCAATACAGCCAGACGAACATCGTGCGATCTCAGAAACAGCGCGAGTTGTCCGAGAAGCTGCGTGGTCACGTGGAGGCAGTGCTGCGCGCGTGCGCAAATCAGATGTGGACTCGCTTCAATGACGCCAACAACCAGCTTCACGCCCGCATTCAAGAGGTCACTGACGCCAAGAACAAACTCCAGGTCAGTATCTGTTGCGAGTCACACCCAAATCCCTTGCGCAACGGAAACGTACAACTGCACAACAGAAATCCCCTCATGAACGCATTCCGGCACAAGGAACACGAACCGTGGTTCAATTCTTGTTCGTGGAAGCACAACTCGATGCCCGATGAAGATCAGAGCAATGGAAATGCATTCACTGTTTCGACCTTTTGTCTCAGTCTGTATCTGCGTGGGTCTCGTGCACATGTCGGTTTCTGTCGCACAACAGGCGCACCTGTCACGCGTGTGCAACGAACTGGCGGCGGCGCATCGCTCAGCGGAGCAGATTCAGGCGGCTCTGGCGGAGCAGTGCACCGCGCTGCGTCTCGCCCAGGCGCGTCTCAAGGAACGTCAGTGTCGCATCGGCGTCGAGATCTGCCACGATTCTCCCATGAAGGTGAATGAACCGCTGTGGCCAATTCACAGTTTAGGTGTCCTTTTTGGCTTGAAATCTGAGAAGGGAACTCGTTTCGACAAATGAGGAACACCCAGAGAGGAACACCCAGAGGGACACACTGATCACTGATCTTTGCGTAGGAAACCCAGCACGCCTCAGTAGCGCTGGTATGCAGTGCATAAACTGTTGCCATTCTGACCTGAGGGTCGGAAACACGAACAACAAGAGAAGCAGTGCACAGGGCAACTGCTGGTGCGATGTCCCTGGAGTGTTTGCATTTGTGGTCTTATCTGTTTTGTTGTCAACCAGGAAAGGACAGGAAAATTCAAGATCAAGACAACTTGTACAACTTTATTTTTTTCAAGCAAATAAAAGTTCTCTTAATATTTAAATGCTATGTTGACTTTATCATGATAACTGTAATATGTATCTTTCACTTGAATAGAATCTACTTCTAACTTAGAAACATAAACATGATCTAACAATGTCCCACCATCTGTAGTAGCTTCTGTCACAGTCTGCATAAATCCATATTGAGTCATAACCTTGCTGATTTTATCTTTGTTTGAACTCTCAGTCAATAAATCAATATTAAAATCACCACAAACAATACTCTTTTTGTCTGACAATATCTGAAGAATAGGTTTTAATTCAGAAATAAATGTTTCAACACATTTTTGTGGTTGTTTGTAAATACAAACAATATCAACAGAGTCTTTCAGTATAACATGCAGAAACTAAACTGTATTTGACATTCCCTGAATAATTTGATTTCCAAGGGTTTTCTTTGAACAAATACAAACTCCACCTCCTTTCATATCAACCCATTCACATCGTGAGATATTGAACTTTTGAGAAGGAAGCTTCTCTGCAAGAGGCCATGAATCTGTAGTTTTCATATGTGTTTCTGTTATACACAAAACATCAGCTTCAATTAAACTTTTGTCAAGGAGAACATCTTCTCTATGGGAACAGAGATTTTGAGCATTTTGAAGGGCAAGAACAAAGGTTCCTTCTGATGAATACTCAGTCAAAGATTTAGGTAAAGGTGGTAGACTTTTTGTCTTGACCAAATTCATATAACACCCAACACCTGGATCCACCTTGATCTGTGTCTGGTCATAATTTAAAATATATAACCCTTCCAATGTTTTTACTCTGCTGAAACCAACATAAGCTTGTCCAGCCCGAAATAAGCCTTTGTTTTTATCCATATCAATCACTATTTTGTCCAAAGTCAATCCCTGTAATTTGTGGATAGTTACTGCCCAACAGTACATCAATGGGAACTGTATTCTTGCACCTTTTACTGTTTTTCCTGAATTTAGATAAAAAGTTGCTTCATACAGTGAAATTGGGACAGACTTTGAACAAACATGCCTAAATTTACTATTTTTAGTTGCCAGTAATCCAACTAGTTTGTTGTCAAATTTGACCAAAATGGTATGTGGTTTCTTTCTGTTTTGGTCAAATATAAATGAAGTTACAGTTCCCATTGCTCCATTTGTCAATCCATCTGAAATGTTATTAGTCAACATCACTCGAGCACCAATTTTTATTTTGAGTTCTTTTACCAAATGTTCTGTTTTTAATGGGTCATCTGGAAATGTTACCTTGAATTGTTTTGCTATATTGTCTTTTACTGAGTCATGTGCTACACAAACAATTTCCTCTCCTTGTAAAGCCTCCAACATGACTGCATTTTGTTCAAAAGCACAACTATTTTGGGCAAAAGCATGAATAGCATCATGTGGATAGTGATCAGAAATGTTTGTAATCTCTCTAGTTTTTAGGATTTTGTCTTCTATTGATCCCTCTTCTGGTTGTTTAATTCGTATACTGTTCAAAATCTTGCCAAATTCAAGATCTCCAGACTGTCTCATATTTTGATGTAGTTCATGAATTTTAAATGAGTCAAACAAACGTGGTGCCAGATCACTTATAGACTTGACTTTTTTTGTTGAGTACAATGCTGAGCCACCAACAGGTTTTAGTTAATAAAAATCTCCAACAGCCAATACAACAATATTTCTAAATGGTTTTTCAACATTTTCATCTACCATTTTAGCAGTGCATAATCGTTTGTGAATTTTCTCTAACATTTCTTGAGACACCAAACTTATTTCATCAATGATTAATAATTTGAGTTTCCCAGTCGTTGTTCTAAAATGTTCAATTTTTCTTCAGAAAGAAACATTTTCTCATTTGTAGGTAACTGAAGTGCAGTGTGAAGTGTTAATCCATTGATATTGAAAGCTGCTGTTCCAGTAAAAGCTGTTAACAATACTCTGGGGTCTATATGTGTATCAAAAGCATTTCTATTTGTTTCTTCCTTGTCAAATCCAAAAAAGTATTGAATATCTCTATGTATCATTTTTATCACATGGGATTTACCAGTCCCTCCTGGTCCACTGATGAAGAGATGATATCCTGGTAAACATTTCCCATTCTTTTTAGCAGCTATATACTTTTTGCACCACATTCGATTGTATAACACTGCCTCTTGTTGTTGAATATTCAAAGAACAAAAACATTTGTAATAGTCCTTATTTGTCAATAAGTATTTTTCTGCTTCTTTCTGGTACAAATCATTCAATGTATTGCTTGTGACTGTTGCCTTGTCAACCTTTCCTGTCATATCATCATCTTCACCTTCTCCATTTGCACCTGTAACAAATTCTTTCCCTTCTTCATTTGCTTCAGCATTGTCAGCTGCCATTCCAGGTGCAATTCTATCCATATATTCATCATCAACTCCTTCTTCACACAATCTTTCTTCAGCAGCACTGACTTCCTCAGCATGTAACAAATGTTTTTTGGCATTTACTTCAATTGCTTCTTTGTTCTTTTCATACAGGTCTTTTGAGTCTGTTTCTAAGTCACTCTCATTATGCCAAGGATGAAATAGGAGAAGATGACTGAAGTAATATTTGTCAGGTTGTTTTTCCTTTTTGAAGCAAAATGTGTCTAAAATTGCAGGATATTTTCATTTATGAAAAATTGAGAAACTCTCCATTCCTGTTTCAACTTTGATAATTTTTGGAAGTTGCTCAAATGTTTATGTTGTTTCCTCATTACTGTGTCCATGATCTTCTTCATGTATTCTATCTTCTTGTGATTGTCGGGTAGATTTTTGAAATGTAGTGGCAAAGTCAGCTAGTGTAATGTTTTCAAGTTCACCTGGGCATAGAGAGTAAAATTCATGCACTGATTTTTGGAAAATGTCTTCTTCATCATCACCTAAGTTTTTTATATCCCAATGTGGCATCTTCACCCATTCATCCTTTGCATAGCCAGATATATAAATCACCTTTTTGCTTTTATGAACCAATGGCATGGACAATACTCTCATAGTTGCTTCCTGAGCACTAAATTCTCTTGCTCCCATAAAAGCATTTCCAACTTTTTGCAACTTTTCTCTCATTGTTGGTGTGTTCTGTTCAACTTCCTCTGCTACTCTTTTCAATAATTCTCCCATCCCCTTCTCCTTCTTCATCATGTAACTAAACATATACATTACTACACTATAAGCATTCTGTAAAAATTGGATATCCATATTTGCCTTCCACAATGAGAGCAATTCTTTATTGTATTGATTTATATAAACATCACTAAAATTTTGCTTGGGAATGACTTCCACTTTTTTAGATACTTTTGTCAGTGACTGTGTATACAAATCCTGATGAATTCCTAAACAGTTCAAAATTTCATGAAGTTCTGACAGGCTATCTTCTGTTTGACTTTCAGATATTGCTTGTTGCCAGACATAGTTTTGGACAAATCTTGCTTCTTCAATATCATTTTTGGTATCCATATCTGTTTGTCGAGATATCACAGTTCTCAAAGATGCCAATTTTGGAAATTTGAACCTGCATCCTGTCCCTTTCTTTGTACAATAAGATGTACCACATTTGTGTCTTTGTCGACTGGTCACCAACTCTTTGAGTTCATCATTGTCCTTTGGGATTGATGCTGAGATGTACTTGTCAAAAAAGTTGGATACCTCCTCATCACTATTTACATCCAAGACAGGTGAATCCTTTGCCCACTGCATGAATATGAGGTGATCCTCTTGCCTGGAACTCAACTCTTTCTGCAAATCCATACAGATTCCCAATAGGTTGTGCCTCACTACATATGTATTTATGGATTGCAGAAAAATGATGTTCAAATGCACGAACCACAGTTACAGGATTACGTCTCAGCCACATTGACTTTGTTTCCCAGTCCATCTTTTCAACTTCACTTTCTGTCACAGATTCACCATATTGGATACAAAAACTGCCTGGATTATTTCTGGCCACTGGTATTCAGCTGCAGAGAAGGTTACAAACCCATGTAGGGGGGCCCATTGATCTCACCATAGCAAGTCCTTCTTGCAATTGTTTTCTCCAGAAAGCAGGTGTTCCTCTTATATTTTTCATCCACTGAAAGGCCTTTGTTTCATAAATCAATTCTTATTTGTTCTTGTCTGATTTCAAGAATCCTGCATTGACTTTCTTTCCTTTGAAACTCTCTCCTTTCTTCATTCTCATTGACACACCAACTTGTCCATCCATTTGCTTTCGTTCTGTCAGATATTGTCCAGAGAATAAATATTCAATTGTCCTTGAAAGCATCCATCATAATGCAGAATTCTTTGATTGAAGTACTGATGCCATGTAACTTTGGTTTCTCTTTCTTGTTCAGGCTGAAATCCCTCTTCCATATGGAAATAAATCTGGGAATGACATTGTCTCAAAATCATCATCTTTCAAAATATATATTGGAGTTTGGTTTTCACCTGGTGCAACACAAAAAGTTTTATTGGTCACATCATCAAGTTGAAGGCAAGTTGAAAGGGGTTGCATTGAAATTGATGCCATCCTATCTGCTTCCTCTTGATCAGCATCAAAAATATTTTCATCTTCTTTCTGAAGTTGTGATTCCTTCTCACTTTTGCTTTGGTCTGTATTTTGCTTTGTTTTGTCTGAATCATCTATATCTTCAACTTGGAACAGACCTTGTTTCTCTGCAGCTTTTTTGGAAAGTTTCTTTATCATACAGTTGGACATGCACACACTTTCAAAATTATCTTTGATTTTTATATGTTGGTATTTTGAGTTATTTTGTGCCAGCCAATTTAAAGCATTGGTGATCTTGGCAGGATCTATGTCACTATGCATATGGTGTCCTTTGAATTTTAGCTTGCGTTTAAGTTTAAAATCAATAATCTGTGCTTCTTCTGGCATACGTGGGAGAAGATCACAAACAGAATCTAGACGAGTTGGTACATTCACACAAGCTCCATTAATCCCAAACTGTTTACCCTTTGGTAATGCTACCAACTTCATAAATGGAATCCTTTTGCAGAAAAGACGATGTTCCAAGTCATTAATATTCTGAAGAATAGGAGGAATAGGGTCCAATTTTCCAATATTTGCTTCAGCTTTTGCAGGCATTGATGGTTCCTTTTTCTTCAAATGTTTCTCACATGTTCTACAAATATATTCTTCTTTGTCTGAAGATAATGTTCTGATATCACTTGCCAAGGCTCTCTGAACACAATGATGCTCCCAGTTGTATTTTTCAGATTTGAATATAACTGTAGACTTTTTGTACAACATTCTATGACAGCAAGTGCAAATATAGATTGGTTTTTCTTGGATATTTTTGTAGTAGAGTGACTGCTGTTTCTTCTTCACTTCATGCAAATTTTTGTCATTTTTTGTTTTATATTTATTTTCAACTTTGTCTCCATATTTATCTTTTGAAACAATTTCATAATTTTTGCTGAGGTAAGATAATGTGAAATCCTTCTGTTTTTGTCTTGGATGATCAGGAACTTCTTTGTGACTACCTTCAATTTCTGAGTGTTTTTCCTTTGCTGTTATTATACATCTTTCTGAAAGATGTCTTTCACATTCTTCTTCACACAATTTGTCTTTTTCCTTTATGTACTTTTCCAATACTTTCTTTAATATTGTGTCAGCCTTCCTTTCTTTTCTCCTGGTGTATACTTCTTGTTTCTTCTGAGTAGTCATATTTGCACATTGCCTTCTTTTCTTTTCCCTTGCAATCAATCGCCTCTCTTCATCAATTGATTTGCACAGTTGGACATGAGTCTTCTCTGTTCTGTCTTGTTGTAACACCTTCCTCTTCTTTTCATCAATTTGTGAATGAGAATCTTCCATCTTTTTCTTACTTTTTCCATATTTTTGTTTGTGTTCTGTAGCTATTATGTTTTCTACATCTTTCTGACTTGAAATTTCTTTCTGAGTTCTCCTCTTTTCTTCTGTATAATTCTGTAGATATACAGTTTTCTTTCTATCTTTTTGTGTATTTGTGTCCAGAGTCATATAACCTTTTTGTAGCTTCTGCTGAATGTTTCTGCATTTTTGTTGATATTCTGTTGCCACATTCCTTTCATCATCTGTAGCTTTATTTCTTCTCTGAATTTCACAAGACTTTCTTTTCTTTTTTTTGGCTGATTCTCTCTTTTTTGCCAAATCTCTGGTCTTTGCATACTTGACACACAAACTTGAGATAGTGCACTGTTCTGCATAAAGTTGTTTTCCCAAGACAAAGAGATAAGTTGCACACTTTTCCATACTATCGAATGTAAGCAAAGCTGCTGGTTCAACAGGCCCTCTATTATTTTGTCCATGGGTATCGAATATCTGAAAATTTCCTTTCCAGAAGAAAAGTGTTGATGTATGTCTTGAACTTGTACATTCTCCTCCTGTTGTTAGGATTATTATGGCTACTTTGTCAGTACCATCTATTGTCAATGTTGTCAAAGTGTCCAACAAGTCATTTTGCAATACTTGTAAATGGTATTCCTCTATTGTTTGGTTTTGAAATATATTGCCAAAAATAGAGATTTGTTCTGGAATCTCACCCAATGTAATTTGTTTCTGAGATGTTTTGAACTCCACATTCAATTTGTTGCCTTCATCCAAAATTTTGTTCAGATTTTGTCTAGTCCATCCACAACTAGGCTGTTTGAACAATGCAAAAATAGCAGCAGAAATTGCATTTGCAAAACACTGGTTTCCTGTTGATAGTACAAATGTTTCTCCATTTTCACAGTCAAAGGAAGCATGTCCAAGTTGACTGGTATATGACTGTTCAAAATAGCCAGAATCTGAAGTTGCAAAAAGAAGAAAGAAAGATCAACATTTTTCAAAACTAAAAAGTTTGGTGAACTTATTTTGTCTTCTTGTTCACTCCTAATTTTAACATTCTGACTCTCACTATAGGAATTGTCCAAAAAGCTTTTATTCCTCACAACTAGGACCCTTCTTGGTAGGCTGCTGATAGAACTATGCCCTTTTCCCAATAAATGAGGCAAACTTAAGCTGAAATCCTTTTCTATTCATTTGGTCAATAAAAATATATGTTGTTTTACCTTTCATTGAGTCACCACAACTTCCTTTTCTATTATCACATGTTGTGTCTCCTGCCTGGTCAATTTCCATTTCCTCAATTGCCCATTCACCATCTACAATGCACTATAATTAATTTGTATCTCTTCAAGCCCAATAACAAAATGATTTGGGCAATAATGTAAATAAATTTCTCAACAATATTAGATTAAAATTTTTGAACTTACCTGGTTCTTCATTGATACCATCCTTGTACAAATCATTTAGACCCATAAATTGTGATCCTGTAGGGCCAGGGTTTGATTCCACACCAGATTTGAGTAACAACATATCTATGAATGTTACTGAACCCTTCTCTTTGGTGATATTCCTAAAAACAGTCTCAAAGACTGTGTCTGGTACTATTGTCATATTGAATACGGTCAAAAACCATGGATGATACAGGGACAACTTCATTTCTCCAATGATCCCTTCTTCTACAACTCCTATCATAGTCACTTTGTTGTAGATGTGGTAATATTTCTTTGTTTCCTGACAGCTGATGCATGTCACATAATTCTCCTCCAGCCAAATAGGCAGAAATAGTATGGCACAGATAAAAAGGAAGCCTGCTACACTTGATGATCTTGGAAGTGACTTCAACAGCAGATTCTCATATTCACGGTGGTCATCCTTTCTCAGTCTTGATTTCCTCTTAAGGATCCTTGAATTAATGCTTGGTGCACTGCCAATTTGCTGTCGGAAAGTCTGGATATCTACCATTTTGACTGAAAAATTCACAATAGATGGTAAAAACTTCTATCACAATATGGGGGGTACAATATAGGGGATGCAATATGGGGGTGCCAGACAAAGGGACATCTAAACAGAGATGGCATATACAAGGGGATACAAATATGGGAGGTGTGCAATATAGGGTGTGCAATATGAGGGGGAGCAATATGAGGGCTGCAGGATAAGGGGACATCTCAACAGAGATGGTATATACATGGTGATACAAATATGGGGGGGGGTGCAGTATGGGGG
>JAAUXT010075028.1_pt1 | contig 11624 bp, 13 predicted proteins | sample 7278171 | NCBI WGS metagenome assembly JAAUXT01 (sample SAMN14350112, study PRJNA611818) | marine sediment metagenome | isolation source: surface marine sediment (1.8m) | place: French Polynesia: Moorea | collected 2018-08
AAGAATATTGTATTGCTATTGGTCTTTCATCATACAAAGATCTGAGCAACTCAAATTTGTCATTCTTGAAATACGATAGCCAATCGGTCACTTAAATTTTCTGCCTCGTACCACTGTGACGAGTTAAAGGACAGTTTTTCTTTTCTTCTTTCTGTACGTTATCCTGCAGTAATCGCATTGACTATACAGAACAACAAATTGGCACTTGAGAATCACCGCAAAGCAAAGTTCGAGGGTCAGATTTAATTTGACGCACAATGTATCACGCGCCGTTGGCGGCAACAGATGTGTCCTAAGCGTGAGTGTGTCAAATCGAACCCAACCTCAGACGACTCCTCTCAATCAGGCTGGACTCACTCGTCCGCGCGGGCGTCGTCGTCGTTTCAGGTCCGGTGGCCTCTGCGCTGGCGAACAAGTTCGGGATCCGAGCGGTGACGGTCGCCGGCTCCGTGATTGCGTCGCTCGCCTTCTTCCTCTCCACCTTCACCACGTCGCTCAACCAGCTCATCTTCGTCTACGGCGTCGTTGGAGGTCAGTGCGAAGGAACGCTGGGTGCGTCACGAGTTCGGGTCCTTTGAAGGTCCATGCGAGGTGCATCAGTACTCACTGTGGTTGCGTTCGAGTTTCCGATCCAGATCGATCGCCAGTGACCCAGTGGTCGGAAGCATGAACGGATTGGCGGGGATCGAGCCAGATCGGCCAACTCAAGTTGCTTACGTCAATTGCCGGATCACCAGATCACGTAAATCAAACGCCATCTGAATTGTCTTGAACCATGACGCGACTCATGACAGGCTTCGATCCGCAGTTTGGTCTCAGAAATGAATTCTGCCCAGATGGCTGGGATCAAACCTGCAGTGCTACGAGCCCACCAAAACCTTCCGTCCGCAAGGACTCACACAGATGCCCAACACAAACTTCACCCACAGGTTTCGGGTTCGGATTGATGTACCTCCCGGCCATCATCATCGTCAACTTCTACTTCGTCAAGAAACGCGCCATGGCGACCGGCATCGCCGTCTGCGGTTCAGGTATTCAGAACAGCTCATGTTTGAGCACAAAAATGGAAAATATTCCCCTCGGGATGGAAGGGAAACGAAAGAAAACGCAGTTCCAATGTGGTACTTCGGCGCTGCGAACACATTGTGTTGCTCAGGAAATCTGAACTGAACTCACAAACCAGCCTTACCCTTGTTTGCCACTTCACCCAGTGTGAAACATGGCTGAACCTGGCGCTGGCGTGGCGGAAGAGGTCGAGGTTCATACCTGCTCAGTTCCATGTCCTTGGATCATGGCAAAAGCGTTTTCCCTGTAGGAATCGGGACGTTCCTCTTCTCGGCGGTGGCGCCCCGGATGCTGCGCGAGTTCGGCTGGAAGGGCTCCTACTGGATGATGTCGGCCATCATCCTCAACGGGATCCCGTGCGCGCTCGTCTTCCGCGCGCTCGTGGCCGAGAAGCCGAAGCCGCCGCGGCCCGCGCTCTCCGTCGACGACTTCCCGGTAGGTGGCACTGTGATGGACTGGGGGCACCTGAAATAGCGAGTCTGGGAATGATGCAGGCGGCCTCAACGTCGAAAGTTCTGTGTGCATGTCTGCTGTGTCATGGAATCATGAGTCAACATCACAAGTTTGCTGGGGCCCCTTGGGAATCTTCAATCGTTAAAATTCCGTCAACCACAAGGACAGCTTTATAACCCACTCGTTTTGCATGGACATGATGACATTACTAATTGCAACGCTGTCGTCACCGAACTCATAGTCATGCTGACCTTCATTCCGACTTCTCGCTCGCCCCTTTCAGATCAAACGCGGCATCATCATGGACAAGATCATCGAGGAGAAGCAGCGGCAGCGCACCTTCTCGGAGCACACACTAGACGGCGCCATCATCACCAACCAGAACGAGATCATCAAGGACAAGAACTTGCTCAAGAAGGTGCTGCTCAAGCCGCTCACCGAGGAGTCGCGCCAGGCCAGCACCGAGCTCGCCACGTCCGTCACTGCCACTGACATTAGTCCTGCTCTGCCTGTCACGGCAGGCCACGTCCCCAACGGGGAGGCCAAGGGGGCAGGGACCGAGGGAGGGGACTTCGGGAAGTTCGACCCGAATGCCAGGAAAATCTCAGCGCCGGGGGTGGTGGGGCTCACAAACCCGCCGCGGAACAAGCTTTTGGATCGGGTCAGGGGTGTGGCGCCTCCTGTGGGATCGGGTCCGGCGTTGACGTCATCAAATATGTCACTGGGACGCCGGAAACGCACGACGTCCAACGCCAGCGAGCTCTGGCGCCGAGGCGACTTCGGGTCGCGCTCCAACATGGCGAAGGAAGGCTTCAAGAAGGAGATCGCGCGACCCGTGTACCGACAGGACATATTCTTCACCGGAAGCATTGCGTCACTCGCACAGTTCCAATCACAACGGTCCATCAAGTCGTTCGTCGACAGCCAAACAAGCATCCCCGAACCTGAACCGGAAGAGGTAAGGGTGTGATGCATTACTTCTTGTTCATTGTAAGTTTGGCAAGTTGCACTGCGGTCAAGGTCATCTTCAGACCAGAAGAACAGCGAACGATTTGCTTGTGGAACGTTTTCAGTTCACCGCACCCGGAGAGGGTAGACACCCCAGGCGAACACTTGATGATCCAGATGTGGCAATTTTGGCTTCATGACGATGGGAAAAACATTCGAAGTCTTTGTCTGCACTTGGATCACCTGGAGACCGGTTGACACAAACTTCTCACAACCAGACCTGAAGCCCGAGACGCACACATGTTCTTTGGCTGGTTTTGCAGGAGGGAACGTGCGGGGAGCGGTGCCTGCCTTTCATCCACATCTTGCAGGAGATGCTCGACTTCTCGCTGCTCAAGTCGCCCACCTTCCTTCCGCTCCTCACCACCAGCTTCCTCGCGCTCTTCGGTGAGTTTCTGTTCGGCATGTTACAACGCACATTCCCCTGTTTGTGAGACAAAGGACAAATGAATGATAACCCACGAGCGTCTCACCTTCGCAAGATTTTTCGTCTGGCTGCCATGAAAAAATACGCGTGTGTGTGAAATTCGTTGTCTCACCCGCTATTGAAGTGTTACCCCTCCTCTCTGTGCCACTTCCCGCCGTCATTCGCAGAAGCGATTTGACAGAAAGTTTCTGTTGGAAAACGGGATCGTATTTGCGCCGATTCCACCAACTCCAGAAGGTTTTTGACGGGTGTGGCGGCGTGAGAGAGAGAGAGAGAGAGAGAGAGAGAGAAACGAAAGAGTGAGAGAGAGACAGAGACAGAGAGGAGACAGACAGACAGAGAATAAGAGCCGGACGGAGTAACACTCTTCACAAATGCTCAGTTTTGGATTCCCCCCAGCATGTCGTGCCGTGCCTTTTCCCAACAACTTGTGCTTCTGTTTTCAGGGTTCTTCGTGCCGTTTGTGTATCTCGTCGAATACAGCATCTCGCTCGGGGCGGACTCCAGTGCAACAACCCTCCTTCCGGTACGGGTCCGGCAACGTTAACCCGCAGATACACACGGACACACGCATGCACAAGTCAGAACTGGGCACAGTCTTTGCTCACATTCGCACATTCACCAATAAATTTGCACTCTTTCAGACACAACTCGCAACCACACACGCACGCACACACACGCACGCACACACACATACACACATAGAATTTGAACAAAGGTGGAACGTTTTCTGTATTCAAGCAACACTGCTGAATCAAGAAAGTTCATGCAGGTGAGTTCACGAATCTCCACGCAGCAAAACAGCAACTTCCCATTGCAGATCATCGGGATCGCGAACACGGTTGGGCGGCTCATCACCGGCTACATCTGCGACAAGCCTTGGGCGGACTCGCTGCTCATCCACAACCTGGCACTCGTCGTGTCCGGGGTGGCCACCTGCTGCGTGCCGCTCATCACCTCCCCGGTCCTCCTCCAGATCTACTGCGCCGCCTTCGGAGGTTGCATCGGTGAGTGAGTGGGGTTCTGCTCGTTGTGGCATTTTGGATTTCCTCTGGGACCTGCCCCTCGCAGTTTTGCAAGAGAGCAGGGCCCATGGTTGTGGGACCAGAATGCGGCCTTTTGCGTCCTTGGTTGTTGAACCAGAATTTGCGAGAAGCGTTGTGGCCCGTTTCTAAAAGCTGGTTCTTTTCTTTTAGCCGTTCTGCTCCAATACAAAGTCCGCTTTTTGAAATTTGGGAAACTGTCTGATGTCTAGATTTCTACGAGATGAATTTTTCAAAATTCGTGTGAGGTTCTCCCCCAAAAATCAGTCCTTTGTTGAGTTTGTCGCAATCGGAAATCAGATTTACTTACGTTGTGTTCCCAGCCGCGTACATCACGCTGCGGACGGTCGTGCTCGCCGAGCTGCTCGGGATCGAGAAGCTGTCGTCCAGCTTCGGCATCCAGCTGCTGTTCCAGGGCATCGCCTCGCTCGCCGGCGCTCCTCTCGCAGGTGCGCACTCACGCAACATCGTCCTGCACACCAATGAACGCTGCGAATACAAAACTTGGCTCGTCACCCAATTATCACCCAAATAGTTGCTGCACGTACAGAGAAATTCAACCATTCAGATCCTAAGACACCCTCGTCTGCTCTTCTCTCATCCTGACGGACACCCCTGTGTCGCTGTTGTGATTTTGTACACACGTAGAGACAGACAGACAGACAGACACATACACACACAGAGAGAAATCGAGAGCGAGTGCGAGAGAGAGAGAGAGAGAGAGAGAGAGAGAGAGAAACACGCTCGTCTTCCCGCAGGTGCGGTGCGCGACCTGACCCGCGACTTCACCTGGTCCTTCTTTATCGCCGGCATCACCATCTTCCTCGCTGGCGCCATCTCGCTCCCCGTGCGCAGAATCAAGACGTGGGAGGAGCGACGCGCAGCCGCAAACGCCGACCCCGAGCAGTTCCCGCCGTTTCCGAGCAACGCCAGCAACGCCAACGGTGACGTCATGACGGGAGAAGGGACAGGAAGTGAAGCGCCCAGAAAAAGCGGTAAAATGGGGTCGACGGGAATCAAGTTCGGGGGCAACAGCTACAGCAGACTCGCCCAGGAGGATGAGACTGCAGAGACTTCAGCAGCTGATGTGAATGAAGAGAATGAGGAGCAAGGGGAAGAGGGTGAGGCGATAGACGATGAAGCAATGTTCCCAACGGAGGAGGACGAGGAGCAAGAGGAGGAAGCCATATCCCAGATAGATGAGCAGGAGGAAGTAGACATTGAAGCACAAACGACTTGAAAGTGGCCGAGGGTTTGGAAAAGGCGTTAGCTTTTAAAGCTCAGAGAACACGAAAGAGATATCCTGGTGATCTGTTTGAGGGCATTCTCACAAAAGTTTCAACGTTGATTGCAGGGACAGGGCTCCTTGAGATGACAAGCAAGTTTGTTGTTTTGGTGTCTATCGCGAAAGACAGCACTCCACGCCAAAGTGCCACAGAGCGCCTGTGGATTTCTGGGGGAACAGTAGAGATTGAAAAGAGACGAACACAAAAGGCTACGCACGGCTTCTGTTTGGAAGGGTGCTTGAAGTGAATTGATCCAAAATCAGTTTGACTTTCAGTGTGATCTTGCTGAACTGCGAAGATCTATTGGAGGCCTTGCGTGCATGTGAAGAAGTCTTGTGCACAAAACCAGAGATCCCCAAAACTGCCAAAAATGTGTGCCACACGCGACGATCCTGTTCCCTTCCAGGGGCAGAGTCTGTCTGAAACACAAGTCTATGTTTCGTCTCACGTTGCAAGTGAAGTGAGTCATTTTTCCTGCCGCTGGGGAACGACATGCAGTCTGCACACAACTGCATGCCAGTTCAAGGTCATGTGTTTTCCATTGACCCAGGCGCAACTATCTGGAGGAGCATTCCGGATGACGCGTTTGACTCTGATCGACGTTGCATTTCCGCTGAGATAGAAACCACAGAAAACCTTTTGCAGAAATTTATTTTGTACCACAGAAAATATATTTGTACATGTTATTTATATGAGAATATTTTCACCTTGAGTTTTCAGGCACAACTGCTCGGAATTTACAAAGCAATGAATCAAGAACCCGATTTTGCCAAACGCAAATGCTTTATGTTCACGTCCTGAAACCAGCACAAGAACCTGCCGTTGCGCACAGTGGCCTGTGGATTTACTTCAACCATTTTTGGCTTGAGAACAGCAAAACATCGTTTACGCTTGATTTGCAACGAACTCTATCATTTTGGCCAAAAAATTCAATCGCAGCTGCTCTGCACACGTCAATAATACAATGCAGTGACTGAACAAATTGTGAAGATTTTTCATTTGTTTCGTTTGGTTTCACGAAGACTTCTTACTGTTTCATCTACAGGGGTAGAATATTTACATCGTCTGCATGTCTTGTTGCTTCGCTTTTTCCAGATAGTGCAAATAAATGACTGATTCTATCCAATTTTTTTCCGTTTCTGTTTTGACCTGAACTGTTCAGATGTTGTCCCGTTGCATGTGGTGAGCAGGGAGATCATACGGTGGTTCAGAACCTTCTTGCGAGGAGACCTTGAGAATTTTACAACAACCAAGCACACCTGAATTCGGTTTCCTGTGCACTGTACAGTGTGAACCTTGTTAAGTGGCAAAGACAACCACGGAAACCATGCAGGCAGCAACATGAATGGGTCAGTCATTGCCATTTTCAAGGACTGCCCTGGAGTTGCATGTTGCTGTATGACCTAGGTTCTGTGTGTTGGGCTTGCCGCCCTCGGGAGATGGGACTTTTAGCCTTCCAGTTGACTTTACACTTTGACACAGCTTCACAAGTTTCCGTTTGCAACTTTCTTTGCTTCACGTCGCTTGTTTTCAGGCCATGGGTAACGGGGTTTGATCACCATGGCTGAAAGTCCCTGTTATTTTCTGTCTACAAGAGTGGACACCTGAAGAGACGCAGCAGTGTGTGGATCATTGAACAAATCGCAGGCAGCAGGTACAACGGAGAGATTACGAGACACAAGACGCAGAAACACCCGGACAATTTACCCTCTGAAATATGTACAATACACACACACCACAGAACACTCCGCCACCGTGGGCTATCCATGTCTATCTACTCGCGTTTCAATGTCACAAAATACCAAGTTCGTCTCCGCGAATGGTTTTGGACTCCACCACAATGCCGGAAAAATTCAAGTGAAACCTGTGGTCAAAACATGACTTCAAAGCACTCTGATATACACGAACAGAAACCCACCTTTCACTCTTCTTGGCAAATTGAAAAGGAACGCGTAAGGGTCTGATCTATTCTGGGTTGAAAACATCCTCTGCTGATCGGCAGCACCCAGCAATGCCGAAGGGACCATTGGACTTTGAAATTCAAAATCAAGACAATCCAAGCACAATCAAACATCAGAAGACACAGTTTTGTTCTCTCAATTCATTTCCCTTGTAAAGGATTGAGCTTCCCACACAATTAGCACAGACAACGGCACACCGAACTGAAGAGAATAGGTGTGAAGGTTTGGTGGACGAAATCACTGAAAGTACGAGCTTGTGGTAGACCCCTGCTGAATCTCAGAAGCAAGTTAGTACTTGGGGTCATACTTGGAGTGAACATCGTCATCAGTATTGGAATACGCGTACTGACTCTTGTCCTCAACTTTGAAGCTTGTCTTCTTCTCCACCTTGACCTCCGGCTTCTTTTCCGGTTTCTCCTCGGGCTCGTTGTCCTGTGATTGGTTGGAGTTGTTGGTGTTGGCGAACACGTTCGCAAACTTTTTCGCCTTCTGCTCGCTGGTAGGCTGGATCCGGGTCTGACTCCCTTTGTTGCCAAAGCAACCGCAACGCTGCTCGTCTTCTGCAGAAACGAACATTACGATGTTTCAGGTGAAGGGTGCAACACTCAGATGTCATTGCCCCTGACTCCACTCCTGCCTGTGGAACTGAGGGACTTCACACCAGGTTTCACAAATGTTGATTTTGCAGTGTGTGACTCAGTGAGTGCGATTGAAAATTAGGTTTCTTTCTGCTTTTGCGTGCGTTGCGTACTCATGATGAGTGAGTGAGTAAGTGTGCTGAGGTCAGGTGAGGTGAGGTGAGGTGAGGTGAATGAGTGAGTGAGTGAGTGAGTGAGTGAGTGAGTGAGTGAGTGAGTCAGTCAGTCAGTCAGTCAGTCAGTCAGTCAGTCAGTCAGTTAGCCAGATAGACAAACAGTTTGGTGAGTGAGTGAGTGAGTGAGTGAGTGAGTGAGTGAGTGAAGGAGGGAGGGAGGCAGGGAGGTGAGTGAGTGACACTCACTGTCGCTCTGCAACTTATCACAGATCTCCTGGAACACGGTGTTCATCCACTTGATGGCGGCCTTTTCGCGCGACACGACCATCTGCGGGAATCCGTCTAGCTCGTCGACCACGATCAGGGACACCCACCCGCCCTCCGGGAACGTCACCTGCGGCAACACAACTCGGTGCACAAACAAGTCTGGGAAAGTTGCCCTCGTGATCCTGTGGAGATTGGGATTGGTCATGCTGTGTGCGGTTGCAAATTTGTCACACATCGACGGTAATTCAGAGAGAAACCGAGAGGCAACTTTTGTTTTCCGGTTGCTCCATCTCGGCAGATGTGGCAGGTCGCTCATCAGTACACACACATACACGCACGCACACATGCGCACGTACAGGCACACACGCGCGTGCACATGCCCATGCACTCGCACACGCACCTTGGCCTCCTTTGTGGACTTGTCCTTGCTGAACTTCCACGACACTTTCTGGTACTTGGCATACAGCTCCGTCCAGAAGAGATTGTAGAAATTTTTCTTCTGCAAAAAACCACACAACAAACAGACATTTAGATCCACCACAAATTCGGAACTTTCGCCCTTGGAAAATCAGAAAAACAGGCATACGTGTGGTGAACCTTTGATTTTCAAATCATACGAAAATCACAAGACTGGGATCAAGCCACACCTGGCCAAGTCAGCATTTATGCCGTGTCGTGTTGACAAATAATGAAACAAAAATCAATCGATGGCCAGCGGCAATCTCTTTCCAGCGGATCCCAGACTTCAAAGGGATTCCCCAAGATGCAGTCTGGTGAGCATGAAAGGTCCGACTTTTTCTGTGTCGGCTGGGTGAATTTTGTGCCACTTCATTCTTTGTCAAGAGATCATGCTGCTGTTTTTCCATGCAAATGAGGGAAAACTTCAACCACTTGCAACGGTGGACCGTTCAGTTTGTCCTGCTCGGCCGTTCTGATCTTGGGACTCTCCGAGCGCGCACAAACGAACGCACCTTGAACTTGACGATGATGTGGTAGCCGTCCTCGCTCTGTCGCGTCAGGAAGTTGCGCGTGTCGCGCGTCGCGTAGTGCGCGATCCCCATCTGCATCATGTCTGGATAGTGGAGCAGAGAAGAAAGGTTTTGTGCTCGGTATTATTCAGCGGACCAAGAAACAGGCTTTTATGAACCAAACGGGCAATGGGGCAACCAGGACCCAACGGCGTGGGTAAGGCCCGCCAAGATTCTCTTTTGTTGGGGCTTTTCATGGCAGTTTCAGTGCGGGCCGTTCCCTCCAGACACGTTCAGCTCCCCCAAAACGGGGTGAGACTGTGAGATGGACAACAAAAACTGATGGAACTTGATTGCAATGAATGAAAATAGTTGCACTTGTGACTTGAGAACTCACGTGACACAGCAAGATTCCTGCAACGCATCAGCACTCACAACACAGAAACTACGCGAGAGCACTCACGTCTCACGTCAGCACTCACGTCTCACGTCAACACTCACGTTGCGCGTTGCTCTTCCTCCGCTGGCGCTGGCGCTTCTTGGCCATGACGTAGAAAATGACGCAGACGATGATGCCGATGATGACACCGAGTACCGCCGCCGTAATCATACCCACCATCAACCGGAAGTTAAACCTGCAACACGTGACCAGAAGTTGAACCTGGAGCATCTGGGCTTTGGAAACCAGGACAACACGCCCTTTGCACTGTTTTTCTCTCTCTGCCTGTCTCTCTCCTTGTTTTGGTCTGTCTTTCTGCAGGGTGAATACTCATCCAGTTCCGTCTGGCACTGCAATAAACTCCAGATGCGGTGTGAAGAAAGCGACTCACGTGTCGACGAGCTTGCAGCAGTACTCGAAGCGCGAGTGTCCGCAGCAGTAGCCGAAGTCATCCGGGTCATCGCGCATTGGGCACGGAAAATCCTCGAGGAACGTCTCGTTCTTGTAGTAGTCCTCGTAGTTCTCACACATACTCTCTGTGTTGCAAGGAAAAAAGGTGCGAGGTCTGTCCACGAATTTACTGGCGGTTTTTTGCTTCACAACAGAACAGTTGGTGTGGTGGATCTTGCCTCTGGTCAGTTGTGGCCCCTGGCCAGTTGGTGTGGTGAGAAAGGGATGGACATTTCATGGTTTCCGTGTTGTCGATTTACTTACTGGTTCTCTTGGCCTTGAGGCTGTTTCTCGCGTAGTAGAAGCCTTCTCCGGTGAAGTAGTTTTTGTAATACTCGTAGTACTTGCGTCTGTTGTTCGACGGGTACTTTCTGTGCAAAGAAAACCTTTCTCAGATCGGGGCGGAGCACATCAGAGCTGACGGGAAGAAGTGTGAGATTTTCGCGAGAACAATATTTCCCATAGTATTCGGTGTGTGTGTGTGTGTGTGTGTGTGTGTGTGTGTGTGTGTGTGTGTGTGTGTGTGTGTGTGTATGTGTGTGTGTTTGGAAAGGAACTTGCGCTGTTTGATTCTAAGCGTCGTGAATCACTCTCGGTCAACTGACGAAAATCCTATGACAATCTGCGGGTGTATTTTGAAATCATCTCCATTCAGGTCATTCAACTCCAATGGTTAAAACCTTCAAGGCACTTCGTCAATGTCTTTGGAAGCCCGTCTTGGAGCCATACCCTGCAGGGGACGACCCCGACTTCGCAGTGTATCATGCAATGGAACCGCTGCTGAGTTCTATGCATGTTTCTCATCTTGGAATGATCTCCTTGTTGGGCTGTTCAATGCAATTGTTTGTTCAGAATTAGAAAACAATTTATCAAATGTCGATTATTGCTCCCCAAACTGCAGCACGCAAAGCAGCCCAACCTTATCAGGCACCACAGAGAAAAATCTCCTCGTGACGTCATTTCCTCCGATCTCAGCCAGAGAGAGACGACGGAGATCAAAAGGACTCGACGCACGCAGCCACCGTTTCTTTGATATATGTTTAACATAGGCGGCTTGAAACAGTGGCGGCGGCGGCGGGCGGCCCGACACGCAACGAGCCACTTAGATCCACTGAGACCAGGGGAGAAACTGCGCGAAGTGGATGCAGAGTGAGTGGGCGGCAGAACCTGGTGAACAAGCTTGGGACAAATGGGTTGCGAATCTCTGAAAGTGCCAGAGATATTAGGATCTTTCAGGATTTGGGCACCTCTTCACACTTGAAACCTGATGTTGAACCTCCCTCTTTGTTCACATTTTGATGCGAGAAATCAGAGCGAAAGCAGTAAAAATAGCTCCATGGAGCTCACAGTGATTTGAGGAAATTCTGATTTCGCTCACTCTGATTTCGCTCACTCTGATTTTGCTCCCTCTGATTTTGCTCCCTCTGATTTTGCTCCCTCTGATTTCGCTCACTCTGATTTCACTCACTTTGTTTTGTCAAAAATTCTTACTTTTTCACTCAA
>JAAUXT010034725.1_pt1 | contig 11623 bp, 10 predicted proteins | sample 7278171 | NCBI WGS metagenome assembly JAAUXT01 (sample SAMN14350112, study PRJNA611818) | marine sediment metagenome | isolation source: surface marine sediment (1.8m) | place: French Polynesia: Moorea | collected 2018-08
GAGAAGTGTGCAACTTATATTTTATGAATTATTATCTCAAGGAAAGCTCTGAAATATTTCTCTTGAAATACTTAAAATGTACAAAAATTACCATTTTTATCATTATTTCCCCCAAATCAGGAAAAAAAGCACTTTAAGGCCAAAAAAAAAGTACAAAAAAGTACATAAAAAAGCAGCTGGTCAAAAAAAAGCACATGTGCTTTTTTGAAAGCACTCTGTACGAGCACTGACACACATACAGACTGATGGTGATAACAAAAAGCGCGCTTCCTATCGAGGACCGCGCGCTTGAAAATGGTTCTTGTTCGTTACTTTGAGATGAAATTTCTCAACACAACTCGGAATGAAATCTGATCTGACTTGGGAGGACAAATTTCTTTGCATGATTCCCACGACGAAGTTGCAACACGCTTCCCCGCAAAAAAAAACGAATCGCACAAAGGCCCCCTGGAAGGGTGGAATTGCGAGTGAACAGCAATATAAGGTCATGCAAAATGCGAAAAGGAAATCCAACCTGAGCCCCTGAGGGGGACGAACAACAAACGGGAAACAGGACACTGATTGACGACCGTAGTTCGAAGCAGGGATTTTCTTTGGACCGCAACAAAACACCTCAAACAAAGGACACGGCACGAAATGTCAGTGAATGAAGCGCCCTCACCTGAGATCGGGTTGTTGAGAAAGATGGGCGCTCCTACACCGCGCAGGAACCAGTTGGGCATCTGCACGAGCGTCGGTTTGTCGTCGAGCCAACGGTTGAGGAAGGCCATGTCCCCCATGACGTACTTCTGCAGCGGGTTCAGCGAGGAGTCGTCGTCTCGGTACGAAGTCGCTTGGTTCTCGTCCTCGTTCCCCATGTTCCTCGTAGACACCTTGTTCTTTTGCGAAGTGCACTTAAAATTTTTCTTAAAGAAGAAACTGGTCTTTTATCAACACCTGTAGTCTCAGCTGTCGGAAGGTTCGTGTTGATGGCTCTTTGTTCTGTGTTGGTGGTACTTCTGACGCGAGACTTCAGCACGATGGTCAAATTATCGTGGATTGTTTCCTCACGTCCTCAAGCAGCTTGTTGTGCCATGGTCACAGTCAGCTTTTGCTGACCGCTGCTCTTGTTCCAAGATTCATCTCGATCTCGATGTCCGCAAGCAGGTGTGGGTGCCGCATTGTCGCTCCGCGATACGTTTCTCATTGAAGGTCTTCGTGACAGAGTTTATCTTGCGTTCCTTCCCCCTGGAGCGCTCGTGAAGCTGATTGAAGCTGCCACAAGCTCAAGTGCATGGGCAATGTTTGGTCGCTGCTCGTATCCCCCGCGTGATCACAAAGGAAATGACCTGCGAGAAGAACACACGGATGAAAGGGTGGGGTCCGCTCTGTTCAGTTCAGGCCCTGTGCAAATTTGAGTTTTTTTCACTCACGTGTGCAATTTCATAATTCTGCGGTAAGAGCGTATCCAGTTCCGTTGAATGCAACCTTTGAGCAACGGAAAGAACTCAATTGGAGTCGCAGTAATTTTTCTTGGGAGAGGGTGGAATAAAATCTGCCGCCGGAAACATCCAGACATCGCTTCTGGCGAAACGTCAGAAGTGTGGGAGACGGCGTCAATACGTGCACCTTCGTTGTGAGAACCGCACAGATCCTGCGAAACACACTTCAGTACAATGCAACGGAGAATTGAAAGACGACAGTTTCATCTTGGCGAATGTGTCTAAAAATGAATTCTGCAATTGTTTCTTGCGTTGAATGGCAATCCCACTCCCACCCCAACTTCCCAAGATTACTTCTTCCACAGAGGCCTCGGTGTCAAAGTCAGGGACTGAGAGCTCAAGTGGTATGGTGTGTCTTCAAGATTCAACTTGTGAAAGTTTGATGCAAGGAGAGACTGCGTCGTTTTGTTCCCTTCTCACAAAAACTCCAAGACGCCTTCTGCGGGGGGTAGGCAGGATACGAAGTGCTTTGCTTTCATCCCCAGCTCCTCTGCTGCTGTCAATGGAATTCGGGCTAATTGGTGTGTTTTAATCCAGCAGAGCGAAAGCACTCACGCGGAGTGAATGGGGACTGCACGACTCGATATCAAAGTACAAGAGTATTCTTTCCTGCACGAGAGATTGTCGCCTTAGCCTTCATGTGTTGCACCTTCTCCCAACGCTCCCATGCCACAAAAAGAAAAACTCACTATCCTGATTGAAGAGGGCGAGTCTGGGCATTGGGTGTTGCTGAGGGGACAACCCCCAGAAGCCACCCCCATGGCAAGCCCCCGTTTCGTGGCCAGCATAACAGGGTGGATACTTGAGGTCAGTGATGTTCCAGTTTTGTGTAACTTCCACGTTTGTCATTTCTGGGAAGTTTTGACAACATGTCACCCCGTCCATTTCAAGATTGCTGGGGCAAGTTTGAAATGCAGTTGGCCATGCAGGCCAGGGAATTTCTCTGGGTTCCTTCCAATCTCAAAGGTTAAAGGTATTTTTGATCCGCTGCGATCATGGAACCCGCGTCAATTGGGGGTTTCATCATTTCTGCGTCTGCTCGATGACCTCAGCTTTGCACTGCAGTTGTTTTCTTTTCCTCGGGTTTCGCGATTTGGCCAACCGCTTTTGAGAACTGTTGCGCTTTGCTCAGCATGGGGCATTTTTGGCTGGAGAACGAAGAATCGCAATGGTGCAGTCATAGATCTGACTGCAAAGCAAACAGCATCGACTGGAAGTGGTTTGTGCGATGGACACTTTCGCGTCTTTGTGCGTGCACTGACAGGGAAGAGAACGAGGAAGAAGTGTTTCCTTTGCAAACACCATGTGCAGCACTTTGCAGCAACAAGAACACTCAGCAATTGACAAGCGCCGAGGCGGCAACACGGCCCTCGTGAACTGAGCCGGGAAGAGAATCTTGTGAACATTCTAGAATCTCAGATCGACTTTGCTGAAAATGACAACACCTTTCATCCAAAACTGGCGTGTGAATTTGTATTTCTTTGGCCACAACTAGGTGTGTCAAAATGCTTTTTATTTTCCTTCATGTTTGCCAAAGAGATTGGACCTTTGCTCGAAAATGAGCCTGGAGGACTCAAAATGCACAAAAAATGTTTGAATAGATCCAAAGATTCAGCTTTGAATGAAATCTGAGCGAATATTGGAGGATATCCCCTCATTCGCCTTCAGATTCCACTCGACGTTCATCAATGTTTTCTGTTTGTTTCACCTGACATAGCCTCAAAGATGTGGCGTTCGGGGACGAAAGAATACCAGGGATTTTGATGAATCATGAATGGTTCGGCCTTCAAGTTGTTGATGGCACCTACAGCCTGAGACAAAAAGGATTCACGCAGATACGCAAGATCAGTTCTGCACACACTCCGGATACGCTGACGTCCAACAAGAGCACAGCTGCGGTGACACTTCTGAGAGTTTCTCCACGTTTCTCGACAGACCTCGTGCCCTTCAATGACACGCAGCTGATAACACGCACAGTTTGTCAGGTATGCTTGTGGTCACAAAGAAAGCCAGGAAAGTCCACAACAGCTGGATATCTTCAGTCAACAGACAACCGCCGCGAAGCAATAAGGAAAGCACGTACAGCAATTTTCTACCACGCGCTTGTCTCGATTCGGATTTTCCACGCTCTTTTTCATGTTTTCTCAACCCGTGTGAGAGTGATGCTTCTCACACTGGCATTTTGGTCTTGTTTGTTGGAAAAAAAGGTCATGACCTGTTTCACAATTTATTTAGCTGCCTCTATTGGACGGCTACTTTTTCTCAGCCAAAGACAGACAAAATCAAACATATTTACAAGGCATCTGGCCAACCAAAAAAATCTGTTCAACAAACATAAAAATTTACCTCAAAACTTGAGCTTGATATTTAGACTCTTCAGCTTCTTTTTCGCTGTTTCCTTGTCTATTTTGCACAAAACTTTGCACTTTTGTTCACACTCGGAATTTGAAAATTGACATGGCCTCTTGTGTGCTGGATTCTGAACAAACAAATGGTTGTCCACAGCTTTTGCTGCTGGTTTCATGTCAGGAATCTCGTACTTATCAATGTCAAACTCTTCAGGAGGGGGCTTTGAAACAGTGGCAGTTGGAGACAGATTTTTTGCACTCAACACAACGTCGCTCGCATCCTCCAAAATTTTGTCAGAGCTTCTCTTGTAAAATCTGACTGAATCAGATTTGTGGCCAGTGAACTGTTTGATGGTTTGTTCATCCACACCCTTTTGGTACAACCTCATTGCAGTGCTGACGCGTAGCGAATGATTTGTGAATTTTCCAGTCAAACCAACCTTTGAATAAAGACTCTTCACAACAGGTCACAAACTGTTGATTCCAATCGGCTTATCAACATACCACTGTTTCAGGCTTCAGTTGCGATCGCAAATTTCTTTCTTGTAGAAAGCATTCATCTTACCATTAGGCAACAAACTTGTGTACTTCTCAAATAAATGCACTGGGCATCTATCAGTGTTCTCCAAATTCTCATAAATTCGAGCAGTCCGAGGTTGATATTTTCAGTGTGAAATTCCTCCTTGATTCGTTTTGCTTTTTCTGTCTTCTTGATACAGCAAAAATTTTCAACCCTTCCCCTTTTGAACAGTAATTTGGGGGTTAAAGCCAGGAGCCTGCAAATTCCGATGTTCTTCTCCCCCCCTCAATGCAAAGCTAAGACCCAACAGATACATGACTGTGTGCCGAAGTTGAATTGGATTCTCTTCACCCAGAATGCCGTTTTTCCACATTTCTTCTTCACTTTCAACAGGAATTGCTTCTGCCCCCTGTCTCTCGAAAGCAACCTCGGACACTGGATCTTTCATCAAGTTATCGAGAGTAAACTTCATGCACTTGAATTCTGGACCGTCAATCAATTTCCAAAAAATACCTCTCCATTCCAAATAAAATTGGATCAACACGACCAACTCGTACAGTGACTTACCAGAAAATTCTTTCCCAACTTGTCGCCTCACTTCGTTCACAAATGAACACAAGCAAAAACTCAAATGCTCTGCATTCAAGTCATCCGCATCAATGTTACACCAACCGATTTGAAACACTTCAACTACATCAGTCCACAACCTGTGCTGCCTCCACGATTTGAACAGTCCAACAGCCCATTCGATTTTCCTGTTGGTGTTTGCTGAAAATGTCTTTTTCGACAGTTTGTCCAATGCACTTTGTTCTGTAGGCTTCTTGAATCGAAATTCTTTCTTCTCAGCTGGCTTCATTTCGTCCTTCGTCTCATCGTCTTCTCCAAACGTCACCCCAAAATCAAACACAGCACCATCAGCATCACTTTTGGGACAGTCTTGATCAGCTCCAGATTCATCACTGCTTCCATAGTCAACAAGAAGAATGTTCAGGGGGGGCAGGCGTGAGGTTCACGACATCAATCATCTCGGACGAAGTGGAGCCTCCACATGACGAACTCTTCTGGGTACTGCATACACATGATGAACTCTTCTGGGAGATGCAGAAAGAAGCCTCGTCGCTTGCTGTTTTGTTCAACATCTGTGTTGATGTCCATTTGGGCCTTCAATCAAGCGAAATTCAAAATTTCAAAACTTTTTTTCTCGAGAACCAACATGGCGCATATTTCGTCCACTCAACATCCAGGAACTTGCTCGAACGATCGCCGCACCAACACCCAAATTGAGGCTCTATATTGTCAGAACGAGGCTATGGACTGTTTCAGGGTGGGTGACGACAATTCGAAATAATTAAAACTAAAACAAACTCACCTAAATTCCCATTCCGAAAACATTTGGTCAAACACAGATAAATCTGTCTCATCGTTTCCACTCTCAGACTCAGATTCAGATGACGCATTGGTCTTCTCATCAAGAGACTCATTCACCAGCCCCGGAAATGGAAAATCTGTCATGGCTGCCAACACTGCAAACAAACAGGTGCAGACAAATAACTTTTCCTTTTCTCTTTGCAGAATCTTCATATTTTACGTTGAAACCATACTTTTAAGACAAGTCACTACTGTCTGAATTGATCCAAGTGTCTGCGAGCAGAAATGGCAGCGCACACCATGGTATCGTGTGAGGCTGCTCCACTCATGCACTGATTGCTCGATTTGTTTTTGCACAAATTTACTCAACATTGTTGCATAACACTCGTGCGATGTCGACTTTGCACTGAAATTTAGTGCAAAGTCGTCATTGCTCTCATGACATGCAACAATGTTTCGTAAACCCGGCAAAAACAAATCTCGAGCAGTGCGTGAGTGCCGCTTCTCACACTCTACCAGGTGTGCGATCCCTGTCTTCATTTTCGCGATGTGAACACGACGGAGAATTTGGCAACGAAAAGCACACGTACACACGTTAATTCGACGCGTCGTTCTTTCATGGACTCCGAACTTTCCCACAAATCAAGTTTCAACTCTTCAGTTTCAGGTGACACACCTGGCCCCACTGCGTGGCCTACGACAGCGAGTGATTGCAGCTTCCAGCATGTAGCCGCAACTTCGTCACGAAAACTTCATATTACTTTGCAACACGCAGTCTGTGCATTACTGTCAACCATTCATCCATTAAATGCAGATGGAAGCTGGGCATCCGTTCGTGTGCAAACGCAGCGAACGATTCTTTGTTCAGAATCTGCCATCTGGAATTTAGGGACTGCATGGACTGCGGAAGTGGGTTTCCCGGTTTGCGTACAATTCGAAGCTTTGTTTGGGATGGGTCCGAGACCAAAGAATCTCGAGAAAACAATGTCCAGGATCTTCACTCCAATGAGCACATCTGTCACACAAACATCTCGACTCACCAATGACGTTTGCCCAAATGTTGAGGGCACGCAGCCTTCCTCCTGAATCTGCCTTTGCAATTTGTTCAGTAATTCTCAGAAAAGGAGTCAGACAGTCCCACCACCATCAATACTATATCTGCCATGGTGTAGCGTGCTTGACCTGTGTTCAGAATTCACACACTGAGTTTGACCATGCAGAGGTTGTTTCAGACTTGCACCCAGTGACACTTGAGAAGTTTCAATTCATAACAGATCGTTTGCAGGCCTGCCGTCTTCTCACAGGTCTGCAAGGATCAGAAAGAGATCCAGGCAGCTGAGGAGAGGCTGGCATCCTTTTGAGGAACCAAGGACCAAGATAACTTTCGTGGTTGGAACACACCTGAGCCACACTGTCGCGCGCGTGTCCCAAAGGAACATCCGTACACAAGCTTTTCAGGTTGCGCCAGCATCTAATCAGGTTCTAACGAGCAGCACGACACTTCAATCGACCAGATTAGCACCTGCCAACGCAAAATCAGCCAGGGAAATAATTGGAGTTCGCTGCAAAAGTCTTCGCGCTCGACCATTTTTGCGTCATTCTGGGCAGTTGATTTCCTGCTGTGAGGCTGAAGACGGGGGTGCAACGCTGAATCGAAGACGGACGGTGTCTGCAGAGCACCAGTGAACGTGAATCTGCGTTCTGCCTCACAAATTTGCCAAGCTGGTCAGTGTCCAAGAGTCACAGACTTTGTTTTCCATTTCAACAACAGATCCAGGATCTTGTCGTTGGAAGCAACTCCCTCGGGGGCTTCTTTGACCAAACAGGAGAAAAATTAGCAGAAAAACAGACATTTCTTTTCGCCTGAGCGCCAAGGTACTTTTTCCTGTGAAAGTGCTGGGGTGGGGGGAGTCAGGGAGGCCAGACTCCAAATCTCTCGGTCTGTGTCCCTCTGAACACAACCACAAAACCTGTTTGATCCGAAAAACAAACTGAGGGGAGTTCAGCGATGGACTGATACGAAAGGCTGCAACCAACGACCCAGGATCCCGAATTCACCCCAGGGCTGCATCTGGTGGCGCAAACATGGTGTGTCTGGCCAAACACCCTGGATGAACCCACCCTGTTATGAACCGAAGGAAGATGGCAGATTGTGATGCTGCTGGAGGCACAGAAAACTGGTCTTTTCACTAAATTACACGGACAGCGAATATCCAACGATTGTTTGACAACAGCGAATCGTGCTCAAGTGACATAACTTGCTCCTCACTCAAGTCTGAGGTAGATGATGAATATGTCTGGGAAAATTTCCTTGACACATTTCTGCATCACGGAAGTGATTGTTTTCAGGCAAAGACTGCGCACGTGGTCACAAACTACAAGAGCCATATACCAAAGCAGAAGCGCACAATTGCAACTGCGCTTTGCACCTGAGGCAATGCTCCATATCGAACCAGTTTTCCAGCAGTGTTTTGTTTTGCCTGCCAGCTGAAAAGCATCCGACGCTTCCCGTCCTGTCAGTGTTTGATTCACAGGGAAATGTCAGTGGCAAGACTGCGAGTGTCAGAGCGACTCAAAAATGTTCCATCCTTATTCGTGGTTCCGCACGGAACCAGCTGGACAGCTTCATGGTTGCCAAAGTCTGGTCATCCCGGCTTCTGACCGCACTGCTCCCCGCCCCTCCTTTATTTTGTGCCGTCGAGTGTAAACTTGCTTCTCACACAGTGAAGTTCGACCTGAGGCCCCACCCCTGGTGGGACAGTCACGACCAACACCCCGTTCCAGTGTCAAATGTTTCGAACGACGGCTGCGGACCGTTCACTTCAAGTGAAGAAGCTGCAATGCACACGTGTGAGACATGTGGGTTCGACAGCACGCTGAACTTTGTTTGCCATTTTCCGGGAAAACGAAAAGCCGAGCACTTACGTATTAGCCGAGCTGGAACGTGACAAGGAACCCCACCCCCACCGACCACCACCCTCTGTGCACAAGGACAAATTGATCAGACGGTCAAGAGAATTCAAATTTGCAATACCTTGTCATGCACCGAACTTGCACCACGCACACAGACGGCACAGATCTCATGGGTTTCCAGCAAAAATCCTTTCAGCTGAACTCTCCTTTGATGCACACCACAGACAGAACGTGGACATCAAAGCAGCTCACGAGATAAAACCGTTCAAAAACCAAACACAACATCGCAGCTTCCACCCGCAAAACGACCGTTTCCAGCGGAGGAAAACACATCTGTTCTCACCCAACGTTTGCGTTCCTTTTCCACCTTCCGCTGCTCAAAATGAACATTGCGAGTGCGTAATCTTGATTGTGACTGTGATATTGGAATTACGCTGCCCCAAGGCAAGTTTGACTTCCTTTCCATCTGTACGCCAGTTGATAAAGCTTCATTAGACACACAGGTTCGCCGCACCTGTTCTGCGCTGGGTCGTTCAGTCACACAAGGAAACACGTTGGGGGAATCGCGCATCACGAAAATGAGCAGGCTTTGGGCAGCAATGTGTGTTCTTCACGAATTGACAGATTCAAGTCTACTTCTGTGAAAACAAACTCAAATGCAAAGACAGGTGCAATGCAAGTTGACATTCTGGTGCTAGACAGTGTGGCAAAGATCGTTCGAAACAAACAGGTTTTTCGAAGAGGGTACAGTCAACACTGCTGGGCCAGGACGTTCCCTGACCATTGCAATGACTGAGGAATCTCTGGGGAAGTCGCCAAACGTGACCTTGCTGAGGGCGGCTGATCAAGTTTCCGTCAAGCGTTTCAGGTCGTTCTCAGTGAACTTCCAATTGAAAGCCTTGCCCATCAAATTAATCACGTAGAAAACAGCTCCACGAAAAGACATATATTCCACTGTTTCACTCCAAACACAACTCGGGCGGCTGAAAAACTCTGAATCACAAATCACAAAGGGCACAGAAAATAGAATGGCAAGACGCAAAACCTCCTTTTACGGCGGCCAACCAATTGAGACTGAAAATGTCCCTCGTAGATCAAACGTTCAGATCAATGAAACTTGAGACCTTTTCTCAGCCTGTTGTCGTACTTACGACTTTCATCACGAGACGTTGGGAGTCAAGAAGAGTACGCCACATTGCAAGTAGATTCCCCAAATTCTGAACAGACTGCCTGGAATTCACACCATGCAGCTGCTGCCTTTCAAGTTCTGCTCAAAAAGGAACGGTGATCGTGAGCACTTCTGCAATATTGGTCATGGTGCCGCTTTTGGAGGAGTTCGTTTGGCGTTGGCTTGAGAAGGCTTCGACCAGTTGTGCCAAACTACCCCAACAAGCAGTCGTGCCGTCGGTGGCGGTGTGTTTGCACCCCGACCCAAGCAAATCCATGCAGCGCTACCTCATTGCACTGACCAGGGAGAACCCCACATACGAACTTGAAATCTCCTTGGGTGGCAAGATACAAACGCACTGCACGTTTCAACATTCCCTCGAGTCACGTCAGCGGAATCAACTCGATGTGGATTCCTCGCACTTTCAAGCCCCTCAAACCTCTAGTTTTCCTGTTGAAATTTGTTTAAAGTTTCATGAAGTACGAGTAAGAGACAGAACATGCGTCTGACAAATATATTGAGCACAGCAGAGCGCTCACTTTTTTCAGGCAAGGATCTGAGAGACTCGGTATGTCACGAACTATACAAGTGTTGTGGCGCAAGTAATTCAACATACGTTTTCACTCGGAGATACACTATTTCATCTCGAGACACTGCAGTCTCACATTCCTCCTCTTGCACAAGCCGCCAAGTTCACTAACTCCATTCGCAAGATTACGGAATGCGCTGAAGTGGCAAGACGCTTTTCAGACCTCCAGTCACTCCAACCGAACGCTCTCACAGGAGCCAGACTTTTCCACTCGTATACTTGGCAACGAGACACCTCAAGAGTAAAGACGGAACACAGTTCTCATGCGAACTCCAAATTCGCTGTTTTCTCACAACGGTCTGCAGTCTGTGACTTTTTACCAATGTGGTGGCAGAAGACAGACGACTGTACGTACTTCTCCAATTTCGATGCTGTTTGAAAAACGTCAAGAATTGTTGAATATTCACCCATGAACTTTTATTCAAAGTCCATCACGCAATGAAGGTCATGTTCTTGAGCCTGAATGCGATTTGAATGTGATTTTCATTATCTCTCGTTTCACACCTGCAAAAGAAAATAGGGTTGGTCACTGTTTCTGAAACTCGCACGTCACTTTGGCGAGCAGTGAAAGGGATCACAAATCAACAGTTTTTGTTTTTAATTTCAGGAATCTTGACAAAATTTCCATTTGCATGTTTCGCCACAAAAAATGAAATTGTGTTCCAGACTAGCGTGCTGAAACAGATTCCAGCGACACAACAAGAGACTTCAGCTGAAATGCAGACAGAAAACTTGTCACTGAAGTCACCAACTTGTCTGCATCTGCAAGACCAAAGTACCACTCAAAAATTGAAACAATCTGATCGATCCGGTTGATCGAAGTCAGATGTTGGTTCCCATGGCAAGCGTGCAGTCGCACCTGCGTATTCCAATCCGTGCCGCAAGTTCGTGCTGGCACACATCATGTGCACCCACAAAAGGTTCTTCTTGTGAAAGGGTACTCGTGACCTCAAGCTCACAAAGAAGAAGGCGATGCTCAGAAAACGCGCGGTTCCACGCCTTGACGTTGTACACAGCCCACTTGTTTCCCACAGTCAGCATTACTCCTTGGCCAATTGCAGTCCTCGCACAGCAATTTTCCAAAAAAAAAAAAGCAAAAAAAGCACTTTTTGAAGAAAAAAAACACACTTTTTGAAGAAAAAAAAGCACTTTTTGTGGGGCTTTCTATCATATATTCTGGTTTGAAATCAAGTCTTGCTTCAGTGACTTTTCCCTGATTATGGCTAAAATGTAATA
>JAAUXT010015117.1_pt1 | contig 11618 bp, 12 predicted proteins | sample 7278171 | NCBI WGS metagenome assembly JAAUXT01 (sample SAMN14350112, study PRJNA611818) | marine sediment metagenome | isolation source: surface marine sediment (1.8m) | place: French Polynesia: Moorea | collected 2018-08
CGACGTACTCGTCTTCCTCATCTCCCGCCTGGACCTGTTTCGCTTTGCAGCCCATGATGCAAAATATGTGTTTGAAGATATGCATGAATGAACGAACGCGAGCGAGCGACCTTCCCTGTCAAAAGCCGAAACTGGAGTGAAATGTCGCGGCCGAAAATGGTGAAAAATTGACGCGCATCAAAAATTAACGCGTCCCTGTGTGGCCACCCCGAGCGTTAACGCGTGGTTGACGCGTGGTTGACGCGCGTCAATTATTGACGCGTTGCTCTGTGTGGCCGCCCCTTGAGTCGTCGAGCTGTTGCAGACGCCGGTGCTTTACGGGCGTCGGGGGCCTCGTGGCGCCCGCCCATTCACGCAGCCGCTGCAGGTGCGCCGCGCCGCTCCACCGCTGTTTACGACCCGCCGCCGACCTGGGTTCAACAACGAAGCGCAAATCTTGCAGGGCCCGGTTTCTTTGCTCTTGTTCCCTGGTGATGCTGGTGGCTCGTAAACACAGGTTTGATGCCAGACAAGGAAAGGCGAGTCCGGAGTTCTTTTTACTTTGGCATCCTGAGCCTTGCCCAGTCGTGATGTGGAAACGAGATTGTTGTTGTGCGCAACTGCTTGGTTTCAGATCACTAGTACCACGCCCGTGTTGGTGACGCCAAGTGGGATTGCCCAAAAAGAACCCAGTGAAATTGTCCAGGTTTTCTCACCCATTTACAGGCAAAAGAAGGGGAATGTTGTGCCTTGTTGTTGAGGAAAGTGACTTGAAATTATGTCAATGCTTCTTCCACCCCAGCAGACGTTTTGTTCGCCACGTTCGTGATGAATGTTGAGGGGCTGAACTGCACGACGGCCTCGTCGTTGAGCTGGCGCCAGTCGTGTGTTGTGACGGGCGCGGTTGGATCCGAGCAGCTTCACTGCGAGCAACATGTAGTGGTCACTGAGGATGACTGCACTCGTCTGAGGACGGATTTTGTTTCTTGAATGTTGCTTTTTCCCAAACCAATGGTTTCTCGGGCAAAAAATGGTTCATGAATTTACCTCTCGCTATTTCTGAAACAGTTTGTTTGGGTCCCAAACCAACAGTTTGTCACTTTACACAGGGGTAAAGCAACATAACTTACCCAGGGGTAACTCTTTTTCTGCCTCCTCCCTGCCCCATGTAAAGCCATGCACCATTGGTTTTGGAAATGCATTTCCTGGCAGGAAGACTGGCCTGGTTGGTGGAACAATGCATGTTGTGAACACAATGGCTGCTGTGTGGTGCCACAGGCTCATTGATCTTCAGTCTCGTTGTTTTTTGGGTTTTTTTCAAAAGGGGCGCGGGAGCTCGGATGACAGCATCAGGTCATTGCCCACCTCGGCCTGACTTGAAGCTGTCGTGCAACCACCCAGTTGAAAAGCATCAGGTCGTGTTCCACCGGTGGTCTGACTTGATGCCACCTGCACACACACCCCTGTGCAGGATGATAGCATCCTGCCTGGGGCCTGATTTGATGATACCATCTGATCCACGTCCGTGGGTAGGATTGTGCCATCAGGTCATACCCACCTGGAGCCTGACTCCCCCGCTGAATAGGATGATAGCAAGCAACAGGTAGCAACACTTAGGTGGGCCGCTCACCACTTTCTGAGCCCTGCTTTCCTCTTCGAATTTTGTGATTTCGGGGGCGAGCTTGGCGTGCTTCATTCGGCTCACATGTGGCCAAGAAGCAATGCGAGTTACGTGCTCTGCATAGTCGAGCACCTTCCGTCTGACGAGGCCGCTGCTTTTCCTTTACGACCTCCACCAGAAGGCGGGGTCTGTACGCCTCAGACACAGCAGCTGGGCTTACGAGGAATCGGGAATTTGCTGCTTTTGTGTGACAAAGAAAACTTTGGGGAAAATGCTCATTATTGTGCGAAGTCCCTTCAGGGCGAAGCACCATGTGGTAGTGCAGTACATGGCAAGGTGGATGAAATGTCCCCTCCCCCTCCCCCGAACCCTCCCTCCCCTCCCCCCACCGGACCCCCCCCCCTCCCATGGAGAAGACAAGGAGGACAAGGAAGAATCGATGACATTACCGGCACAAGGGACTTCGCACTGCAGTTGCCTTAAGCACTGCTTCTTGTTGAGTCTGCTGCGTTTCACGGACTTTGCTAGCGTCAGGAATACGAGAGGGTTCTCAATGCTGACGTCCCTTACAGCAAATATCAGGACGATCGTCCGTGACGACAAATTAGCGCACAATAGGTGTCCTAATTTTTAAAGGTGATACAACATGTTTTGCTGGAACGTCAGCATTGAAAAGATCCTCGTATCAGCTAAGTTCCCGTTCCTGGCAGGTTTGTTTGAATCCATCCCGTGCCATCTGAGCTCATTCCATGTCCTGTGCCTCGAGGTGACTGCAACGAGGCTCACAAGAGGCTGTTTGAGCAGGATGCTCCGCAGCCGCAAAACGTAGACGTACCATGTAGCTCACAGATGCAACTCCCCTGTTCTAGAAGAGTCCACAGGTATGAAAACTGACCCAATTCACACTATTTCCAAGACCTCACTTTTGGGTTTGTGACCTGTTTGGATGCTCAATGCCTTGAAAATAACAAGTGAGATTCCTCAGATTTCTAACTTTAGAAATATATTTTATATTGTTTGTGGACCCTTCCAAAATAGGGGAGTTGCATCAGCAAGCTACGTTTTACGTGTACGTTTTGCGGCTACGGAGCGTGCTGTTAAAACTCCCCTTTGAAAGAAATCCTTACGTTGAAGCAAGCCATGATGCCAAAACAGGAGTTTGAGGCGTACACTGCTGGCCTGATGCAGGCTGTTCGCTGCATAACACGGGCTCGTTAAGGATTGCCTGCGCCCATCTTTTGCCGTGTTCATTGCCGTTTTACGCAACTGTAACGATGCTTTATAAGCGGCGGAAGAAATGTGTCTGCGACAGCGGTTTCCCGCTGGTTTGTTCTTGTTTTGTCGTTGGGTGAAGGACAGTCTCGCGATCCCAGCTTCAGCCGTCCCACGAGAGTCGCAAATGTGATTGGATTGCAGTGTGACCTGGAGGAAAACATGCAAATTGCGCGCCGGTCAGGAGTTACTGACTGACCAGTGGGTGCAGTGTTTTGTCCTCTGCCAAGCAACGTTGGTTTTTCACGCATTACAAGACAACGCAGATGTTCCTCCCTGATGTTGTCGCTGAAGTTTTCTTTGATTGAAGCTTCTTGTTTGCATCCTTGAACTTTGAGGGTGAAAGCTGCTCTTGCTGTGTCGACAACGCAGTTGTGAAGTTCGCATCGTACCGTGAGTGAGCAGGGACCCGTGCGAAGTGGACATGCAAGCATACATTCATGACAATGCGGTTCACCACTTTCTTTCCTTCCTGCTGCCCTGCACTTGCCGCAGTGTGCAAGTGGCTCGGCTACTACCTGTGCATGAGGGACACGCCAAGTGGCGACGCCATTCACCCTGACGGCGCCATGTTTGACGCCGTCATCGTCTGGAAAGGTATCAGGTTGCTCCATTTATCTGTCCGTCAGCTTGCTTTCAGAGTGTTGGCACTGTGCAATGTTTTCATTGAGTTCTCGCGACATTTCTACCCAGAACAAAATTTTAATGACTTGATAAATTCATTTGTCGACAGTTTCCCTCACTTGTTTGAGGACTGTGTTGGGACTGTTGTTGCACTGCCGCGAAATTTTGAGCCCCCGCTCTGTTTTCCTGCAGTAAAGTGCTTTGTTTCACGTGCACCTTCTGTCGTTTTGTGACGTGCGCGCCTTTTCACGGGACTAGGGTTGTTATGGTTGAATTTCATGTTGAAAGCCCTGTGGTCAGGTGTTTATTTGTGTGAGGCCGTGCCTAGACAGGAAAAGTCACTTTGGCTTCTGTGGAATTATTTATTGTTTCCCTTCGCTTGACCATGATGTTCGCGGCATTGTTTATTCACTTGTGCCTGCAGAGCTTTGTGTTTGTGCCTGGGCAGCTGAGGTTTATTGCGAGCAGTTTATTGCTTTCATTTGCTGGAGCTGTTTGACATCAAATATTTTTGTTTTCAGCTTCAAGCGAATTGTTCCGAAGCGTTGCCAAGATTTTTGTTTCTTCCGTACAATTTTAGGCGAAACCATGCATAAAATTTGTACAAATCAGAAATGGATCCCTTGTTTTGTGAAGACGAGTCGGACTCCGTGTGTGCTTCTGTTTTTGAAGTGCAGTCACCATTGTCATAATTCTCGTGTTGCAGAGTCCCCGAAGGGTAAGGAGAAGAGTGGCGGGATGGCGTACGAGGTGATCCTGAAGCCGGCGGCGGGCGACTCGCCTGCGCCGCGCCCGAAGTCGCCGCCCAAAGAACGGCCGCTGTCGCAGGAGGTCATCGACAAGAAGCTCAAGGAGGCCGAGGAGCGCCGGCTGGTCAGTGGCGTCGATTGGCGCGCCGCTGCCTGTTTGTTCATGTTTGGCTTTTTGGATGAGGAAGAGTGAAGGGGCTGTTGGTTTGATTTTCCTCAAACTTCGTTTCTGCTGAAGCGAGTTTATCACCCAAGCAGAAAAAAATTGACAGTAACTGTCACGGGTTGTTCGGGTCGAGTCACGCGACGGGCACCGTGTTCAAGACCAGCCGCCCCGTTCAATGGAACAGAAAAGTTTGTCTTGTGGCGGGGTCCTTCGTGTCCCTGGTGACTCGCAAACAGTCCTCCATTCGTCGATTGGTCCTTGCCATGAACAAGGGTCATGACAAAGCTTCCAAGCGAACCAGCTTTCGTCCAAACAAACTTTCGAGCATCAGCTGGGGGAAAGCCATCGTTGGGGCACTTGCAGCGGAAAACCACACATGCATCTCTTGCGTCCAGTCCAAACTTTGCCAGCTTGTGCCTCTTGAGCTCATAAACTGAGCCTTCGCGCTTGTTCAGGATAAACACTTTCAAACAAAGTGGCCAACGAATTGCTCCGTTCAATAAATGTATCACCTCGTGGCAACAGTTTGAGAGGAGACCTTTCGAAAGATGTTTGTTCCATAACGAAAATGTATCCACACGAGTAAAGGTTTGAACATTAGATTCATGAACCTCGTTCGGCTGTGCACATGTGTAGTTTTGTTCTGTTCTCCTAAACCGAGTGCAGTCTCCACAACGCGTTGTGTGTGTCCACGCGGCGTCCCCGATTTCACGCCTCACCTGCTGTGTGTCGTTTGCAGTCGGCGGAGGTGGCGAAGCTGCACCTGGTGAAGGAGGACGAGGCGCGGCGCGCAGAGGTGGCGCAGAAGATCGCCGAGCAGAACAAGTCGTTCAGCGAGGAGACTGAGAAGAAGCTCACCGAGAAGCTGAAGCAGGGCGAGGAGAACAAGTCGCAACAGATGCGCGCTCTGCAGGATCGCCTCCGCGAACACGTGAGTCCAACTGGTACCCGCAGCGGACCACGTGGCGCTGCGACTCCCTCCGAGTTGTGAGTCAGTCAGCCTGATGAGGGGACAGTCCACACCGGAGTTTCTGGCTTCGTTCGTCTCGGAAACGTCGGTGAATGTGTGTTTTCTTTGGTCGAAAACTGTCGAGGAGGAACTGCGCTCTTCTGTGCGGGACACGCTCACAGGAATGCAGGTTTTCGCGGTGTCTGTGAGGGGAGTCTTGTCACAGCCAGGACAGCTTTTGATAAGATGAATGGCTGTCGGACGTGCGATGAGCTTCTCGTGTGCTATTCGGCGATTATGCGCCCTCGTAAAGGAGCCGCTATCTCAGGATCGTCAACACTCTGAAAACGTTTCGCATTGCAGTCATTCGTGATTCTCCTGTCGATGTTTGTTCAAATATTTTCGAAAGTATTCAGTGCTGGCTCATCAAAAAGATGTTGCCTTCTGTGCCTGCAATTTGACTGCAATGCTGGAGGTTTTCCGTTGTTGATGCTTGTGACATCGCGCAGGTGAGTCGGACAGTTCTAAGCCAATAACAAGATCGGTTTGCTGGCTGAGGCTTGTAATTGTGTAGTTCTAGCTTCCAATTCTGGGTCTTGTTGCAAGTACATGTTGTGAGCCGATGTGTTACCCCCCGCGAATCTTTTGTGAATATCCGCAGTAAGTCTCGCTGTGCTTGGTGGTTATCTTGTGGTCAAGTGTGGGGTTTCATTGGTCGTCCTCGTGTTCAGAAGAGAAAATGTGCATTTCGTGTCTGCTGCACGGCTGCTTTGCACGCATGTTGTGTGTTGTACCGCTCACGTGTTGTGTGTTGCCCGGACGACAGGCGCAGCGCGCGGCCGTGGTGCGCCAGCAGAGCGAGAAGGCGCTGCGCGAGTTCAAGCAGCGCGTCACCGACCGTCTCGAGGACAAACTCGACAGCGCCGAGGAAAACAGGCAGAACCAAATAAAGGCCATCAAAGTCAAACTCCAGGAGCACGTGAGTTGCACCATTTCTTTGCTCTTTTCGTGTTCATGTGCTGGTGTGGTGTGGATTTGTGTCAAAAGTGTGCCACTGTGGCATTTTACTTCGACACTGTTTTTTCTTGGACAGTGGCACTGAGTGCCTTCTGTTCGAAGTGTCCACATTTTTGACCGCTGCCAAATTTCTCTGGACGAAGTGTTTGATGTTCGTTGTACAACACGTTTTCGAGAAGCTGAAAGATCCACCAAAACGAAATTTAGATCTTGAGGGTTCAAGAACCATCAGCACCTCTTCTGTCCACGTCTTTGAGTGATTTGCCTCTGGCGTATGTTGTGAAATGTTTCACCGTGTGGCTGCTTGTTCTTTTGTTGTCTCGTCTGTCGAATTTGAAAATCCTTTGCTTTCACGGTCAGGGCGAGACTTGTGCACTGCTCGTCGCGGTTCCCGACAACAGATGAAGACCGTCATCCTTTCCCTTTGCAGGAGAAGCACGTGCAGGAGGTGCTGGACTCGGTGAAGGAGGAGGAGGAGAAAAAGCGCGGGCGCCACGAGGAGCGCATGGAGACGACACTGCGCAACCGCGAGGAGCAGCTCAAGGCGATGATCGAACGCCTCAGAGAGCACGTGCGTGTGGGGCGCGAGACGGGCGGGGGCGGTGGAGCTTGAGCGCTTCAACACAATCTTGACACAGTCGTGTGCATGTTTTACTGTGTACACTTACTCGCGTAAGACTGCTTCTTGCACGCTGCCTTGTGTTGCTGCTTCTCAGTATGACACGGACAAACCATTCTTTCGTCCATGTGTGAAGGTATCTCTCAGAGACACTCTTGCAGGCCATTCAGGTAGGTAGTTGAGTCCGAGATTCGTGTCTGACGAAAAAAAGCTGGACTGAATGTGAAGAAAGATCGTTTGAACTGTCATTATGACAGAAAAAAGCAAGTTGGTGTTTTGTCCCAAGAACCAAATGTAGTCCTATTCAACGCGTGGACAACACGTGGCACGCCTCAGTGGTGGATGGAAAGTATGTTGACAATTTTACTCCTGTGATCAGTGCACTCGCTTTCACGAAACTTCAGTGTCCAGATGTTTTTTCTGTTGCGTTTTCTGTCTGTTCGTTGACTGGACGCAATGTGAAACGCACCACGCAGGCGTTTCTACGTGATTCGTGTGCAACGAAGTTTGCGCTTACATTGTTTTATCTTTCCTTTCCGGTAGGAAAAACACATCCAGGATGTGCGCGAGAAGAGGCAGTCGACATCGACGGAGCCGGCGGCCGCCGAGCAGGAGGTTTCCAGCTAAACCGCGAGCGCCCCGCCCATCCACACACCCACCGATCTGCAGTGATTGCGAGATCTGAAGCACAATCACCCAAGTCTACAAACAAGAGTTCCCGGTCAACAACCATCTGTCCAGTTAGGCGAAGATGAGGTCCAACATTCCCCTGTGGGTGGGTGAAATAGGAGTCAGTTTTGTAAGGTTCGGGGGACGAAATTTGTGCAACGCGAAACGTTTGTAAATCAGCATTGTAGTTGAAAAACATCAATCCATGACAGAAAGTGCAGTTGGGATTCCAAAACCTTGTCTTGAGCGTTGAAATATGATCTGTGAATATATATCACGCACGTGTTTCACGGGTCTGCCACAAGCAGTTATCCAGGTTCACCAATCAAAAGCCGTTCACGACACGAGATACGAGCAGAGTCGAACGTTTTGTTGAAAGTGACCAAAATTGGGGTACGTGACTTTTGCTGTGTTGCTAGAATGTTTCCTGTATGCCACCTGTGCGAAATTCTGTGTGACAGCGGCACTTCATGTGAACCCTGTTTGGTGGTGGTCGCAAACCAGACCTCCACACCAGACCTCCTTCGTAAAGACCCATGGCGTGCAGTAAATAAGCCCAATAATTGGAAATTTCAACAGAAACATTTGTGTTGTCAGTGGTTGAGAAATGTCAAATCAAAAACTTTGTTGCAGTCGCATCTTTCCTGTTTGTTGTCAGTTTGGAATGTACTGAAACCGGTTGATCTCCCATTTAATCAATGCATTGAAGGCTTTATCATTTCCAAAATCACTAGTCAAAACACACGTTCGTGCTTTACTTTTTGCTAATTTTTCAGCTTCACAGAAACTTTCCCGGTTATTGTTTCGGAGTGTGTCAGGTTGCTCCTGTGGGTCTTCTTACACTTTTGGTCAGTTCTCAGTTTTCCCATTTCAACAACGTTCCGCTAGATCCCCGGACGGAAGAGAACTGAATCCACTGTACTGTGTTCACTGTCGTGACTGTAAATACGTCGTGTAGATGTGTTTTCCACTCGTATGTGGGACCAATCCTTGGCGGGCAGACTTCGTTGTACACTATTATCCTTGAGGTACATTCTGTTGAGCCATCACTCCAGATATCAAGATTCGAGTGCATTTCGTGTGGACGAAATGTTGACATTGTCGTACACATTTGCGAATTGGTGCGTGCGTGTACCAGCAGGTCTAGCGTAGTTCTTTTTGAGTTTCTGAATTTCACAACATTGTTGTGGAACTGAATGATTTAGGAGCGTAGTGTGAGACTTGTGTAGCTGTTTGCGTTCACGTGTCAATGGTACCAAAAAATCGATCAACCGTTTTGCCTTTGCTTCGGTGCGATCTGGCGCGTTCGGCTTGCACGCCATCGAACCCCATTTTTTCCACCAAAATTTTGTCCAACATGTGGACAAAAAGCACCTGCCAGTGCAAACTCCCCCGAAAAATAAATAATAAAAAAGACGAATGCCTTTCAGAATGGAACAAAAGTGTGTGACCAGCAAGTGTCAGGACAAGTTAATATTTTGACGTGCAAGTTGTGCTGCCAGACAGGGCGTCCTGGTGTTGCGAAGAGTATGGAGTCATGCGCATGTCATTCGAATAGCTCTGCTGTCTGCCGCGGTGTACGCTCGGGTTTGTGATACACAATGTCGCTTCTTCCTTCGAAACTCAACCAGGGAATCAGTGTCTTCCGTTGCTGTGCTTGAAGAGAACAAAGATTGGAGGTCCGAGAGACACGCAAACAGTGCTTTTGACAGCGCTCGGTGGTGACGTGGGTAGAAGCCTGGTTCACTTCCAACCTTTGCTCTCGTCCGGCAGCTTCAATTCAAGCGCCTTATCTGTACTAAGTTGTTCGCTTTTGTACAACGAATAGGAACAGTAGCCGTAGTGTCGGTAGAAAATGTACGCTTTCTGTAAACCAGTTCAACAGCGTTCCGCAGAGTAAAATTGAAAACATTTTCGCCATTTATAACACGAATAAAATGTATGGACATTTATTTACTGATTTGGCTGTTGTGTCAATCCGAAACTGGAGATAAGCGACAGTCGAAAGGGCGACATAAAGAAAACAAAAAGAGTCCGACAGCACCACTGGAGTGGGGACTAGGAATCACCGGCACCGGGTTCGTTGTTCGGGGGCTGCGCGTCTTCCTGTGCAGGATCAGCTGGTTTCATGTCGCGAAGTTTCTGCAGCACGCTCTCAACCTGATGAGAACAACGCAAAACCTCGGGTATTCGCGAGTCTGCACTGCAAAACAAAACTTGCGTTGCAGCTGAACCCCATTTGCGCCTTGTTGAAACGCAGCTTGCTGAAGCCACAACAAATGTCAGTGTACGTCCCCCCCCCCCTTGCATGATTGCCCTTATCTGGAAAACAAACACAAATCACCAGCTGACAGAGTGGGAGATTTTTGCATGAAAGGAAAAATGAACTTACTCTCCGAAACCACCAACACTGGGGGTTGTATTTGAGCGTGATAAACTTGCGGACGAATTTCATTTGACTAGAAGGCCATATCACGTGTAAATGAAGATGGTAAACGCTACAAAACGGAGGCCAGTGAAACCCACACCTACAAGCAGAAAAGTGAAACCCGCGCCGTGAGCAACGTTTTGCCTCCCCAATAGCGAACAGGGGTCCACACTACTTACAGTGCAGTACCAAAACGTGTTGTCCCTGAAGGCGAGTCTGGACACGAACCCCATCTGGGAGGCGGGCGCTATTATGTGCAGGTGCAGATGACCCACCCAGAGCAGTGGCGGAAGGTGGAACCCCAACCTGCAACAGCGACGCAAGGACATTGAATCGTACATCGTGTTTAATTCACCGACCGATTCACATCAGGGACATTCGGCGTTTTGGGTGTCCGAAAACATGTCAATGCCACTGAAATGACAACGTACTTCGCTTCCTCTGGTTTTCCTCCTTGTTCCTCCAGAACTTGTTTGCCCGCTGCCAACATCTCCTCCACTGCAAAAGGAGAAAATGTACTCTCGTGACCAAATGAAGGGAAGTGTGGTTCCCGAAGAAGAGTTGAACTGGAGCGCTTCGTTTGCTGCAAGAACAGTCGTGGCACTCACCGAGCAAGATGTCTTCGTGTCGCAGCGCGCGGGCGTCGGGGATGTGAGCGGTGGGCACGGCGAGGTAGTGGTGCGGCGCGGCAGGGCGCACGTCCCGAAACACAACCACCCGCTCACTCTGCAAATACCACACTCCTTGGTTTCGATAAACTCCAAATCCTTGCAAAATTATGTGTGTTTGTGTGTGTGTGTGTTTGTGTGTGTGTGTGTGTGTGTTGTGGTCGTGCGCTTGCAGCTGTCATAAATTGTTGTGACGACACATGAGGCTATTACCTGGTACAACAATGAAGATTTTGGGTCTTTTCCCTGAGCGATGGAGCAAAACAAACACTCCTTGGCAGCCATGATTGGATCTAGGAGAGTCAGCGATGGAAACGCGACTGTTCCTAGTGGGATGATTTATCACTCCTTCCCCTCTTTCCCAGAACTTTCGAAACTGTTGACAGGCACACTTTGTTGAACGTGACCGAAAACACAAGACATGCGTGTTTTGCACACAAACTCGTCTGAACTGAATTCGTCTTGTCACCAAAATTTCTTGTTGCTGGAGAAGTGTGGTGTCTGTGAGAAAGTGTGATGAACAGATCTCAGTGCAGATTCCAGGTGAGTACACGTGTGTGTGTGTGTGTGTGTGTGTGTGTGTGTGTGTGTGTGCGTGTGTGCGTGTGTGTGTGTGTGTACACCACGTGTTCACACGCGCTTTTGTCCAAGTTGGCTGGGGGGGGGGCAAACTTTCAAAAACAAGTTGGCGGCCGAAAAACTTGCAGCTGACCAACAGTAGATTCTAACTGTCACTTTGTGACTTCACCAAAAATAGCTCCATGGAGCTCGCGGTGATTTGAGGAAATTTCAGTTGCTCTGATTTGGCTTGCTCTGATTTGGCTTGCTCTGATTTGGCTTGCTCTGATTTGGGTCAC
>JAAUXT010138197.1_pt1 | contig 11618 bp, 14 predicted proteins | sample 7278171 | NCBI WGS metagenome assembly JAAUXT01 (sample SAMN14350112, study PRJNA611818) | marine sediment metagenome | isolation source: surface marine sediment (1.8m) | place: French Polynesia: Moorea | collected 2018-08
CCCCCCCCCCCCCCCCCCCCCCCCCCCCCCCCCCCAGGAGCGATGAACTTGGCCTCCTTCTGGCTCGGAAAAATTTGCAGAATTTTGTTGTGAAAAAATTGCATAAATTTAGGCATGTGTTGCCTTCCAAATTCAGACATTCCCTGCCACCGATTGCGCGTGACAGAATTATCCACGACTAGCTTGTGGAGACGAAATCGAATTCAAGAACTGATTTACGACAGAAATGGCGACAGGCATGTTTTTAGTTTTCTCTTCTATTATTTATTTTTTTCTGACATGTCATACTTTTGCTGTGTTCTGCCTGCGTAACCTGTCTTTCTGTTTAGACGAAAGCGGACGCCATATGTTTGGAGTGACATTTGTGTGAAGCAGTCTGTTTGCTGCCATCGTTTGTGAAATTGTGCTGAACTCTGAATTATCGCTCACTTGTAATCGCGACCGGGCTGTTTGTTGCATGGCAAACCACAAACACACACCAACCCAACCTGGTGAATTGTACTGTACGTTTAAGCGTTCGTCTGGTGTTGTGGATATGTCTGTTCGTGGTTAGATCCACATCATGTGGACCCGTTGGACTGTTGACAGGGAGTTCGCGTGCAGGGATGTCCCACTGGTTTTCTGGTCCATGAGGACCGTCCCAAGTTCTGTCGGTTTCAAAGCATACTGTGCCATCTTCAAAAATAGCTCCATGGAGCTCCCGGTGATTTGAGAAACACTGACCCAAACACAGCGACCTAAACACAGCAACCTGAACACAAATATGCAGATGCACAAATTGTCAATTGTAGTGAATATATATATTATTTTTGTTACTTGGAATACTCCCAAATTATCTATCATTGAAACATCTCACCTGATGGCATATAGAGCTTGCTCAAATCTTTTGAAAACTTTCCTGAAATGCCAAATTTGTACTACAACTTTGACCCCACCTAAAAACCAGTAAAACTTTCTGAAAATCAAAAGTAAAATGCTACCATTCAAACACCCATGCAAAAACACTACATTTCATCAAAAAGCTTCTTTCACCAAATATTTGTACTTTCTGTGATATGGACCAATTTGTCCAAGCATGTCCCAAATTTTGCACCCCTCCAAATTTTAACTTTTTGACCCAAAGAACCCAAAATTTTGAGCTTCACATTTTCCCTCCCTCATGCATTATCCTCAACCCAAATTGTACCAGAAAAGCCCAAAAAATCTGAAATTGACCCTCATCTTGACCATGAAACATGTGTACACATACTTTTGGCAGATGCTGCCTGTAGGTGATTTGTTCAGGTCGCTCAAAAATTGAGCTCCCATAAAAAGCGCAACCTCCTCAAATCACCTGAAAGTGGGACGCGCTCATTTGTCTGAACACAAAATTACCAGATATTTTGTTTGCTGAGAAGTAAAGATAGTTTTGTGAGATGATGTTTCGCCTACTACAGTTTTGCGCTGTCCTTTCAATTGCGCACAAGTACTGTTCAGCGACAGGTGTGATCATCGTTCTTTGTGATGTGTTATGCAGAGGAGCAAAGCAGAACCGTTCAGCAAGAAAGCACGCCGCCAGCAGTTGGCGATGGAAAGCGTCCGCAATCGTGCGGTGTGCAAGACGCAGCGGCCAGTGCACAGCCGGGTGCGCTCGGAGAACAGGTGGCGCAGCACTACAACAAACTGGAAAACGCCGGACTGGATGTTCGCACACAGAGCCGCATCTTCTATTTGCGCAATTTTAACAACTGGATCAAGAGCATGGCCATCAGTAAGTTATGAAAGCAAGTGCCCTCTGTGCCATCAAGACAATGGTCTTTGCTGATGCTGAAATAGGGACACAAGTTACAAACTGTTTTCTTGTCGTAGACGATGTTCTGACGCGGCTGCGGCGAGAGCGCGGTTCGGACACACCCATAACAGTGCTGGACCTGGCTGCTGGGAAGGGCGGAGACCTGCAGAAGTGGCGCAAGGGACGCATCAGCAGACTGGTGTGTGCAGGTGCGCCCTCAGGGTACAGAAGGCTTCTGTGTATTGACATCGCGTCTTCCAGTTTGTCCGCCCGGGGCGTTCTTGAAAACCCTTTTTGCGGCAAGGGACAGAAAACACCAAACTTGAGCAAGAGTGAATGGAATGCAGCACTCAGACGGGTTCTATTGCTGATGCGTCAAACTGGGGTCAACTCGTCCCCGTCAAACGGTGAAACAAGTTCTTTACAGAACAGGACATTGCTTTCGGAAAGTTGCGGGGATGTGTGAACGGGGTTTGAGGAAGCGGGCTTGAAAAACGTGTGGACGGACACCAAATCGACGCGTTTCTGCATTTTACCTTCCCTTGATGGCAAGCAAAGCGACCGTCAACCAAGTTGTCTGGCTGGAAATAGATCTGAACTTCAAAAACGAGATTCATTTGACAGATCTGGACCGCACTCGCAAAGTGATAGCTCCTCAGGCCAACTTGTCTTGTGAGAAGCTCGTTTTCTTGTAAACACAAGGTGCTGGTGCCCGTTTGATCGGTCTGTTTGTCTTACTTTGTCCACAGACATCGCCGGCACGTCGGTGGAGCAAGCTCAGGAGCGCTACAAGGACATGGTGGAGCGCGGACAGAGGGGGCGGTTCCCGCAGAAAACTTATTCCGCTGAGTTCATCACAGCGGATTGTTCCAAGGTCAGCTCACGCTCACACCGACTCACTCGCCCTTCTTCCTGGGCACAGATAGAGACCCACTGTGTTGCAGCTTTATGGCGAGATGTTCTCCGAGAAACTCAATCGATTATTTCCTGCAGGCCAGTCAACTTTGGTGAAAGCCACTGGTTTGTTACTGACATAACCTGGAAACATGTGTCACAGGAGCAGTTGGCGCGTCTGTACAGAAACCCTGATCAGCGTTTCGATCTCACGTCGTGTCAGTTCTCGCTGCACTACTCCTTCGAGACGCACGCGCAGGCGGACATGATGCTGCGCAACGCGTGCGAGGCCCTGACTCCCGGTGGCTACTTCATCATGACCATTCCAAACGCCGACGAGATTGTGTGAGTATTGAGGGACAAATGCATCAGAAAATCTCCTGAAGTCACGTTCGATGCTGTCCTTATTGCGCCTGTGTTGGCAGAAAGCGGCTGCGCGCAGCGGAAGGAACGCGCTTCGGGAACGAAGTTTACCACGTGGACTTCTTGAGCGATGATAAGCGACACCTGCCGCTGTTTGGTGCCAAGTACGACTTCCACCTCGAGGGCGTGGTCGACTGCCCCGAGTTTCTCGTCTACTTCCCTCTTCTTGAGAAGTGAGTGCTATTTCAGTGAGAACTGTGCCTTCTCTTTCACCAGAACTTGTGTTGGACCATTTCTGTTCCCCGGTGTCCTTCGTTCTAGTTCTGGAAAAAATTAGGCGCCAAGTGTGCATTTCAGCCTGGAGGCTGGGCTCAGGTCGTCAGTGGGGGGAGTTTATCGTGGTGTCGAAGTTTGTGCGCAGAAGTGCAATGCATGAACCATGTTATTTGTCGCAAAAGTACAAAGTACAGGCAACAGAAACCGAAACGGTAGAGCTGCCGATTGTCACTGCAGCGGCACAAAGAAGCAAGTGCCCATTCCGACTTGGCAAAAATGTCTTGTTTGAGCAAAAAATGTCTTCGAGACGTGACTGAATATGGTTGCTCGTCGGTACGTTTGAGGTCAGTTTTACTTTGTGTTTGTGGCTCGCGTCAGGCTGCTGGAGAAGTACGGGATGAAGCTGGTGGAGAAGAAGACGTTCGCTGAGTACTTCACTGAGATGGTCGAGACGCAAGAGGGACGCAACCTCATCGGGCACATGCAGGCTCTCGAGGTGAGACTCACACACACTCATACGCGCTCGCACACACGCACTCTTTCTCTTGTCTTTCTCCGTCTCTCTTTCTCCATCTCTGTCGATATCTCTTCCTGTTTTGATCCAACAACCAATTGGACTGGCACTCGTTCAGTGTGAACACAGCGGAAAACGCAGCAAATCTTGAAATTCATTCCTCGCCTTTCAAGCCGTATCCGAGCGACGCGGACGGCAAGCTGATGAGCTCCGCGCCCGACGCGTATTCGCATGCGCAGAGCGAGATGGCGCGTTTGACTCAAAACGAGGCGAACAACGAGCAGCGTGACTCCAACATGGCACGCGGAGACTATCACCGGCGAGACGGCACGGGGCAGAGACCGATGAAAATCGTGAGTAGCGGAGACGAGTACAGCAAGAGACTGAGGGAGTGACTGGATCAAATGGGCAGGGTCGAGCGGTATTGGTTGAAAAAGAAAAAAATCAAATTTTTCTTTTGTACACACGCTTGAAACGAAGTGCTTTGGCGTGTTTTGCAAACACGCTTTGGGAAAATAAAGCAGACGACCCCCTTTCTCTCCTTTCCCCCCCCCCCCACCCAATGAAACAGAACTGCAGAATCTGCAGTTTTCTGTCAGGCCAAGAGGTGGGTGAGATTTTTGTCTGACGTTAAAACCTTGTTTCGCAAGGGGGGGGGGGGTCATTTTGTGGGCAAACAAACAAAGTGGGATTTTTGGCAAAATGTGCACGTTTCCTGTCAAGAAAATTGGTCAGTGATTTGGCGTGCGTCTGCAAAACAAAGTGTTCTTGATCTATGCACTGTCTGAATCCGTTTCAAACAATTTTTCCTGTATTCCAGGGCACGTTGTCTCAAGCGGAGTGGGAGGCTGCAACCTTCTACCTCTACTGCTCCTTCCAGAAACACCCACTGCCTTCAGAAATGACAAGGTGAGTGTGGCCCGGTAAACAGCAGCTACACAGGAAGTCATATCGAAAACAAGAAGGGCTGTTTGGCCTGTCAGAAAATGCACGTTCAGAAGGAAGGTGTTGCCGTTTCATGCAGTCCGTATGTTTGACAGCCCCGTTTCTTGCCGCAGAGACACGGGGTCGTCACGGGAGCCAGAGTCACGTGGGCGGAAGCGGCCTCACGGGGACGACGCTCCCGATGCGCACAGTGAGGAACCAGCTCAGAAGGACGCCAAACACTGACCTGTCACAAGACGTGCAGTTGGTACACGAGAGACGAACAACTGATGTGCAAAAACTTCTTTGCACCTGCAGACATCTTTCTGAACCCTGACGGAAACACTGTCACAAGTCTGTGACTACTGCTCTCGGGTCTGAAAGAATGAACCCGGATGACGCAGGCAGGGCGATCTTCAGTGAGAGCATTATGGCAGTTGGTGTGATTTCCGATGTGCATCTGCAGACGAGGAAGTGGAATCTATTTGATAGTCATTGGTGGCCCTGTGACGAAAGAAATCACAGCCGTGTGGGACTCTTAGAGTCATGAAACGTGTCTGTCAGAAACATCAGATGTTTCACAGACGGATTTGATGTAAGGCGTCACGAGGATTCGGCCCTTCAGAGTTTCGTGTTTGTGTTGATCAACTGTGGTTGTTGTGGCGAAAGAGATCAACTCAAGAAAGTATTTGGTGGAAATATTTTTCGTTTATTATGAACTGGTCGTTTTGTCTCGATGACAACGGAGCTTGTACGATGTATACGGTTAACTGTCCTCACCATGTTCAATGGGAAATGCAGTATTTATACACCAGCACTGTGTGGTTTGTCTGTCCTCTCGCGAACAAGGTGGTTGGCAGCAGCGTTTCCACAGGCTTCACGGCGACAGAGAGAAAACTCAGTGAAAACTCTTCCTCCACAGCTTCAAAAAGGAAAAAGAATCTTCCTGGGAAGCGGATGCCGCGTCACCAACGAGGAAGCAGTTCTCGGACCAACAACTCGGCGTTGTCATTGTCGATGTGGCTATGTTCACGAACCGAGCGAGTGTGTGATGGCGAGGATCACGATGATGTAGACGACGAGCATGAGGACGAGCACCAGAGGGACCCACCAGTACTGCCGCCAAAAGGTGGCGTGACGACAGTTGATGCAACACCAACGCAGCGAAACGCGCAGTGAATGCGGCGACAGGCGGCTGTGGTTTGCGGAGAGAGACAGCATCAGGTCCGCGTCGCTGTCGTCCCGCCGCAGCATCCCGCGCAGCGCGGAAGCAGCTCCCGCGTCCGACGCTTCTGTGACGTCTTCCAGAGACTCCCAGTCAGCGTCCTTGAAATCTGCGCGAAAGGAAGGTGAGTTGCCTCTATTTTCCCAGCGATTAAAATGTTCAATCAAGTGCATCAATGGAGGTGGGCGTCCGCCGTTTGCGGGTGTCGACCTGAACTTGCAACGTTGAAAAAGAAATGCTCTCGTCCTGGCCTTCGACCATCCGACGGTTCACATCAACAGGACTTCCCTGTCTCCCTCCCTGTTCACTTTTGAAAGTGTTCAGAATCTGAGGAAAACTTTTTCAACTCAAATTTTTGTCTGTGGTGCCATTATTCGTACCGTTCCACAGGGTGAAACTGAGCAAGCCATTGTTACACACGCCGTCCTGAGGGATCGGCGTGTGTTATGCAACGGTGATAGGTTTTGTGGCATGGTCGGACCCCCCCCCAGGGACACTCCCACCCCCACCCCCACCTTACCCCCCACCCCCACCCCCATGAGCATTTATGCCAGGTTCAGGGCCAGAATGCATAACACATTTTGATTGGCTGAAAGACTTCAACAGTAGCCATCTTGCAATCTTTGGGCCTGGGAAACAGTATAAGTATCATTTGCATACTAGCAGCTGAGGAGGCAACGTCTCATTTGGGCTCTTGAAAGTAGCTATTTTGGTTTTCTTATGTGGGGGCAGCCAACATACTTAGGGGGCTGCCATTTTGTTTTGTGGCTCTACAGCTCTACTACGGATATCAGATTATACGGATACCGTGACACGGCGTGTGTCTTCACCGCCAGGTGATCTTGTTTTTTTGGGCCCAAACGGTGTGGTCGTTGACAAAATCGGCGAAACAGCGTACGGTAATGCTTGTGTTGTTGCGCCACGAAAAGGAGATACCTGTTGGTCACTTCAGAGATTGGTCATAATCGAATTATTATCACGTCTCCATGGGTTTCTTGACGTCAAAGTTTTCACGTGATATCATTTGGAACCCCCACCCATTGCAACCTGAAAATGAGGTTATTTTTCTGACAGCCTCAATTTTCTGCGAACAGAGGACATTGATGTTGCCACTTTTCAAATAAAAGGGCTCTCGTGTGCTGTTTCATTTCTCCGAGGGAAAACCCTGCGACGTTGGGAATGGTCCCCCATACTACTGATTTCGAAGCTGAGATTGGTGACAATGTCAATTTTCCATTCTGCCTGGTCGAAAAATCGGGAATGTTGGCCGAAGAAACTCGTGCTGCTGACGACATCAACCAGTTTATCTTTGATCCTTTGGCTTGTACGTTTTAGTTCCTCAGCTGGGTCGATTTGGCCAGGGAACTTTGGGACTTTAAACCCACTCGACTCATGAACCGCTGTCGGTGACGATGGGAGGAAAAACACTGTGGACATGGCACGACACGTCATTCGTTTTGCACCAAGCTTCCAGCCTCAAGAATTTTGTCGCATTGTTGCGATGACATGGAGGCGCATGGGCAAATGAGAGGAAGTGTCGTGTTGCAAGAAGTACGAATCGTGTGCAGCGCAAAGCAAGAGACACCTGGCCGGTCCTTTTTCGAAGGCCTGTTGATGATGACTACAATGCACGTCGTTCTCCGCAGAGTCTAAATACCGTGATCGTGCACCTTTGTAGGAGTGGGCGTGTCCGTTGCCCGACGCCGCCGCTCTCCCGGGACTGCCGGCCGGGCGCTTCTCGAACAGCACCACTTCTCCGTTTCGCTGCCCCATACGAACCGTCGTGGACGCTACAATCACGAAAAATGGTCAATTTCACCAGTTTCTCCTTTTACGAAGAAAAGCGCGTGCGGTGTATCGACGGGCCCGTCTTCGTAGTTTTCATCACACACATACAGTCGTGCTCATCGGTGGAACTTGGGAGTCCGACTCCGGACATAGAGATGTGATTTGCAGTGAAGTGGTGATTTCTGGTTCAGTGTGTTGTGTCGGCATCACAACTCACCTGTGTTGATCTCCTCTTCCTCAACGTTGGAAATGTCCACCATGGACACGACGGGCTCCTCCTCCTCTTCGTTCCAGAAGATCTGCCACAGGGTGCGCCCGCCCTCGCTCGTGCTCGAACCTCTCGGCGCGGGGATTCTCCCAGGGGATTGAGGGTTTCTTCCGGGAGAGGACACTGCTTCAGAGGGCTGTGGGCTTGGGGCAGAGAACCCTTCGGGGGGAGGATGGGGTTTTCTTCTGGAAGCTTCATCATTGGCTTGGTGGAATCCCTCCGTGGTTGGTATTGGAGGTTCCGAGAATGTTACCTGTGGATTCCCCATTCCAGTCTTGAATGGATTCATAGTACCGACATGAAATGGGTTTCCCTTCGAACCACCACCGGCAAGAGTTGGAGAGATTTCGGGTTCACTTTGTTGCGAAGAATTTCCACCTGTGGCTCCCTGGAAAGCACTTGATTTTGGAGGACTGTGTGTTTCCACAATAACCTCTTGGTTCCAAACAGAGTTGCGAACCTCAGTGTGTTGAAATCCTAGAGACTGTTGATTGTACTGCAGAGCGCTTCTGTACTCAGGGTTTGTAGCTGCTAACCAGGGTTCGTCTTCCAAGCTCGAGGGACTTCCGGGGTCTCTGGGTCCGGTGGCATGGTCCTTTCTCCCGCGAGCAAGTGCCGGTCCTGGTGGCGCGCCACCACCACCAGGTGCCTGGGCAGCCACCCAGGGCCCCTCGTCCTCCAGGTCAGGGGAACTGGTCTCCCCGGGGGCGAACATGGTGGTGGCAGAGGGATCATCCTGGGTCAGGCGGGGTGGCTTCGCTGGCGCTCCGGTTGTATCCATTCAGTCTGTCAGGAAAGTAGGCGTGGTTGATTTGGTGCTGTACCTGCGCAGATGAGATCAACACAGTTGACGCTGTTGGCATTGAACACGCAGAAATGAATCCTCTGACTGAGTTTACGAATATCCACAATGAGAAACCAGTTGTCGCAATGCCTGATCTTTGTGGTGAACTCTACCACATAAACCGCGTGCAAAATGAGCAACTCTCGTTGCCGGCAACCAGATCCAAAGTGGGGTGCACCTGGCCAAAAGTTTCCAGTGCAAAGTTCCACCAGCGCGATCAACAAGTCTGAAGGTTGGATGTAGGATTCTGTGAGACAAAGAATTTCCTCGCACTTTGTACGTTGTGCTCTTCATTCTTCACTCCATTTTTTGGCATTTTTGCGTATTTGTAGAGCGTTGTTTGACGCCTTCTGTACACCACAGAGTTTTTCTGACGCCTGAAACGCTGTTTTGGAATGATATGTTCACAGCGCGAGCCACAAGGATGAACGAAGTCCACTCGGTATCTTATCAACTGAGCTGTTGTGCTCGTCAAATCTGAGCTCCGCACTTGACTTCGGCCAGGTGCACCGGTGCTGTCCGCATAACCCGGCTTCTCTGAACCGACTTCTCTCCACAACCTCGTCAACACCAAAACAACAGGAGTCAGGAAAATCATTCAGACTCTGAGGATGCAGTGTTGATTTTGCTTCGACACAGAAGAAAGAAAAGTTCGGACTTGTGTCAGACAAGCACAGTCCAAACCTTCCTTGGCACAGTCCAAAAGTGGAATCAGAAGTGCAAGAAATTGTGTTGCAACATATACACGCGCAATTATTGCAGAACGTGTGCGTCTTTGTTGGAAGTACGTGCGCTATTCCTGAAAACGACGCATTTGGCAATTTGAGAAAAAATGTCTCTCGCGACCCTTGTTTGAGCGGTTTGGCAAAACTACATGTTCACGATCAGGTCTGGTTGAGTACCTCAGTGACAAATGTGTGTTGGCTTCAGATCAAATTCTATGCCTCGTACGTCATGAGAGCTTCTGTATCCAAACGTTTTTGTTCTCAGTGTCATAAAATTCCGTACATGTGTTCACCGCTATGTTACTCAAGTCAGGTTGAAAGGAAATCAAACAAACCAACAAGAGCAGTCTGCAGTCTTTCTTGCTGAAGTCCGTTTGTCTGTGCACAGACTGAAAATTCAAGATCCCGGGAAAAACAACATGGCAGGGAACTCGACAACCTCAGGTGGCCCGTTGAGCGAGTGAGGAAGGGTCAGCAGTGTCGGGCTGCTCGATAGTCAGGGGATTATCTTCCAAAAAAGTACCTGCATGGACGTTTGGGTATCCTGACAACCCAAACAGTTTGAGAAGAGTTTTCTTGATGTTGATGGTTTTTCGATGCAGGGTGTGGTTCATTTGATTGAGAGTTGATCAGGACTCTGATCAACTGCTGATTGTGCGATACAATGACTGCCACGTCCCGTGGGAACTCGGCAGAACCTCCTCTCCCTCAGTTTCCCGGTCAGCCTGTCCCATTCATCACCAAACGTCGGCGGGAAACCACTTGCTGTGGACGAGAGGACAAATGCAACGTCGGTCGTGGGTATGCATCACGATGGCGATTCGATCAGACTCGTCGGACATTTCCGAGTCGCGGAACTCATCTGTGCGTCAGGCTGAAAATGTTTCTTTTTCGCTTGTTGCAGGGCTTGCACGCATGTCTGTGATTCCTCCACAGCAAAAACATTTTGTTGCCAAAGTGTGGGTTTGTCACATTCAACTGCGCGCGGCTGAACCTGGTCTTGTTTTGTTTCAAGCGTGGCACGAATATTAATGTTTCAGAAATTTAAAAAAGCCATTGGGATTTCTTTTCAGACTTTGAACCCGTCAAAAACAGAAACCACACTGTGGGGTTTGACAGCTTTGACCAGTCAGACTGTGTTTGAATGTATTCTGGCTTGTAAGGTGAAAACCAAAACACATCAAAGGATTAAACCACACAACGTGCACTAGCGAAAATACTCATTCACAACACAACTGCTTTTTGTCGAACTGGAAGCTTCAAAGAACTAAAACGGTACCTTTCATGTGTGCGTGTGATGAAGTGTGATAAGATGATTGTTTCCAAATTACTGCAACAACCAGGAACTGCGGAATGAGGAAAGTCTCGCGTGTAGGGTGTCTGGAGCAAGAGAAGCGCTCAAAATAAACATGATTGGACTCTCCAGTGGACACGTGCCCTTTTATGTCAGGTGAGTTAAGTTTGCAAAGATCTCGATTTTGCGAACACCTGGGTTTTCCTGCACGGTGAAACTTCCAAATTCGTTTTGTTTGACGGAACATCCTGCGCTGCATGGTAGACTACAGATGAGTGCGGTCTGGCGTGTGACAGAGTTTTGCTTGCACCCCAGTGCATTTCCAACCTGTCTCGGCGAAATCCAGTCGCGCGCAGCATTTGTAGTTTGACCGTGGCAGTCAAACACGTTTCTGGAGCGTTAGGTCGTGCAACTTGAATCACAGAACACGAAAAGAATCTGCCTTCCCAGTTTGAGAGAGATGGAAGGACAGGTCGACAGAGACAGAAAGAGACTGGGCCTTCTGCACGGGCCATGTCTTGTGCACGGATGTCCTTGCCGGAAGCCCAATTTTCGGACAGGAATAAATCACGCCGACCGAGAGTAGAGGAGGAAATCGCACTGTCTCGAGACGCGCGTCGAAAGACAGTGCGATTGCCTCCGACACTCGAGGTCAAGTGGTTTAATCGGCATCTATCACGAATGAGTTGAGGGGTCGCCAAGTGCGACAGTGAGAGGAGGAGATCGCACCCC
>JAAUXT010132032.1_pt1 | contig 11617 bp, 15 predicted proteins | sample 7278171 | NCBI WGS metagenome assembly JAAUXT01 (sample SAMN14350112, study PRJNA611818) | marine sediment metagenome | isolation source: surface marine sediment (1.8m) | place: French Polynesia: Moorea | collected 2018-08
GTACCCAGGGGGCGGGGTTTTCGGGAGCTCTAAACTCGCGAAGCCCGGCCAAAATCCCCCAGGCCAACCCCGCTTGGGTGCCGGGGGCACTGGGCGGGGGGTGCAATCTAGAAACTGTAATTCTGGAAGCCTGACCAAAAATGACAAAGTCCAACAACCCAGAAACCCCCATCCAGCTCAAGCGAACAAAGTCCAAACATTTTTGGCAGGGTGGTGGTACCAGGGGGACAACCCAGACACTCTCCAACCCATGGACAGATACATAGTCGGGCAAAAAATTATCAACTCAAGCGGCTGACAACAACCAGTGACAAGAATCACAGAAGCTTACATTTGTCACACATGTTGGGGCCCCCGGTCTCCTCGTTATCTCTCTCCAAGCGCCACACAAACCTGTTGTCGGGAGGGCTCGGTGTGCCAGGTCCTGGTGGTGGAGACGTCGACACGGCCGGACTCCGTCTGCCGGCTCCCGTCGCCGACGTCCTGCTGGCGCCGCGCCCGCTCGACTTGCGCCCCTTGCCTCCGGCGCCGCCCTTTGAGGCGCCTGTGCGGCTGCGACCCGTCGGCGTCACTTGCTCCGGCGTGGACGACTTCTCCTCCTCCGCCTCCGGGTCGGCCCTCTTCTCTTCAGCGCCGTTCCTGCCGCAGAATGCAAACCGTCTGAGGTGTCGGAACAAATGCCATTTTCGCACACCTTGCTCACCGGAAAATGATTGGGTGAAAGAACGGTTTCAGCGAATGTTGCTTGTTGCTTCAACGCTCAGTATTGAACAACACAGACAATCAAAAGACTGCACCGCACAAAACTAACACGAACATCAAAATTTTCGGAGCAGCCTGAGAAAGACGTTTTTGTTTTGGAGGCAGAGCGCGCACTCACGGGTCATCAGGTCCCAGGATGGTGTAGTGTCCAGCCTCGGCTCCGGGCGGGGCGTGTCGCTTGACGGGGTAGGGCACGACTGAGAAGGTGACGGGAGGCGGGATCGGCGGGCCGTTCGGTCCGAGGCCCAGTCCGTCCAACACCTGCATTGAACAGAAAGCGTGTAATAAACGTGGAGACACCAGCTGGTCAGTATCAGATAAAAGGGGCAACACAGACTGAGGTGGCGTGACGTTGAGCTGTTCTCTACGACCTGGCAAGTTGCGCGTGAAAGCTTTCTCAGCCTTTGCCCCGTCTGGTGTGAATTGGCCACCAGTTCGATGCGGTACGTGACTGGAGAGTCACCTCCTCGGCGGACGGCAGCTTGTCCCATTGCAGCGCCGTCTGCGCCGGCTGTTTGTCTGTGGCGGCGTCGATGACGAGGTGGGGCACGCCGATGCCCTCCTCCAAACGCTTCTCCCGCTTCTCCGCCTCCGTCAGGGCCTCCCTTTCCTCCGCCTCTGCCAACAAGAGGAACCCCCGATTCGACCTGTGCTGGCAACTTGAGAAAAAAGTACAGATGCAGCAATCTCACACCACACGGCTGACCTTGTTGTTGTTGCAGTCTCTGTGCTTCTTGCTCCTTCTCAGCCTTCGTCAGTTTCGACTCAGCCTTCCTCTCCGCGCCTGCCAAATCGAAGCAACAGTGCTGATCATTGGACACATGTGTGTGTGTGTGTGTGTGTGTGTGTGTGTGTGTGTGTGTGTGTGTGATAATGCGTGCGCGCACTGGCGAGTGTGCTTCACCTCTCTTGCCCCGCCGTCCCGACGGCAGCCGCTCCTGCTGCTCCTCCTCCGTCGGGGTCGGCGGCCGCACCAACCCTGTCGTCCGCTCCCAGTTCTCGACTGTGTCCGTGATGTCTTTACTCGTGTTTTCAAACGCACGGAATCTGGAAAGGACCAACTCGTATTTCAGATTGCCACTGGAATGGGATCAATGGATTGCATTGTGGATATGTTTGAATACACGCACACACGCACACGCACACACAAATCACGGAGCACCCTCTCCGCACACACCTGCTCTGTAGCTGCAGCTCGGCCTCAGTGACTTGCTCCGGCCCCTCTTCCTGCGCGTCGCTCGCCTCCTCCTTCCCCTTCTCGTTGCTCACCGGCCTCTTGCCGTCTTTGCCGGCTTTCTTCTTCCTGGATTCACAGACACAAATTGTTTGTTCGTCAATCACCCAACTCAAGTCTGAAGAAACACTCTTTAAGTTGGCGCGTTCTACTCAAATGGATTGGGTGTACTTGGTGTCCGTGTCACTGGCAGACTCGGTGCGCTCGAGTTCGCGGTTGTGGCTGTCGGCCGGCTCTGTGGCGCCTGGGCCGCCCTTGGTCGGCTGCGCCGGGGTGGGGTCCGGGTCCCCGTGACGCCGAGCTGTCTCCCCGCCGCCAGCGCCCGGTCCACGCGCCGTGTTCAGCGTACTCTTGTTGCCCGCCGCACCAGGCGCAACCCCCGTCCCGCCTGCTGGTTTCTTTCCCTTATCGTCCACAACGGCTCCCTTCCGCTTGCGCTTTGCCAGTCTGAAGCCAACACAACAGCACTTGAAAAGAAAATCGCACGAAGTACGTGTCCTTTTGAAGACTCTTCCTTGCCCAGCAGCCAAATTTTCGAGAGAAACAAAATCGAGTAGCTTGCCGTTGGGTACTTTGCTTGAAAAGGTGGCTGTTCCGACAGAAGGTTCAAAGGGCAATGTGCAACAAAGTGCTTTTGTTGCTCTTGCGTGCTGTGCTCAATATGTTCAGGTGTACACAGCAAGAACAGCACACACGATGCAATCACAAAACGATGCAATGATCCTGGGCAAAAACAGGCAGTTCCAGTGAAACTTTTGGAAGTCTTGTTTGTGATTGATCAACGTTGAAGTCTTGTTTGTCATCAACGTCGACAGTTCACTTGGTAAAGGTCCCCACCCATGACCCGTGTGGAAACATGACAGTGTCCTCGGCACGAACAGTTTAGTTTGTTGCTCACAACACAAAAACAACCACAAACACAAACGTTTCGAACTTACTCAATCCTGATTGTTTTTCACAGAAAAGGTACGTTGCGCAAGTTAGGATTTTCACGAACAAACCTCAGAAAGGCAAGCATGTTCTTGCAGTTTTCAAGGATGAGCTCAGACTGGCTCGTTTTAGTGTCAAAAACAAGAACAGCAACAGTATAGACGCACGCTGCGGAAATATAACAGCCACACCTGCCCGTATTGATGTGTATTTTGACCTCCTCTTCATTTGATGTTTCACTGTTTTTTCGGCGTGGGAGAAGGGATGGATTCGCAATGCAGCAGTTTTAGACGTGCGTGAAATAAATGTTCAAGCAAGTGGTGACTTGCTGGTAAAAATTCTGTTGGGATGGGAAATCGTGTGCTTTCCATTTGGAAAGGGTTAGGATCTTACGCACCTGAACCTGAGGCAACTCAACAGACCGCTGTGTACCTAAATCAAATATCCCTTCCACAAATGTTTTGGTGAGGTGAAAACTGATATTTCATTTGTGTGGACCCAGCCCAGAGCAAAATTCTGTTGGCGGGGCGTGCAGTTTCGCTCGATTGGATTTCGCTCTCAGGGGTTCCTGTCTGCGAACAGATGGAGCCGTACCTCTCCTCCTCCAGTCTACGCGCCTCCGCCTCCGCCGCCTCCCGCTCCCTCCTCTCGTGCTCTCGGCGCCGCTCGGCCTCCTCTCGCCGCAGCCGCACCTTCTTCGCTTCCAGGCGGTGTGCGTCCGCGGCGGCGCGCTCCGCGTCGCTCAGCGCGTCGTACTCGCCCTCGGACATCTCCTCGAGGCGCCGCCGCTCAGCCTCCTCAGCCAACTTCTCCGCCAACTCTGCGAGCAAACATGACCTGCAGATGAGGATCTGAAGATGCATTGCTTGAGACAAACTTCAGATGGTCCAAGTTTCCACCATACCAAAACAAGATGCATTGTGGCGAAAAACTGGTTCAGAATTTCAAAGGGGCATGTTGCCTCCAGGTTGGCTGAAGCGAGTCACTGCTCGAGCACGTGACCTGCTCCTCACCCTTCTCCTCCTGCGCGCGCCGCTCCTGCTCCTTCATGGCGTTGTAGTCGAGCCGCAGCGTGACGCAGAAAATCCACTTCCGGTTGTTGACGGCCTTCAGCAGCGTCTGACACGCGGCGACGAGGTGCGGCGCGAACAGAGTCTCGAGTCCGTCCACCACGACGCCGCGTTCACAGTCGCTCAGCTGCGGCAGAACCCGACGTGCGTTGCACGTTTGAGTGTCAGCGGACAGAAACGCTTGTCAGAAGTGAATTTCAATTTGATACGTGACACAAGAAAATACCAACTCTTGCACCAGACATGCGTCTGAGGAAACACGGAGTGAACTTTACCATGAGTCTTTCGGTGAGCAGTTCGACCAGCAATTCCTCCGGGAGTACGGTGCTCAACAGCGGTTCGTCTCCGGGGAGACTCAGCCTGCGCCCGACGGGAGCTCCCAGCGGAGGCGGGCTGCCCGGCACCTGCACCCAAGAAACGATTGTGTCATACGCACTGAAAAGTGTGATGTCGAAATTCCAAAACAGGGAGACTGAGGTGTTGGTCGCGAAACCAGAGACACCAAGATCTGAGAGATCGAAAGCAGAAAATAGTCTTTGTAAACTTCTTTTGTCCGGACTACCGTGGCACTGAAAAATGGAATGCTGTCACGCAAAACTTACACTCAAACTAAAACTATGAATCGGAAAGCACAACAGGAACAAAGTAAAGATTGACACTTTGGGGTGTTTCAGACGACTTCGTGTTGTGAGAAATTTCCACGATTCCCAACAGGGAGGGCTCCATCAAGACACACACCACAACGCACGTTCTTTACATCCCAAGTTTTCTTCAGGAGCAGCCTATTTACTGATTTTTTCTTGACGCCGCCCCGCCAGGCGGCGCCGCCAGGCTTGGCGGGCATCAAACTGAAGCGGCGCACTGGCAAAGCGGTGCTCATGCGTCTTCCTGAGGACTGAAGCGTTCGGAAGAAAGGTTCACGGCATGCAGCCAATCTGGGACAGACAGTGCACTATTCGGTGTCTGCAGGATTGGGCGGGTGCCTGACATGTCTTTCGCCTTAGCTGGTGCTGGGAAGTACCATCTGAGAGGTGTCAATTTACACTGTGGATAATCAATTTCCTGCACATCAAGCGGGGAATATCTGCTCTAAACAGCGACATTGTGGTGAACAGATCAGGAACAACATGCTTCAACCAATCGCTCTTGCTCACTATTGTCACGACCGAGACACAAGGCGTTCAGCGACTGGATGTGCACCAGACGCACCAACTGAGGAAGTCCTTTTTTGGAGCACATTGAAAATTTGGTACGTTTACTCAAGCAAGCTCTCAATTGAGCCAACCCAGACTCGAGTGTGCGGTGACCGCCTTGTTTCTGCGCATGTAACTGACAGCTGAGCATCGTACACTGACGGCGGACGGTTTCCGCGTTGGACGCGTGCGCAGACTGCTTGTCCCGTCCCGTGAAACCTTCAAGACGCATCACGTGAACAGTAACACCACCAATGAGGCAACATTACAAAAGGATGAAGTCGTCGCCTTTGTTTTCGTGCAGCGAAACTTCACATTAATGCCTTGCGTTTCCAAAGTTGCAGGAGTCTGAGAGAACTTCAGTCAGATTTATACTTCTGAAGCGAAACACAATTTTGATGAGTTTGCTTCCCACCTTTTCCTGGGTGTATCGTGCTTACCTGACTGGCACCCTCTCCAGACGACGCGCCTTTGTCTTTCCCGCCGCCCACCCGGCCCCGCCCGTCGGTCACCGTCGAAGCTTTCTTGATCTGAATGGCGCTAACGCCGTGACCTGTCCACAAGAAAGTTTACAATAAGATGGCAGATTTCTTTTTCCGGAGGAGTCCGGCAGTCAGGAAGGAGTTTCGGGTGAATGAGTTTTTAGTCGCGGAAACGCGATTGTTCTTGTCAGTATGTATCTGTCTGAACAGGGTTCCCACCAAAGCAAAGCGACAAAAGATCCATGATTTTTCCAGGTTTTCAAAGAAATTTCCAGCTTTTTATATTCTTTTCTGTATGGCCTCAAATTTTTTTTTTTTTTTGACGGAATCTTTACTACTAGCTACATTACCCAAAAGCAAAACCTCCCCTTCTGGCTATACCATAAGCTATCTACAATTCAGTAGCAGAAAAGCAAAGGTGCCAGCCTCACTACAATTTAGTTTCTAAGTTTTCAAGAGTGATTCAATCAACAGTATTTTGTCAAAACTGGGCTTTCATACAAAAGGTAACCTGGGGTCTAGGAAAGGCAATAGGTCAACAAGGGCTGCTCCTGTGACAAATATCTTGGGAATAGGGTTGGAACTAAAACCCCAACCTGGTCAGGTGTCCTTGACAAACCCCACTCACTATGGTGGCCCCTGCCTGGCAACACCTCAACAGTTACTCAGCCATTGCACAGGGAAACTGCAACACTGGTATATACCCATTTTACAAGAGTTTGCTACACAAAAATGTATGGTGGGTTCCCAAGTTGAGCACAAAGCCAAAACATGGAAAACAACACGAAAGAGCTACAACTACAAAAGAAGTATTTTTCCAGGTTTTTGCTGAAAACCCCCTTTTTGAAGGTTTTTAAGGTTTTCCAGGTGTGCTGTGATTTTTCCAGGTTTTCCAGGTTGAGTGGGAACCCAACTGTAACAGTATGACCCAGGCCAGGACTGCCCCCCATGAGCAGCTTATGTCAGGGCATAGGATGCATGGCCCAGGAAAAAGCATGAGTATCATTTCAACTCTGGCAGCTGAGGAGGCAATATCTCTCTCTCTCTCTTTGTATTCTGATTGGCTGAGGCCATGGACAAAACTGAATTGGTCAGATCTCAGCTTCTACTGAAGATAGAGCATTGATGTTTGGTTCATATGAAAGGTCTCTGAAAGCACTTTCAGAATTTTATAATTTGGTTGCTATGGTAACCTTTCCCCAGAAACCATGAGTATAGAAAGGTCAAAAAATCAAGAAATTGCTATTTTTAGCCTGTTTTTTGGTCAAAATAGGATTCTTAGTATTAGAATACTACAGTAAAGGGAAGTAGGGCTCAAGGCAAAACTTATGTCTAAATTCCAAAATTCCAAATAGGTCTCCATAGCAACTAACTTGGCAACCAGATAAAAATTGCTGTATTTCAGCTTCTAATAAAGATAGAGCTTTGATATTTAGTTCACATGAAAGGTCTTTGAAAGCATTTAATGGATCCTACAATTTGGTTGCTAGGCACATATTTCTTTGGCAACTTGTTACAAATTTTGGTTCCATAGCAACCAGCAAAGCAATAGGCTATATCTCAGCTTCTAATTGAGATGAAACATACACAACTCGGGATTTCGCACTGCAGTTGCCTTGAGCACTGCTTCTTGTTCTTCCCTCAAGTGGTCAGTACCAAAAGTCATTTTGGTGCTTGTGAGTTGACAGGGAGGTGCTGATGGTTTTTTTTATGGACTAAACAGCATGGTATGGGCTCTCACAGACAAAACATGGCACAAGTTTTGACGGACTAAACAGCATAATGTCCGCGATAAATGACCTGTAAGGCACACTCGTTGGAGACTGACACCAACTGAGTACCCTCGTTTTCAGGAACACTCAACGCAGCTCAGTCCACACAGCCCCAACTGTGCACACAGATGTTACTGCAGTGCAGCAGTGCACACCTTGGGTGATGGCGGCGACGCTGAGCGCTGCAGTCTTCGCTCCGTCCTCGCCCTGCTGCTGCATTGACTGCTCTTCCGCCTGCAGCACAACGAAAGCAAACAGGAACGTGTGCGCGTCCTCGGTTTCCGAGTCAAGGTACAGAGATAAATTCTCTGCAACGTGCGACAACAAACGTAAGACTGGAGAAACACTGCTGAACGTAGGTCTCAATCAAAATCTTGGAAGTTTATGAGACCAAGCATGCCCAGCACCATTCCATGATTTCTACTTTTGCATCCTAGCGGTTGTACGCAGAAAATTTTTGTCATAAGGCTCGTCCACGCGCACACACGCGTGTCTCCATTTCATCATTGTCGCTTGATCGCTCGCCCGCGCACCTGCCCAGCGGCGGCACACAGCTCCCTCGCGCGCTGCCCGGCTGGCGTGCTGGCGTTCTGGATCGCCTCCATCACAACGCCGTCAATCGTGAGCAGCGCCGCCTCGTAACGCTGCGCCAGCGCCGCCGCCGTCTCACTCTTCCCTACAGAACGGGGGGGGGGGGGAGTGAAAATATCAACAGCAACAGTAATGGGAACGCGAATTCATGTGTGCTTTCCCAGCACAGAAAATCTGACATGAAGCACAAGTAAAGGGTGAAGAAATGAAGTCTGCCAGTGAACTTTGTAAACAGCCAAAAACCATGTCCCGTGTTCCTGTTTTCTTGGACGAACAAAACGAAAGAAAAAGTAAGGCAGCCCAGATTGTTTGAAAGAGCTGACCCACAACACACGTCAATCTCGTGTGTATTTCGGGCGAACCTGAAACCGGCGCGCCGTGCACCATGCAGACGACGCCGCGCCGCGTCAGCGCAGCCTTCCCTTCCGCGGACAGGTCGATTCCGAGATGGCGCGCGATAGCTGCGGACACCGGCGTGGTCTCCGGCTCTCCTACCTCGGAACCCACCTGCTCCCCTTCTGTAACACAGCAACAGGCAACACTGATGGAACTTTTCCATTTCGCAACCCGTTAATTCTTCGCTTTGTTCGCATTCAGGTTGCACTGTTCCAGTGGCGTTGCGCGAACACTCAGACAGTGATGCTGTGGTTCCGCGGCAGGACCCGTCTCTTTCATCCGCGCACCCACCCACACTCACTCACCCACCCACCCATCGAGTAAGGACAACGCTGCCTCATCAATATGAAGATGCTCCATGCCTTTCAGCTCGACCGGGGTCTGCTCGACCTCGGGGTCTTTGTCGCACTGCGGCTCGTCCGCGCCATCTTGTGGCGGCACTACAACCGTCACCGCCTCCTCGCCGCCCTCCACCTGCTTCTCAGCGCCGGACGCCTCTTCGTCTTGTTGCTCGTCTTCTTCTCTTTCTTCCTTCACCGCGGCAGCGGCTGCACAGAATGAAACATCCATATTTCTTGTCTCGGTCAAGCAAAAAGTCTGAATTGGCCGAAAATGAACTCAGTGTGACAACGAATGTCAGCACTGAAATGGTGACCGAACGATGCAGGCACAAAGAACCCACCCTCCTGCTCTCGCCTGGCGCGCTCTGCTTCCTCCAGTTTCTTCATCTGCTCCTCGTAATGGTCGGTCAGCTCGGGCGGCAGCTTCCCGCCCGGCTCCCGCGGGGGCAGAAGGATCGTGTTGTGCTCGTCGAATCCCGTCATCAGCCGGAGCACCTGAACATTGACAAAAACTTCACTATATCTTGATGCCCAGACATTGTGTCATTCTGCACAAGGCCGGTTTTGATTCAGTAATTCTGTCAAATGTAAGTTGTCGTGCGTGCAGAGCACATACGCATTTTGCAATGGAAAACTGCATAACAGCGCCTTGTGCACCCCTACCTTTTCTTCCTGCAGGTAATTCTGGTCAAACTCGAGGCTGTAGACCTCGACAGGGAAGTCGCATGGGTTGTGGAGGACCAAGGAGCGCTCGTGACCAGAGGCAGCGCCTGGGTCTGGAGCGGAGTGCGGCAGGATGGGCCCAAACTCGAGCAGCGCGCCGCCGCCCGGTGGGTCGAGCTCGAGCCGCGGCTCCAGCCCGCGCCCCCGGCACAGCAGCGCCGCGCGCTCCGAACTCTGCGCCAGGCGCAGCACCACCCGAGACTCGTAGGATTTCTGCAACAAACAACAAATGGATAGAGAAAGGCTGCCAGGTTGGTAAACTACCGAGAACACAATGTGCAATTGTTAAGAAAACAGAGCAACGTGAAAAGTTCTAGTTGCCTTCCTTGCAAAAATACATTTGCAGAGGTCTCACTTCAGGGCCAAGAAGCTGAGGTCTGAGAAGGCGAGGCCTTCCATCTTCTGCGTTCAAGAGAAGAGTGGTAAATCCTCAGTGCGTGACGCGCTGCTCACCTGATCAGTCGGCATGAACTTGACCTGGACGTTTTGCCTCTGCCCGGGCTGCAGCGCACCGCTGGGCGGCATCACCTCGAATGTGGGCGGTGGCGGCGGCGCTCGCTGCTTCTCTGCGCGCGCCTTCTTCCGCAAGTGCAGCGGCGCGAACTTGTCGCTCTGCAAACAACACAGTCCAGGTGTTGTACTCCATGACAGACACGACTGTAATTGATGGGGCTTTTTTACAGGCGAATGATCTGTGGAAACACGCCATGCTGTCCTGGCAGTCAACTGTCCAGGCAATTGAGCTGCGTTTTCTGTTTTTGCCACGTATCCGGGGTTATTATCTTTTGGAACGGGGCAACTACCGACGAGAGGCAGAACCAAAAGATAAATTTTCTCAATTTGTGAAAGCTTTTGCAACTGGACGGGCGCGAAGAGGTGTCTGCAAACAAAAGTTAATTTTGGAAGGAATAGTTGCACCAAATCAAGAAAACAGATCTTTCTCCCGATTCGGGACATTTTTTGACCAACTGGAGGGAGAGGAGTCTTCGCTCTTGAGGCTGACGCACTCCCTGTCACTCAAAATTGTCTGAGAATACCCAAAACAATCCACTGAGCACAAATTTGGAAGCAGCAAACATGCTGGCAGAATTTTCCGTGGCAGAATTTTTTTCCAAACGGTGTGTGTGTGTGTGTGTGTGTGTGTGTGTGTGTGTGTGTGTGTGTGTGTGTGTGTGTGTGTGTGTGCGTGTCTGTGTGTGTGGTTCCCCCACCTGTGTGACTGTGACAACACACGCGCCGATGTGTGAGCAAGTTGGCGCGCGTAAACAATGAAGGAACCAACAGATGTCAGAGAAAATGAATCGCTATCGTGTCGGTGTCAAACTGCATGCATGTCATTTGAAGAAAACCAAAGAGACAGGAACTTTCTACAATACAGGTGCAAAACCCAGTATGATTTTCGTCATGCACTGCGGAGAAGTTCCAAGCACAGCGAATACAAACCTTGGCTGCTTCCTGTTCAAATATGAAATGACATGTTCAACTGAAAACAGTCGATCGCAAGATTTCATGAGTTATTTCGAGGCCATTGTCCGCGCCCACCGGAGAACAACCTGACGCGTCGTGAACAACCCTTTCGACGGAAACGGGGAACTGTCAAAGCTCTCACGTGGCCATGCTTTGTTTTCTCCGACGCACGCAGTAGCGTCACATTCGTGTCTGTGCCAACCTCGCGACTCAGCGAACACAACTGTTCAGTGAGTTACCTTGTTCTTGTCCTTGTCCGCGAACACAGGCGCTGCGCTCCACTCGCAGCGCACGTGCTGGTCGTTGTGCAACTGCACCGTGATCACGCGACACTCGCCGCACTTGACGTCAGCAAAGTCTACGACGTCATCGGAAATCTTGAGGCTTGGCATCGTGACGTTAGCGCGGACTGCGATCACGACCTGCGGGCCTCCCACCACCTGGAAATGTTCGTCGCGACGAACATAAAACAAAGAACAAGAAGAACCACCGGTTGAGTGCGCTCAAAAGGCCACAACCGGCATTCATGTACTTTTCTTAGTCGTACGGTGTTGTATATATGAGTGAAGCCCCAGTAGTGATGTTGTAGTATAGTTTATTGTAGAGTATGAGTTGGAGCTCAGTGGTTTAGGCTACCTTCCTCTATGGTGTCACAA
>JAAUXT010055699.1_pt1 | contig 11616 bp, 10 predicted proteins | sample 7278171 | NCBI WGS metagenome assembly JAAUXT01 (sample SAMN14350112, study PRJNA611818) | marine sediment metagenome | isolation source: surface marine sediment (1.8m) | place: French Polynesia: Moorea | collected 2018-08
GGCCGAGGTTTTTGCCGATTTCGACCCCCAGCCGGTGGGCGCGGCCTCGGTGGCCCAGGTCCACCGCGCCCGGCTCTACAGCGGCGAACAGGTGGCCGTCAAAATCGTCCGTCCGGGCATCGACCGCATCATTCAGGAAGACATCCGCTTGATGTACTATTTCGCCGCCAAGCTCGAGAAGATCTTCGATGTTGCCCGACTCCTGGGGGCCGTCAATCTGGTGCGCGAATTCGAGCGCACCATTTTCCGCGAGCTGGATATGTATATCGAAGCCGGCAGCATCGAGAAATTCAGGGGCTATTTCCAGGATTCGCAAGAGATCCATATCCCCGGCGTCCACTGGGACTATACCACCCGGAACATCATGGTGCTGGAGTATATCGAAGGCGTCAAGATGGACAATGTCGCCGGCATCACGGCCTATGGCATCGATCCGCGCGAGATCGCCATGATCGGTCTGCGGTCTTTCTCGCGCCAGTTGATGGAATTCGGCTTTTTCCACGCCGATCCCCATCCGGCCAACACCATCGTCATGCCTGACGGCCGCGTCGGTCTGGTGGACTTCGGGATTACCGGCTATATCGACGATGAAATGATGCGCCAGATCGCCCACCTGTTCCTCGGGTATGCCGAACACGATTACGACATGGTCATGGAAGCCCTGGAAAACGCCGGTCTGGTGAACCCCAAGACCATCGACCTGGACAGCTTCCGACGTGATCTCAAGGACATCAGCGAACCCTTTTACGGCCGGGCGCTCCAGACCATTGCGGTTCGTGAAGTCTACGACCAGGTCATTGCCCTGGTCCTCAAGCACCACATCCGCATGCCCCGCAATCTTCTGCTGCTCTTCAAGACCTTTGTGCAGGCGGAAGCATTGGGGAAAATTCTCAACAGTGACGCCAATATTCTGGAAGTCACCCGCCCCTATGCGGTCAAGCTTCTGCAGCAAGGCTACGACACCACCAAGCTGCTGCGCAATCTGGGCCGCGAAACCCGCAACATGGGGCAGGTTATGCGGCGCGTCCCGCAGTACGTCAACGATATCCTGCGCCAGGCGGCCCACGGCGAATACCAGCTCGAGTTTCGTCACCGGGGGTTTGAAAACTTCGACCGCAAGATCGAAAGCGGCATCAATCGGCTGACCGTAGGGGCCATCATTTCCGCCTCCACGATTGCCGCCGCCCTGATCCTCAACTCCGATAAGACGATCCTGGAATTCCCCCTGGATTTCGTTGGTCTGGGCCAATACACGCTTTCGGTGACCTCGCTGTTGGGCATCGCGGGCTATAGCATCGCCACCATACTGGGGATCTGGTTGATTCTTTCAATTTTTCGCTCGGGCCGGCTCTAACCGCCGGAAAATCTTATCGCCGCCAACCTTCTAAATAATTCCCCTCCCCCACCGTCCATATTTGGCATCGGCCCAATAATCCTTAAGGTCTGGACCATAGAATTTCCGGCCGCAGGACGAGCAGTTGGGCAATCGAAGCGTCCGTGATCAGCGATCATCCCGTTCACCGTTTTCCTCAAGATGCCTGGGCGGCCTCTCTGGGTGAAGGCACCCAGGACATTCAGAAATTGATCATTGCCCGGTATCTGTTCGGCGGGAGAAACGATCAGCGCACGCCTGATTATGTCGAGAATGGGTTCGATAGATGGCCGCCGGCAAGCTCGGCAGACTGATCCGCAAACCGATCGCTCCGCATCTGGGGATGTCGTGACGAAACGCACGACGTGGCCTTATTGCCCCCGGCGGCGCAAGGCCAGCATGGTGATATCGTCAAACTGTTCGGCCGCGCCCGTATGCGCTTGAACCTGCTCGGCAATCAGGGTGGTCAGTTCGGCCGCCGTATCGAAGGTCTTGCCGAAAAGGGCGATCAGGCGCTCGGCACCGAACATTTCGCCCGCGTGCGACGTCGCTTCGGGGACCCCATCGGTGTAGCCCAGCAGAATTTCTCCGGGCTTGATCTGCGCGCGGGCGATACGAAAGCTGGCATCGGCCGTGAGGCCCACGGCCGGCCCGGTGGGATTCAGCTGCTGCCGAGCACCCCCCTCGGCCGCCAGCACGATGAGCGGGTCGTGACCGGCATTGATGTAGGACAGAACGCCGGTCTGAGGATCCAGAACGCCGAAGAACAGCGTGGCGAACATGCCCAGATCGCCGTGGTTGCGGGCCACGTAATTGTTGGTATGCACGACGGCCTGCAAGGCCTCGCGATCCGCCACCGGTAGATCGTGATCCTGGGCGTGCGCTGCGTTGCGTGCATCATCGATATTCAAGGAACTGATGTGGCAGGCACCGGTATTGACCTCGAACTGCCCGGAAAAAATCCGGATCAGGCTGCGGAACAGGGCCATGAAAAGCGCCGCACCGACCCCCTTGTCGCAGACATCGGCAATCACGATCCCGACTTTTTGCTCCGGGAGATGGAAGACATCGTAATAATCGCCGGCCACCTGGCGGGCCGGCTGGAAATAGGGCGCCAGTTCCCAACCGGTGAGGTCCGGGAAATCGCTCGGTAGAAAATTCTTCTGGATTTCACGCCCTTTCTCCAATTCACTGTTGAGGGCCCGCGAATATTCCTCGAGTTGCCGGAAGGTTTGCTTGAGTTCGTTCTGGGCCTGTTTGCGGTGGCTGATGGCGTCCGTAATCTGCGCGAACATCTCCCCAAAGGCGCCGATTACGTCTCCCAATTCGTCTTCACGCCGCAGCGCGGCGGATTGAAAACGCGGTGACGGCTGGTCGTTGCTGACGGCGTCACCGGCGGCTTCCAGGTCACGCCGCAGTTTGAGAATCGGCGTCAGCACAATGGGGCCCAAGGCGATCATGGCCCCGGCCGTGACAAACAAAGAAATAATCACCACGAGACCGGCGATCCGCAGAAAGAAAGCATACAGCGCGTCACGCACCGAGCTGGTGTCATGGCGCAGCACCAGATAGTAATGGCCGTTTTGCCAGGCGCCGCCACTGGCCACATCGTAGTGACTGCCGATGCGGTCCAAACGGGTGTAGCGCCCCTCCGCGATAATATTCTGAAAGGTCAGTGCCGGACGCTGGCCCGCAACACCGATCTCGGTGCCGTCGCCACGGAAGAGCAACATCCCCACGATCACGTCGTCCCTCAACACGCGCTGGGCCGTCTCAAAGAATTGCCGCTCACTCATTTCAGGCGGCATCGTCTGCATCAATACCGCTATCTTCGTGGCGGACAGCTCTTTGATCTGGTCAAGCAACTCACGCTCCCGGTTGCGCAAGGACGGAAAAAAGATAATTGCTTCGATGGCAATCACGCTAACGAAGATCCAGAAGGCGATGCGCCGCGATAGGCGGGCGGTAAACATTCGCACCGGCCGCTTCAGGGCCCCCTTCAAGGGAAGGCTCAAATCGACCGATGGCGACACCTGATCGCGCTCGGATGAATCGGTGATCAAATCGGATCCGAGAGTTTCTTTCATCTGTTGCTTATCCAGAAGCTATGGTTGCCGAGGCCGTCACAACGATTGGCAGCGCCGGCCGCCCCCGCCGGGTGAGATAATCATGGTGCCTTGGTCGCGGATCAGGAATTTTTCCTTACACCTTCCATTCGGATGGCTTCCGGCCATCGGATGCGCTTGGGCATCCGATGATGGTTCCGCGTCGCCGCACCATCAATCCGCCGATGCCAAACCCAACCGCGGCAGCAGCTGCCGATCGCGGTTTTGATGGTGGTTCCAGTAGTCCAGCATCATGAGATGGGTGCGCTCGGCGCGCGTCACCATCAACGCGCCGGTGCGCAGACGCCCGTGCTCCTCCCAGGCCTCGATACGGTGGGGAAAGGCCTGCTCGAACCAGATGGTCAGGCGGCGCGCGACCGACGGCAGATCGACCTCGTATTGCAGCAGGGGCTGTCCATTTTTTCCCGGGCGCTCGGCGGAACGAAGGCGCGCCTGGGCGGCCAGCGGCTGCGGGGGACGGTGGGCCATCCTTAAAAACACCGTGCCGGGCAGTATCTCCAAGGCCCCCCGGGGAAGGTCTGCCGGGGCGATGCGAATCATATTCCAGAGCGCGTCTTCCGTGATAACGCGCCCCAAACGGTCGTCGCGGTCGCCGTCCGACTCGAAATAAGATCGCAACCCATAACGATAGCCCTGATCATCCAAATTCAGCTGCATAAAAACATGCCCGCACCACTCCTGGACCGAAGTGCTGATTTTGAGCGGCAGACGGGCTTGCTGATTGGCACCGACCGGGGTAAATACGGAAGTCATGACGGAGTAGGGATAGATTCCGGTGTAAAACTTGCGGACCGCGTTGAGTTTCAATACCGGGATATTCCGTGCGTCGAAGCGGTCGGCCTTGATCTGGGTATCACGGTTCAAGGATTCGGTGACGAAGACCAGGACGGCATCGCCGTCGTGGTATTCGCCGTAGCGCGCCTGGCGTAGCGCAAACCGCGACAGCTCGGCGCCGTTCGGGTACCAGTAGGCCTTGAATGCCTCTGCTTGGGGGTTGGCGATGGGCACCGCCGGCGTGCCTGCCAAGGCGACCGGCACGAACGACAGTGCGACCAGCAGAAATATGTATAGAGCGTGCATGGCGTTCTCCTTGAAAACCCGTAAAACTTGCCGCGCATTTGACATCGAGGCCCTAACGGGCCAGAATTTACATGGATTAACTGACAGCCCCGTAGAAAGTGCGGCATTGGCGTTACGCTTGATCCCTCGTCATGGCCGCTTAGGTAAGGTTTCATCAATCGAAATTCGCATGCCGTATCGCGAACGTTTTTCGAAACCGTCCAAGTCATGACTTTCTACGAAACCATCAATAACAATACGTCCACCTATCAGGCGATTGATGGACACTAAACTAAGTTTAAACCTGGGAGAAGCAACCAAGATCATGGAAAAATCAAATCCGGATCACCATGACCAGCCCGACGCGTTAAACTCCGGCCAGCCCATGGAACTTCATTTCACCCCCACGAACGGACCGGCCGACGAGGCCATCGCGGCCCTGATCGACATGGTCGGCGGTATTCGTCGCCCCGGCATCGTACGCGAGCTGATCTTGGCCTCGCTCAAGGCCGGCCAGGAGGACGACCAGAAGGCCGACCTCAAACTGATGAACACAACCCTCAAGGAAATGCGCTTCACAGCCAAGATCTTCGGTCCTTACCGGTCGATTCGCAAGGTATCGGTTTTTGGTTCGGCGCGCACCCCCCGAGGCGCGGAATGCTACGGCATGGCCCAGGAACTGGGCCGTCGGCTGGCATCCCGCGGCTATATGGTCATAACCGGCGGCGGACCGGGTATCATGCAGGCCGTCAACGAAGGCGCCGGACCGGAGCATTCCTTTGGCATCAATATCCGCCTGCCCTTTGAGCAGAAACCCAACCCGGTCGTGGACGGCAATCCCCGCAGCATTAACTATAAATACTTCTTCAACCGCAAGGTGGCCTTCCTCAAAGAAGCCGATGCCGTCGTGCTCTTTCCCGGCGGATTCGGCACCCTGGACGAGGCCATGGAAACCCTAACCCTGGCCCAGACCGGCAAGCACAACCCTCTGCCGGTGGTGATGATCGAACCCCCCGGTCAAGACTACTGGAAGACATGGTCAGGATTTCTGATGGATCAACTGGCAGGCGGTGCCTATATCGACAAGGAAGATTTGGCGCTGTTCGCGATAACGGACTCCGTCGAACAGGCGGTGGCGATGATCGAGGCGTTCTACCGCCGCTATCACAGCCTAAGGTTCGTCGGGGATCTGCTGGTGATCCGCATGCGCTCGGCGCTGCCGGATGCAGCCTTTGATCGCTTAAAGGAAGACTTCGCTGATTTGCTCAGCCCCGGTGGTCAATTCGCCGCGATCACGGCCCTGCCGCAGGAGTCCGACGAGCCGGCGCTCGCCGATCTGCCGCGCTTGGCATTCGACTTCAATCGCACCCAATTTGCGCGTCTCCGGACCCTGATCGATTTTATCAACGCGCAGTGACGGGCAGGTATCTAGGGCTCAACGATCGTCAGCCGCACCCGGCGGTTCTTGGCCTGCACTTCTTCGCCCTCACCCAGGGCCAGCGGTCGTTCACTGCCGTAGCTTACGGCGGTCAGGCGTTCGCGGGCCACGCCCTGGTGCAGTAGAAACCCTTTGACTTCCCCTGCACGCCGAAGCCCGAGGGCCATATTGTCTTCCGCGCGGCCCCCTTCACTGCAATGCCCTTCGATAACGACGGTCACGTCGGGGTGCGCCTGCAGCCAATCCGCCTTCCAGCTCAAGAGTGCACGGGCCTGTTCGTCCAGCTGGAATTTGTTCTTGGCGAAGAAGATATCTTCGTAGATGAATCGGTTGCGCTCGATTTCATACTGTCGCCGGGCGTCCTGGTCCTTTTCCGGCATCGGTTGTAGGGCGCCGGTTGCGGCGGATGGAGGCGATGTTGTCGTTTCCTCCGGAGGCGCAGTCGAAGAAGTTGTCGCACAGGACATCAGCAGCATCCCGATGAGCATCAAACCACCACCCCGTATGAAAAGGGCCTTTCGCATGGGCTCCCCCTTTAGCAGCTGTTGAAAACGATTGCGCTTGGCCAGACGGTTTTAAAATCCTCTTCAAAATACGCATTCCCTCTCGTTTCGACCAGGCAATTCTTCTTTTTCATCATCTTTTTTCATATGCTGAAATTCGGTGTCCGTCAACCTCAAAGCCCGGTCGCCCGTCATCCCGATGACAACCGGCGGTTGCCGCCGGTCGACGGTAGACCCATGCTGATCCCCTCCGGCCGATGGCGGCTTGAAGCCGCAAGCCTTCTTTCGCCCTTGTGGCCAGCCCCAAAATCCCCTATGAAATTGATCATCGCGGGAGAAGTTCTGGGTGCCGGCAGGAATCCGGAAGCAGCCTATCGCATCAGCTATTTGAGCGCGTGTGGCTTGGCGCTTGCAGGGGCCATCCTGCTGGCCCTCTTGATTTTCCGCTGGTCGCCCAAATCCTCGGCAAACGCGGCATAACCGCCGGACACCTCCGGTCGTCGCCCGCTTTGCGCACGATTATCCGAGGCAAGCAAGCGTGCTTGGCGTCAGACTGCGCCCGCGGATGCCGCCGAGCGATCCAGTTCGATATGAAACAGGGTGGCGCCGACGGGCCCAAAGGATAGCAGCAGCAGATTGACCAGCGGCACGAGAAACAGGAGCCCGAAACCCAGGTGGAACAGCAAATGACGGCGGAAAATTTGGAAACGCTGCTTAAAAGGGATCATGCGCCGGGCGGGCACCAGATCGGTGTAGTCCCAGGCCAGGAAGAGAACCGCCGCTATGGGGGATAGGAAGGTCACGGCAGGACCCAAAGGGGTCAGCCACCCCAGCAGCATAAGAATCAAAACAATGCCAAGCGGGATGACCACCCGGGGAATTTCCTGGCGCACCAGAAAGGCGAGATGTTTGAAAAAGGGCATGGCGGGCGAAGCCAATTCCCTTCCGGTGATCATTTTTTCGGTGATGCGCGACATGGTATCCATGATGACGACACCGAACAGAATCTGGGCGATGACGTACCCCAACACCGTGGTAACCCCCAGCAGGAGCAGCGCCATTAGCCCGGAGACCAGATACCAGAGCCAGACGAGCCAGGCGCTGGCGGGCTTGGCCCAGATCAGCGCGATGATATCTTGGTGATAGGCTCCGAAAAAGACGACGGCCCCGACAAAAATCAGCAGCACCACCGCGAAGCGGATCAGGCCCAGCAGCAGCAGTCGGGGGGTCCGCAGTCCCAGTAGGAAACCACGCAAATTGAGCAATACACCTTGAATGAATGCCATCCGCCTCAGCCTTTGAGCCAATGCTTGATTTTGGATTTAACCGCGGCGATCAACGGTTTCTGAATCGCTACCCGCAGATAAAGGTCGCCCGCGGAGGCGCCGCCGCGGCCTGCCTCGCCTAGACCGGCAAGCCGGATACGCTGGCCTTCACGGACATCCGGCGGTATTTTGACCACCAGTTTCTTGTCCTGCTGGCGGTAGTAGTAGGCGTACGGCCCCCCCCGGCGGGCTTCCTCGGCGGAGAGGCGAATCGTCGCTTCCACATCCCGTCCCGGCTGCGGCAATTGGGCCCCGATCAATTTCTCGACCATACGGCGGCCGAGACGGCCGAAACCGGGCCCCGGACCACGCCCGCGGTGTAGACGTGGCTTGGGCGGGCGGCCGCCGGTAAACACGAAGCCCTTGAAAAACATGCCGGGCCGCTTGACTTCGAACGAGCGGTAACCCGGACCATAAAATTCTTTGAAGACCTCTTCGTAGTGGCGAAATCCGTGAAGCCGGGTCAGTTCTTCGAAGATGCGGAAAATATCCGAGCCGGCAAATATGTCCTGTTCGGAATAGGTCTGACGGAACTGTCGATGGGCCGATGCGCCGTAGCGCGTCCGAATCGTGTCGTATTCACGTCGTTTGGCGGCATCCGCCAGCACGGCATAGGCCTCGTTGACAGCTTTCATCTGATCGACGGCTTGGGGGTTATCCTTGTTGCGGTCCGGATGGTATTTAAAGGCCAATTCCCGGTAGGCATTTTTAATTGTCTTGGTGTCGGCCGTCGCCGCAACCCCCAATATCTGGTAATAATCCTTGGTATTCATGGCAGTTCGATTTTCCTGGCAACCGCTATCGCGGCAAGCACCGACACGTGAATTCGTGTCCGGGGCCCGAGCGCATGAAGATGGTGCGCCATTCTATACCAGGTTGTGGCGCGACAAGCAAAAGATCCTCCGTACCGCATCCGTCAAAGCTGGCTCGCAATGATTCGCGTCCGGCCGTCTTTTGGACATCAGTCAGGGCAAAATCAGGGTTAACCGGTGCAGGCGGTGCCGGACCGCCCTCAGCTGGGATCTTGAAAATCTTTGAGGCGAATAACCTTGTCCCCGCTGCGATGGGGAACCGATCGATTGGCCCAGGCGCCGCGAACCTTGGCCCGGCGCAACTCGCCAATCAGTTTCTGGAGTTTGGGATTTTCCTCGATCGCCACCTGGATGTCTTTTTTCAACCGTTCCCATTCCTGCGCAAGATCCAGGGTATCCAGCGTCAAACCCAGAATACGGCAAACAACGTTGGTGGTTGCGGCAATCAGGCCGGGGTGGGAAGTACCCTCCAGATAATAGGGGCAGTGGGTCCATAGACTGCTGGCCTTGATCCCGCCTTCACAAGCCTTCAGATGGAGGATCGAGTGAATGGCGCTGGGCCCCTGGTAGGTCACCGGGCGAATGCCCAACGCCGCCAGTTCCTCCAGATGCGCGGCGCTGCCGGCAAACCCTGAGACCAGGGCATCGGTGTGCAGCACCCCGTCGTACAAACTGCCCAGGGAAATGAATTCGGAAGCATTAGTGATGCGGGCCACATTAATGAGTTGCTCGGCAAAGGCTTCCCAGCTCAGATGCGGTTCTTCGGTTACGATGAGTACGAGATCCCGCTCATGACCGGGCTGTTTGACGGCGAACAGCCCTCCACGCGAAAATTGAACGGACGCCATCAGCCCATCCTGGATGTTTACGGTGGGGCGACTTTCGTCGAAGCGAAAGAATTTGTCCATCCGCAGGGTACCGAAAAGGCTGGCTCCCATCCGGCGAACCAGGTAGGCGGCCGTTCCTTTGGCAACATTCAGCGCATTGCCCCAACCGCCCAAACCGACGACCATTGCGGGCTTGCGCAGTACCGGCCATTCACGGATCTCGAAACCGGATGTGTCCATGGGTTAACCTCATACCGGCATTGGCCAATGTCAATCAACCCACGGAGTCAGGTGTTTTTGAAAAATGTCAGCTCCCAGGCGTCACGCTGGGTGTCGTGCCGGATGATCCAGATGCCGCCGTCGCCGGTCTGTACTTTGAAATAGCGGTGGCTGGGTGCCAGCCAGCGGTCCAGGACCTTCAACACCTCCAGACGTCGCCCGCCGACCCGAAGGCTGCGGGGGGTTTCTTCGTCGCGATAGCCAGCGTAACATTCGACCTCAATTTGCATGGTATTCCGCCCTGGTAAACGCCGGTTGGGCTTGCCGGGCCGGAAAGGGCGGTGAGGGTCGCGCGCCCACCTCCGGTCCGGCCGCGTATGACGGCCTCTTGAGCAGCGGCCTATCCAATCATACGCCATCCACCGGTCGTTGTTAAGCGGGCTTTGCGGAAACCGTCTTGCATCCGATGGATGAATCGGCTAGATTCCCCTAACGGTAAACAAAACGGCGGCATCCTGTTCGCCAGCTGCGGGCCCAACGTCAGGCCGCGCTTGCCGCTGGCAGGCAATGGAGATCGATATAACTCATGGCGGGGAATCTAAAAAAGCACCGATTCGAGCTGAACCGGCCGGGCGGTGGCCCATACGCGGCAAATCCCAGGGTGTCGCTGTGCGGTGCGGCCCTCCGCAGCCTTACGCGAACCGCCCTTTCGCTCCTGTGCTTGACGGCATTGCTCCCCGCCGCCCAGGCCGCCGCCGGGGTCAGCGTGTTCGATCAAGTGACGACAGCGAACAAGCCCTTTTACCTGAAACTACGCACCCATCGCGGCCTCTTGGCCATGGGCGGTGTCCGGGGCACATTCTGGATCGACGCCCAAAAGGTCGGAGATGTGCTAACCGGGGCGGATGGCTATGGTTTCCTCCAATATACGGCAACGACGGCCGGTGATTTTACGATTACAGCTCGAACGGAGGCGGGCCAGGCCGAGGGGCGCCTCATGGTCATCGCGCCATCCGCCCCCACCGTCCTTTTCGAAGTGGAAGCGCTTGCCTGGCGCGCGCTGGTCAGCCAACGCGATGCGGTCGCCCAGCGCGTCATGCAGCAGATGGCCGAGAGCTATACGATCGTCTACCTGTGCGGTATGATTGGAAAAACAGCGGCGCGCGAATTGATCCGCACCAAAAACTTTCCGGAGAGCGCCGTTTTGGTGGGCAAGGATCGCGATCAATTCGCCCGACTCGAGCGGCGCGGGGTCCGGCTTTACGCCGTCGTGGGCTCGCCGGCCGTGGTCAGCGCCGCAAAGAAGCATTGCGCGCGGCGTTTTAGTTTTGAAGCGCAGGCCGACGCCCGCTTTGTCAAAAACTGGGAGGATTTGTTGGATCAATTTGACCAACAGGCGGAGCAACAATGAAACGCTGGCGCTGCATCATCTGCGGCTATATCCACGACGGCCCGGCCCCGCCTTACCGCTGCCCGGTTTGTGGTGCACCCGCCGAAATGTTTGAGGCACTCACCTCACCGGAACGCCCCTGACCCCCTGCCCGGCAACAGGTTATTCGTGCGCATCGGCAAGCAGACAGCGTCGAAATGGCGAACCGTCGAACCCGCCGTTCAACCCTTACAAGGCGCAGAGGATCAATCTCCCTCGAAAAATAAGGCAGGATTGTTGGATCTATCGGGGATAGGAGCATGCCTGCGCGCCGACACGCATCATGCGGCAGAGGGCGTCGAAACGCAGGGGTTGGATGCGATAGACGTCCCGTCCGGCGTCAAAGGCATGAAACCGGTCGGCCTCCGTACTGTAACCGCTGGTCAGAACGACTTCGCAGTGATTTCCCCTTAGCTGCGGTCCCGCCAAACTGATCTCCCCGTGGCCCCCGGGATTGATATTGCTGAGAATCAATCGGGCGCCGCAGTCCAAATGCAGGAAATACA
>JAAUXT010025929.1_pt1 | contig 11615 bp, 9 predicted proteins | sample 7278171 | NCBI WGS metagenome assembly JAAUXT01 (sample SAMN14350112, study PRJNA611818) | marine sediment metagenome | isolation source: surface marine sediment (1.8m) | place: French Polynesia: Moorea | collected 2018-08
ACCTCAGAAACCCCAAAATTCAAATTTGATAAATTCCTTCCTTGCGCATTATCCCCAACCCAAAATGAACCAAAAGAGTCCTTAAGATCCCAAATCAATCCTCATCTTGACCATAAAAGTGCTGATGACATACTTTTGGAAGATGCTGCCTATAGGTGCTTCGATTTGGCTCGCACCGATTTGGCTCATCAGCCCAAATCGTGCAACCCACCTCAAATCACCTAAAAACCATTGGCGCAAAATTAGAGATGGGAAGGGGGGTAGGCTCCTTGGGGTCCCCCTGGACCCGCTGTCAGACTTGCGCCTGTCCTTACCTTTTCTGGTTGTAGCTTCGCCGTACGACCCTGCTTTGCAAAACTCGCAATGTTCTCCGGTTGTCCAATGTTGACATTCGTCGCACACGCCCAAACCTGATGAAGAGAACGATTTTGTTGCCAAATCGGTCCACGAAACGTGCGCAATCCATGTCTGCACGGTTTGGTGAACGCAGACTTTGCGACCACCGTACCTGTTACACAGGTGCTGTGGTTGTTGCAGCCGCAGTTGGTGCTGCAGTCCACGCCCATCCAGCCAACCGTGCAATTGCACACGAACTGTGGAGCTTCCGAACAAACACCGTGCACGCACTCGTGGTAGCATCTGCAGCGAGAAAAGGAACATATGTCGCACACATATTGGTCTGTCGCTTGCAGCAAATGGAAGCAATAGCAAGCAACACGGAAAGACAAGTTTTGTGTTCTTACGTTCTGTTGCACGTGTCCTTCCCGTTTCCGGTGAAGCCTCGGTTGCACTCGCAGACGTACGACTCGAACGTGTTGTGACACGTGGCGTTTTCGTGGCAGTCGTCGAGCTGCAGCCGACACTCCTCGACGTCGGGACACGTGCCGTACGACCAGGAGGCGGCTTCGCTCGACGACACGTTGAACTGCTCCGCGACCAGCGCCGAGCAGCTGCCGCCGATCTCCGGACCTGTCGAAAAGAAACCCATTAATTCCACTGACGACTGTTTCCGGGCAAACGGAGCGCCAAAGTCCAGGACTTTTCGCACACACAACAGAGCACGTCACCGTATTCAGCAGTGTATAAATTACACCCAAACACAAGACACCCCCCAACTTTCCCCTTGATTTTCTGGTATCAGGTCACATTAAAATTCAGCAATCTCAGGCCCGTGTACGAGACACACGCTGACTTTGGTGCTCAATTTTGGGACAAAAAGGTGCGTCTTGTACATGGATGGATACGGTACTTGCCAAGCCACTTTTGACGGGCTACACTCACCGGTAAAATCTCCATGCAGGCACCTGCCTATCGTCGGGTTGTTGTCGTTGCCACACCACCCGCACTGGAAGTCGGCCAGGCACTCGGTACACGTCCCGTGGCGGGAACAGTCGTGGCACTGCGGAGACTTCCCCATATTGTCCACCCACTGCGTGCACTGTGTGGAATCCAGGACAGAAACGTCACTAACAAGAACACATGGCAGTGCAGGCACGCGCCGAACTGGCAAACATGGCCCTCTGAGAAATTTGAAAATCATGCTTTCTTGCCCTGAATTTTCTGAAGCACGCAATTGCGGTTTCTCACCTTTCCGTACGCGTATCTCATCATGTACTCCACGAAGGGAAAGCACGTTCCCGTCTGCTCACACCACGCGCACTCGTTGCGTTCACTCAAGCAGGAGGAGCAGTTGGATCGCCTGAGAACATTCAAAAAGTTTGTTTCTGTTCAGAAAATGTGCTCTTTCTGACAATGGACAAACACAACCATTTACGAGTGGGGTACGTACTCTTGGCAAGGCATGGGGCACTCAGCAGCGTTGGTCACTGAATCCGGAAAACGTCCCAGTCGAAGGCAGCGAGCTTCAGGGGTCAGCCATTCACAGAGCGGGTCCTGTTCACAACAAAAACGTGAATGACAACCACAAGCAACATTTACAGGGCATGAAAACTTGTGACGAAACCATTCCAAAGTCCAGCGAAGGATCTGCCATTTTCCAGGGCCATTGGTTCCCATTGAAGAATGACAAACTCATGTAAGAACGCACCATGTTATTTTGATGGCTAATTTCAGAACAAAAAGGTGCGTCTTACACGGGTGAATGCGACAGACGAACAAAGATGTCTCTTTGGGATTCCGACCTGTGCACAAGTTTGGCAAGTGATGTGGTCAGCGCAGATGGGGCAGTCGACGGGCACGATGACGACGCTACGCGCGCCGGGCGCCGCGCCGCACTGCGCCGCCGGCAGGGTGCGCCCCTCCACCTTCAACACGCACGTCGAGCTCGTCACGCACCATCCGCACGACGTGTCAGTCATGCACGCCAAACAAGACGCGTACTGCGCACAGACTCCGCTGTTGAACGGCTCCAAAAACTCGAACGACAATGTCTGCAAAGTAGAACAGCATTTTCACTTGTTTGATCACCAACGTGTGTCAGAGGCGAAACTCTGAGGTGCGCACCTCCCCCCGCCCCATCCAAAAAAGAGCACCTTCCTGCCAATAAAGCACACAAGAGCACTTCCAATAAAATGTATCTTGTACACCAGGATCCTTTGAAAGATAAGAGCCTGTCAACAAAAAATCAGTTTTCTTGAAGCGAGGGAAATTGTGCACAGGAAACAAAAATGAATTTTATGCGGCTTGCCAAACCACACAGAAAGGCACACGTGCTATTTTTTTTTCAATGAGTTTCAGCACTACGTACACATAGCTCATTGACACAACTCCCCTGTTTTGGAAGAGTCCACAATAAATTATACAATTTCTTGAGTCAAAATACTGAGAAGTTTTCTGTTGTTTTCCTCCAAAGCACCAAGTTTCAAAGGGCTCACAAACCGAACAGTTAAATCTTGAAAATGGTGTGAACTTTTTCTGTGGACCCTTCCAGAAAAGGGGAGTTGTGCCAATGAGCTACGTACTACGTTCACGTTTCGGCGCTGCGGAACGTAGTGCTGAAACTCCCCAATGATCTTGTTACGCACCACGTTAGGGTTACCCTGATGACAGCAAAACAAAGCAGCTAATTGTTAACAACTATGCACAGAAAAATTGAGGATATCCAATGAAGACATGCGAAATCCCAGCGTCACAACGGACCTCTCTGATTTTCTCAGGGTTCTCCAGAGCGCCTGTCCACTCCAGCTGCATGGTGGCGGCGATGGGCGTGGCGGACCTGCCCGCGATGTCCTGCACCGCCACCTGCTGCATGTAGTACTTGTGACCACGTGACGGGTCGGGGAAGATGGCGCCACCTCCGGGACGCTCCGCCTCCTCCGTCTCGTATGTCACGATGTCCAAATCAGCGACGCGCTCCTGAAGATCAGACACGTGCGTAAAGAGAACAGCCACAAAACACAAGCAAAGGGAATCAGGAAAGCAAAATTTGAAACAGCTGCTCCTCAGAAAAGAGGATAACCTCCTCGTCACCCCGTATGTGAACTGCAATAATTCTGAGTTGCAGTGAACTGAATCTGAAGCCATAGAGCGGACCCCAAAGCACACCAAAGTTGCTGACCTCTTGTGCAGGAGAGTCATCTGTGCTGATGTTGAGCCAGGCGTGCGCCGCCACCGCGACAAGGTAGACTTTGAGGGCGGACCCGACGGAGGTGGTCGCGCCCAGAGGGTGGATGAAGCCCTGGAACCGCGCGCTGTACTCAGTCCCGTCGATGTTCTCAGCGTCGAACAGAGGGTCAAACTGGAAGTTCTTTGATGCTCGGCGGATAATTTCCACCTGCAAACGTAAACCTTCAGTTGATCCTGGTGCACGAACTCACTTTGCTCTCCCATCAGACACCACATCACGCACGCACGCACGCACGCACGCACGCACGAACGCACACACACACGCACACACACACACACACACACACAGATTGAGTTCCACCATTCGCCAAAACACGAAAGTGACAAGAATCCTTTAGGGGAAGGGCCAGTCCACGACACAGAATCCCCTAAATTTCTATTTTTGTCCAACGTTTTACTTTGGTCTTTCTTACGAGAATTACATGACCTCAAAACACGTCTTGGGATGAGCATTATCTGGCACTGGCACCGAGGCCCAATTGAAACTGTCTCAAGAGGTATCCCTTCTTTTTGGTGCTCACTTTGGAGCAGAAAGGCGTCTCATACACAGGTGTCTCAGTACTCAAGCATGTTCTTCTGGAAGTTCAGTCGCTTTCAAAGTGACAAGGATCTGCTGTCACAGAAAAACACGTGTGCAATAATTGTACCTCATCCGGGTGTTTCCAATCGGCCGGGTCGCGGTACTTGATCCAGTGAAGTCCCGCAGGGAAGTCCTCGAGGCGACATCTGTCGAGCGACGTGGGGCGGGAGCTGTTGACGCCCCACCAGCCGACCGGGTCGGGGGGCGTTCTGCACACGCCTTCAGGAACTGGGGGAAAAAAACCTCCGCGGTTTCAAAAGGGAGTCTCGGGACAGAAATCTAACCACTAAACGCACGGAGGAGTGAGGCAGATGATCTCACCAGCGAGCCGCTGACACTGAGCTTCCTTGACGCACCACGCACACTGTTCGTTTTGGAAGAGCCCGGGCACGCTCGACTGAGCTACGTCCGCGCCCTGTCCCTGAACCGTGCACGAACCACAGTCGTGCAGAGACGCGCAGATTCCTGGGCAGTTTCCCTCACGGATTTCACTCAGGCAATCCTGAAACAAGGACACGCCGTATTCGCTTTCATCCACGAAAGCATCACCAGTCGGTTCGTCTTCGGGTTTGGAGGGACGATGGGGGCTGACCTGGGTCGTGGTCAATATTTTGACCCACAGCATCTTCACGAAAGGGTGCTGCCCTCACCTGTTTCTGGTTGCGGTGCATGCAGCCGGGCTGCGCCGTGTCCGGTTTTGACATGCACCAGACGCACTCGGGGTCCACCTTACAGTGCAGGTACGCTTGGTATTCCGAACAGTGATCCTTCGAAGCAAAGTACGCCGAGTCATTCTGCGAGAGAAACAAACTCGATAAGACGCAACAAATGGAAGGTTCACAACCTGAAAAAATATTTTTGTTTTGTCCTGAAAATTGTTGAACTCAAATTGGACAGAAGCTGTAGCAACGAAACAAACGTGGTTTTGCGATGTATTTTCACAGCGGTTTGTTTGCTTTTGGTTGTTTTGGTTGTTCATGGACAATTCGTTCACAAACAAGACTCAATCTCCAGGACTCGCGGGGGGGGGGGGGAGGGGCGGCATCGAGCCGCGGCTCCAGCATCAACACAATAATTGATTGACGTGTTCATAACGGCACCAGCATGAAGGATTCAAGTGTCAATTTTTTACCAGCGACATCATCGATACTGAATACTTGACGAGCTGCTCAAATATTTAGGTGTCACCTTGGTGCATCAATAACGTGAGCACTTCGTCAATGCAGCCACCGTATCCACCCAAGTCAAACTCTTGAAAGTGTACAGCGCGCCCCGAAACATTTGCTTTGATTTCTGGGTTTGTGTCCCATTAAATGAGGAATTTATATCTGCACGCAAGACATGCCCCCTTCTCTTGATGCCCATTTTCGAGACAGCGAGTTGAGTCTTTTGCGTTCACCAGTGGATACGACGGATAAGAACCCGCGGGAGAGAAGAGAGGATGAGCATCCATCCAGGCTTCCTGCCTCAGCTGTCGTGAATACTCGACAAGAAAATTTCTCTTCCACAAAATCAACCCGAAGTAGCTTTCAAAACAACAGAGCACCACCAACTTTAGACTTCGACAAGAATCGCAACTTTTCGGGTTCCCAGGGATTGTGACCAGTGGCAATTTCTCCGAGTTTCTGAGTGCAATATGTCACATCACGGCAGTGTCATTGTCACAAACACGTTTGCCAGACCAAAACATGCAAAACAATTTCTTCAAGTGACAAAAGTTGTCAGGCAGCCCAGCATGTGACGATCGATAACGCTGTTCAATGCCAAAAAACAACGTGCACCTGCAAAACATCTATTTCGTCGTGGGAGGAAGACAAGACACTGACAAAACAACACGCTGAATGATCTTGAGCAAAATATTTACCCAGTTCTTGGACACCGCTTTGGGCACCGTGTACGCGATGACGTCACCGAGCACGTTGCCACGGTAACCACCGACGACGAGCAGCGTGTTGTCGAACGCGACGTCGGCGACGTGTGAGAAGCGTCCTTTGCCCTGCTGACTGTCTGTCGTTGCACCTGAAACCCAAATTTCATTCGAGCATTGTCTGAGAACACCGGAAAATGAAATGTCTGAAAGCACAGGCAGCACTGTTACGAAGGCTGAAAATTCTGAATCTCAGCAATGGCACAATCAGACTGACCTGGAAAAGCCTCCGCCATTTTCTTGTAGTCGACCCAGCGATGACACCCCAGGTGGTAGAAATAAATCTCATTGTCATAGCAAATCTCCTCTTCGTGATGAATGTGTGTGTTGCCTCCGAACACCACCATGTAGTTCCCCATGATCTGGGCCGAGTGGTAGGACCTGTCCTTTGGTGGATAATAATTGTCCACCGCCTCATAGAAAATCTGAGACCAGTAGTTCTCCTCAATGTGATATGCATGCAAAAAGTTCATTCTCTTTGGGAATCTGGCATAGTCTGGCAGGAAGCCACCGAAGACGAGTAAGGATTTGGCCTCGCTGTGGTAGACGGTGGAGTGGCCCACGAGTCTGCGGTCGGCCTCCTTGCCTCCGCGGGCGTGCACCTCCTCCCACACGGAGGACTCGTCCCTCGTGTCAATCCGATACATCGCGGAGCTGAACTCGCCCGCTTCTGTCCGGCCTCCAAACAAGTAGAGCCATCTGTTCTCCACGAGAGTCAGGGTGTGACTAGCCAATCCGGGCGGCTCCACGGAGCCAGCGCCGCCTCTCAGCTGCCACTGGCTGTTCGTGGTGTTGTGGAACCACAGCTCGTTGCTGTGGCTGTCGTCCGCGAGTATGCCCCCGTACACGTAAAAATGGTCTCCGACTCTTGCCATGGCATGCTCGTGTCTGGCTGACGGCCAGGGCGATGTCCTTGGGACGGAGACCCATTCGTGATAATTAGGCGAGAAGTCGAACTTGACCAAATCGTCCAATAGAGTGTTCAGAGTGTTGCCTCCGAACACGTAAAATGTGAACATGGAAGGGACGAAGACTCCTGTGTGACCCGTGCGGGGAGTGAAGTCCGGGTTCTCGTGGACCAGGTTGTACCACGTGCTCTGTGAATCGGTGCTGTTGAAGTCCAACTGACACTCGTCGCCGATGAAGCTCTCCGCGCAGCGACATGTGTACCCGTCCTCCAAACAGTGTCCGTTGGTGTTGCACGTCAGGGTACACGCACTGGAACAAACACGAGCCGTTCAGCAAAGTGCAACGTGTGGGTAAGAAACCAATCAAATCTGTCATCCTTACCCCCGCCCAAAAGGAGAAAAGTTTCGCAACTGTGACCCATGAAAAACGTTGAATTTTTCTCCGGACTGCAAACTCTTTGGACAATGTTTTGCAAGGTGACCAAACGCAACAAAGCAAACTCAAGGATTTTCCACTGATTTCAGATCCCTCATTTTTCGAGAAGCCATTGGCGTGTACCTGTGTTGACATCCGTCACCGAAAAAGGCCAGATCACAATTGCACTTTTTGGAAACTGCATCACAAGTTCCGTGGCCGCTACAGTTGAAGAGGCAGTCGGACACGAAGTAATCCGCTTCGAAACCCTCCAGCACGTAGTTCCGGTCGCTGTAGAAATAGATCAGCATCTGAAAAGGAAAACCGATGTCAGTACTTGACAACACAAAACTCGAGTTGCCGAGCAGAACAGAATGATTTTTTGAGCTTCTCTTTCCAAACGGTCACGGCGAATCGAAAGTTCTTCGATGTTGTTTGGTTGAACCATAATCCACACACAATGAAACGTTCTGCAAATTGGAACCGGAGGTGCCAAGTTCAACAAACATTTCGTGTCGCAGTGGTTGGAACGCTGTTCTTCACGTGTGGACATTCATTCAGCTGCCAATTAACAACCGCCCGAGGCTCTGTGGTCACTTCCACCTCACACTCAGTTCTTTCTTGCAGAGAGAAATTAGACACAAATCGACCGAAAACATTCAATGCAACAGACGCAGCACCTGTCCGCAAAGATCCCAAGCTACTTCGTTGGGGAATTTGGGAAACCGTTCGGAGATTAAAGATCGCCTTTCACCGGACACTAACAAAAGACCATTTATCTACAGGTGCACAGGCGAGCCCAGCCTTGTGTGTTCTCCGCAACAGAGGCAAAGAGTGCCCTGAACTCACGGTGGAACCAGAGCATTATGCCACACAGGCTCGTAGCCAGAGCGCCAAGGCAAAGTTTCATTTGTTTGCCGTCGGCCATTCCCTCAGAAACATGTTGCCCCAAGGCTGACTTCACATCTGTGAGACTTCAATGTCTTCGACTTTTCTCTGTTCAAGAGCTGGTGCGAAGTCCCAGGACAAACGTCCCTGACCGTTTCGGTGCGAGCAAACAAAGTCGAGGATGAGTTCACCTTCCCCAGCATTTCGCAGCAAACAGCCTTTGCAGTACCCTTTTTTATCTCTCGTGTGCATGTCGCACTTGGCACAAGGTGCACCCAACTAATTTTTCTGGTGCCAAGGTCCTGACACCAAGACGAACTCCAACTTTTGTTGCTCAATTGTGAGTCTTACGCCTGAGTGAATACGGTTATCCATTTTGTGTTCCCTTTGTGGTGAATGGAGCTGCACTTACGTGGCCGGACGAGGCGACGACGGTGTCGGGGAGGGTGAGGCCGCTGAAGCTGCCGAGCAGTTTGTCGGAGTATGAGTTTCCGTCGTACACGAACAGGTAGTCGTACGAGCACTCCGTCTTCATCGACGAGAACTTCAGCAGGATGTAGTTGCTTCCGTTGCCTGCACATAAAACACACGCATCACAACAAGTTCTCTTGTCAGTGAGGACGCGCGCCTTATGTATCTCGTTCCAACACCAAAACTCAATTGCTGGAATCACTGTACATTGGGTCCTGCGCAAAATTTCTCTCCATTGGTAGGGAGCACAGGAGGTGATGCAAACCCCAATTTTTCTGTCGACAAGGGAGGAAGAGGGGGGAGAGGCAAAACTGAGTTCTGCTTGTGGCAACATTCCAAACGCAATCAAGTGGAACAGAAACCGCAGAAGACAGCACAAGCACGTCAAATTCTGACAATGGGTCTTTTCTATCCCTGTTTGGACAACATGCAGAGGTCTTTGGTTTCGCCAGCAGATCCAGATCCAGAGAGGACACCGCTTGAGCCTGAACCCTCCTTATTTTGCGTCAACACGCGCACAATTTTGACTTTGACGTTGTTGGTTTCATCCTTTGCTTTGGAGAAACGTGAGTTTTCCAGTTTGCGACACCATTCTGAAGATAAATCATTCTCATAACTGCAACAACAATGTGCAACTTCAACAACCTGAAGTGATCAGTCTGTCACTACTGCTCAAGACATTTTGTGAAATGTTCATCCAGGTTTCCAGAAAACACCGAACGCAGACGCAGTGACAGAAAGTGTGATCACAAGTGAACACCGAAGCGACAGATCACAGTGATCACGTCTGACACATTTCACAAAAGAATGATTTGGCTTGCCATTGACAACGTTTCAAGTTTGTCCTTCTGGAACCTGCAGATCAAACAAAACTTTCTGAACTGATGTTGATAAGCTTGTCAAAGAACTGACATTGGAACCACAAGACAGTTGTCACAACCAACAGTGTTTTTGACACTGATTTCACCGATCTTTGGCGGACTTTTTGTGGTCGTGGCAGACCGACGAGATGTCAACAACAAATCCATTGTGTGTGTGTGTGTGTGTGTGTGTGTGATATCACGGAGTAAAAGAGCGGGCTAAAACGAACAGCTTCAAATTCTCCCAACCCAACAGACGTGCTTTTCTTTCTGCTTGTGAACAGCACCAATGGCCTCATTTGGCACTGCAGGACACGTCACTCGTGAACTTCAAATGTGAAACGTATTCCGACTGTCATCCACCTTCGATGTGTTTCAACTCACCGTCGATGAGCCACTCGCAGTGAGCTGAGGCTGGGTAGTTGCCGACCCCATCGCTGATGTGGCCACTGGTCGCGTTGAGCACGACTCGCCCGCTGCATCCCTCCGACGCGTCAACTGACGCAGCCACGCACCACCACAGAACACAAGACAAGAAGACCCATGGCTCCGGATGCGGTCTGCCTGAGCTCTTCATTTCTTCGGCTTTCTGTTGCCTGCTGGGGGTGACATTTCATTCTGAAACGAAAAGGAATGAGGTGTCACAGCCAGGGGATATTGTGCACGTGCCATGTGCCTTCACAACAGTCCTCTCCTCCTGCTGTTGAAGTTTCCAAGATTGGTTGGTGAAACGGACAACACAATGTCAGCGCACTCTGAAAGAGAAGCCACACACTCGATGAAAAGAAGTGTCCCTGGGCGTTCCACACGCTCATTGAAATCGACTCATTTGTCGTGTCCACAAACAAGAGAGACGATACGAACAGAAGTGAATTTTTCTCACAAACTTGTGATGTACAGCAAATTTGTGTCTTCACCTGGACTCCAGGTCAAGACTCAAAATCTAGTCAACGTTGATTTTGTCCAACAGATCAAAAGATCAAGGATCCTGATCTCAAGCTAAATGCAAGTCTGGAGACAAAGTCCACCAACTTTTGATATTTTCTCGTGTCATCACGTCCACTGACTTAAGTATCTCAGCCCGCCGTTGTCTGATGTCACTGTGTCCCAGTATAAATCCCCTTTGAAGTCGATCTCGACTGCACGATCACTCCAAGTGTTGGACTGCCAAGCGGCCAACATCGCCAACTGACACAGATCACGGTGCCATTTCCCAGACAACACAAATTGATCGGGAAATTGAGACACAGTCCATATTCCCCTCACTCAACCAGCCAAATGGACGGGGAAACTCCTTCGCTCACCTTTGTATCAGGAAACTCCGGGAACACATGTCAAACTGACCCCCATCATCGTTATTTTTCAGCACAACAAAAAATGTCCTGCACAAAATAAACATCCAAAGTTGACTCTGCTGCAGCCGGAGAAGCGACTAAACGTCACCGTCGCCTCGTTCTCTTCGATTTCTACGGTTCGCGATGGGTTTATCTCCAAACAAGATGGTGGACCCGACGGGTTTGCTGTCTTTGCTCACTCTGTGGGTGAGTGTTTGCAGTGAAAGTAGTGACTGTTTTGAGGATGTTTCGATTGTACCTTGTGTTCCTAAAGATATGTGGTCGAGTGCTGGTCAATGTAGATCGAAAGAGGCGGACGGGGCCGAGGTGATTGAATTGTGGCAACGTGGGCTGACGTGTCATGCGCTCGTTGCAGTTTCAAAGCACGATTCGCATTTGTGTCACTGAATGTGTTCACACACAGCACACAGTGGTACGAATATGTGGACAGACAGAAGTGTGTGCACGGTGTGGGTGTGTGAGCGGAGGGGAGGTCGCCGCCCAAAGACCAACCACACCTCGCGGGTTTTGGGAAGCAACTGCTGAACACCTGGGGGGGGGGGGGGGGCGAAACACCAATGAACAGTTCCACACCACCTGGCCCGTAGCTTTTTGAAGCGGAACATTTGGAACATGAAAATTGCAGG
>JAAUXT010112323.1_pt1 | contig 11615 bp, 17 predicted proteins | sample 7278171 | NCBI WGS metagenome assembly JAAUXT01 (sample SAMN14350112, study PRJNA611818) | marine sediment metagenome | isolation source: surface marine sediment (1.8m) | place: French Polynesia: Moorea | collected 2018-08
AGGGTTCGCGGCCGCCGCGTCGAGAACTCTTGCGTAGAATCCATCACAATAGAGTTTTGAACGCGGTAGATCCGTCCTGTCGTCTGGCTTGCCGTCACAGTTTTTGCCTGGCATAAAACCTCCTAAAAAAGCGGGGCCTAAGCCCCGCATAAGATCACGCAACCATATCCAGCGTATAGTCGATGTCCCTGACAGCACCCGACGAGCGCTCATTCAAAGCACACAAGGCCTTAGAGTGCGTTACCTGCCAGTTCTCGCCCGTACCCGTAGGCCCAAGCCTCTTAGCTCTTGGATCCCACTGCGAGGCCACCGCCCAATACTGCGTGTCGATAATGGCAAAGTTGGTGCGCTCAGACCCGCCTGTGGAGTTCTCAGGCTGCATGATGCGGTTACTGATAACCTCAGCAGCTCCAAAGTCAGATTCATACATCTGAATCGAACCCACAGCGGTAGCCCCACCCTGGCCACCAGGGGTAGGCGTGTAGATCGCGCCAATTCTCGCACTCGAGGTGAACATAAAGTTGGAGAATTTACGCTTCAGCTTCGGGATCATCTGAAACTGGTTCGGATCCCCGCCTTCCGTTTCGATGTCCTCAAGTACTGTGAGGATCTTCCCTTCGCTCAAGGCTTCTGTGGTCCCAGGCGTAGGGGCGTCAACCAGACCCGTGCCACTGTTAAATCCACCATCGGCACCGCCTGCACCAAATTGCGTGTTGGTCTTACAGAAAGCGAAAAATCCAGCCGATTTTGCCGCTACCGTATTACCTACGGGAATAACAGAGGCATTCTCTGAAAGAGCAGAGGCTTCAAAGTCTCGGTACAGCTCTTTGGTCCTGTACTCAAGTTGAGTCTCGAACTTCGTAATGTTGGGGCCGAAAGAGTCCGACGCTTCTGCCTGATCGCCAAGAGAGATATTCCTATCAGGCATCTGGCAGTAATTCCAGATCCGATCACCCTGAGTAGTATCGTCTCCGGAGGCATCAGCACCATCGGGAACAGCATTGTCTTTATCTGGAGCATTCAGTACGTGCTCAAACCACTCCTTTTTGACCGAATCAGCGGCCATCTGCTCGATTTCGCCAGTAAAGCGAATATCTGTTGGAGAAATGTCATAAAAAGCCCGGATTACGTCTTCCGGGATGTTGCCTGCATCGTAAAATTCCTGAAAAGTCGCCATAAATCACCTAATGAGGTCATCGGTCGAACTCCGCAGTGAGCCTTGCTCGCTGTTTATCGGCTTTCGACGCCTGTCTAATTGCCTTACCAACCTCTTTAAGCGATTGTTTGGATGATTTTCCACCTGCTGGTCCAGGACCCATAGACTTGGAGATCTTGCGCACCTTCTTAGCGCCTTGCTTGATCTCTGCCTGCTTGGCCATGGCCTTCCAGGACTGATAGACGAACTTCTTGAGCACAGGATGTCGGTCAATGGCGAACAAATCACTGTCTGTGAAGTTATGCGAGAGCAGAAACTTGGCCATGTCGCGGTTATCTCGACTGTAGATCTCCGCACTATTCCACTCGGGTATTTCTGCCAGTAACCTCTGATTTGCTGCCATCAAAGCGTTATTAGACGCCTCCTGCTGCTTTGTGGCGTTCTCACTGCGCTTCACCTGCGCTGCATCCTTCAGTTGAGATATGACGCGCATATACTCAAGCTTCTGGTTTGCAGCAGCACCAGGATCGACCTTGCTCCAATCCGCATTGTCTAAAGCCTTCTGGTAGACCTCGGCTTCTTTCTCAAGCGCCACGGCCTCGGGATCATCCATCGGCACAAAATTAGTTTGCGCCTTTTCCAATCGCTCCTTCAGTTGGCTGTTTTCCGTTTGCAATCGTCCCAAAGTGGCTTGCTGCTCTCGACCCTCATCGACAGCCTGACTCAAGGTCCGGCCATCCGGCATCTTTATGCCGTACATGTCTCTAAGCGTCACACCAGCGGCATTGGCGAACTGTCCAATGCTCATATTCAGCCCTTCGTCCGACTGCTCTTCGATCTCCGTATCAGGCTCCTCAGTCTGTGATTGCGCCGTTTCCTGTTCGGCCTCCTCTGTGGCCTCGATTTCCTGTTCCGGCTGCTCCTCTTGGATTTCCGGTGCAGGCTCCTCTTCCTTCTGCGGTAGAGGATTCAACTTAATGCCCTGCTCGGGCGTAATATCAAAGTCTTGCTGTAATCTGTCAGCTTGCGTACTCATCTTTCACCTGTTGCGCCGCCTGTAGCGCGATTTCGTCTAGTTTTTTCTGATCCCTGATGCCGGTCTGTATATCAGAGGCCAGTCCGTTTACGATGTCATCCAGGGCCACTAGCTTTGCTACCGTTCGCTCTGTCGGTTGCCCAGCCCTGAATTGCATCAACAGCTCTGTGAGATAAAGCCGCTGCATGTCAGCGAATTTACCCTTGTATTCGTCAAGATCTTGGCGTGCCTGTACGCCTCGAGTGACGTTTTTGTGTAGCTTGTCGGTCACGACACTACCCTCTGCGCCAGCGCCTGATCGCCCTGCAAGATACCGCCGCGCACGTCTTGGCCGGTCTCCGCCTCGATCTTCGTGAGCTGTACAACCATGTCTCTGAGCGACTCGACCGCATCCAGCGTATTCTTCTGAGCGTCGTTGATCGCGTTGGCGTTATCCCGCATCCGTTTAGTTTCTTCCTGTAGGGCCGTGATCTGCATCTGTGCGCTAAGCATCGCCTGCGCTGCCTGCTGCTGGGATTGCTGCGCGGCTTGCGCGGCCTCGGCCTCAGACTGTTTCGCCGCCTGTGAGGCCGTTATTGGATCTCCAGTTTCAGGATTTCGCCCTACAGGCCTATCAGGATCCAGCCAGTACTGATCTGGATTCGGCATGCCCTGAATATTGCCCTTGTCTATCAGAGCCCTGTAAATCACGCTATCATCGACCAGAACACCGTCTTTACCGGCTTCCATCGCCGAAGACTGCTTATCCAGCAGATCATCATAAGCGGCAATCTGGCGGATCTTCTCGCCCTGCGTCCTCCCCGGTTTAACCGTAAACCGCTCTCTCTCCATCCAAAACCTAGGTTCCTCCGTGAACCATCGATCGCCATCCTGGAACTGGATAGACTCACCCAAGACCTTGAGTTGCTGATGAAGCAGCACAAACGCATCCCGAACCATCTGCGACATATTCTTGGCATACATCGCAACCATCTGTTCCTGAGAAGATGCGAACCGCTCAAAGGTATGTGCCGGGGTGTTCCCCACAGGAGATTGAGTAGAGCCCATGTCGATCGCCGACCCGCCCCGCTCACGACGCATCTTATCCAGGTACTCAAGGCCCGCTAGGGATGCCTCGAAGACTGGCGTGTAGCCTGTCTCGCCGTACTGATTAATACCCTGCTCACAGCGAATAAACGCACCTACCTCGGTTTCCTCTACATCATCTTCATTCACCCCAGGGCCGATCAGAGGCCTGCGGTTGTTGGCCAGCTCGAGGTTGTCTAGGCCCTGCCTGAGAACGTGACGCTTGCTGTCCTCTATTGATCGCTCTTTGTCGAATATCGACCTCCCGGCATGCCTGTGGGCCACCCTGAGAGGTGTTCCGGAAGCAAAAGGCACCAATCTTACAATTTCGTCACAAAGCTCTCCGGTCTCCTCCCAGTGCAAAACATCTCGATTCGACCAAAAGAGCTTGTGACGCTCGGCGATTCCGTCGCCGTCTCTGTCAACCAAGTAATAACATTCCCAGATCTGTACGATGTCGCCATCATTCGAAGGTGCCGAGGTCTGCAGACGTTGAACATCGGCCATCCTCGCGGTCTTAGTCTGTTGGTTCACATAGGATATCTGGGGAAGATCGTAGACCTCATCCCTATCGAACCCTAGAGAGACCGCATAACTCCTCGTCATCCACCGCCTTTGAGCTACAAACCGAGGCTTCTGAAGATCCTGGTCGGTAGCGTCCCGGCTGATATACATGTCCTCGCGGGCGACAGCCTCTATCAGAATCTCCCGCTTCTTAGGAATGATCTTTAACTTAACAGTGTAAATCTCTGGCGACAATACCAATTCTGTTGAAACTGGTGTTACACCATCCATCCCTACGGCGTTGATCTCCTGATATTGCGCCTCTTGGACTATCTCCTCCTCGACGACATACACAAGGCCCTGTGCGTCGAACTGCGCTATCAAAGCGTCGATCTGGTCTCGAGTGCCTGTGAAGGTCTCCTCATACGGGAGCTTATAGGACTCCTCGGGCCATACCTTGAGATAACCGTTCCTCAGTAACAGCCCGTCTTGTATGCCGTCATCAAGCTTCTCAAAGCCTCTACAGCGTTCTCTGAAGTACCAGTTAACGGCCCGCGACTCGTTTTCCGCCCGCTCTACATCTCCCTGACCTTCAGGCTCGATCTGCACCAGATTGGCCACAGAGAACATCGGCTGAAGCTCAGCCTGACAATGATCGATCATGTCTGCCACGTCACCAGACTGGATCTGGCTACGGCCGGGGACCTCATCGCCCTTCTTGCGGTACAGGAAGTACTCGTAGGCCTCTGAGGTGTTCTGCTGCATCTCAGAGCCACTACGGTTGTCGGACTGATAGATCTCTTGGTGTATCAGGTTTCCGAGTTCGCTGTCTGAGATTGGTTTGGGTCTCACGCTCTTTTCTTCCTCAACCTCGGGGCTCGCATTGTCCCGACCCTAGAATCCGAACCCGCGCCCGTTCTCAGCGCATCTGCACCATGGCTTGCCCAGTCATGCAAAGGCGTAGGACTCAAGGTATGACGGTTCTCGTCCCAGTTGTAGCGGTACTGAATCAACGCATCTATGCCCCGTTCGCAGTTCTTTGAATCAAACTTCATCTTCGCTATCAGTGGCCGAGTTGCATTAATACCTGAAATCAATGGTGCAAGCGGTTGTTTTCTAAAGTTTAGACCAATTTGTGAAGCTTGTTCAACTAGGCTGCTTCCCGTGCCAACCTCGCCTTTCGCCGCGTCATGCGGGACCAAGTGCTGGGAATACACATACTCCTTATCTTGCAGCACCTTAGCGTAATGATCTAAACCAGCAAGATTATTCTCATAGTAATCAATTGCATGGAGCCAGCCGTTAATCCTTTGTATGAACCAGATCGCGCAGGGGTCTCTGTAGCCGATGTCCCACCAGGTCTCAACAGGGTGCGCCTTGTCATAAGGGATCTCAGTTATCCGGCCGTCTTCCCTGGCTTCCCTCATTTCCTTTCCGTACACAGCACCCAGAATCGCAGCCTCGAAGGAGCACATATACTCCTGATCGAACATTGCCTGTCCGACAACTTCTCCATAGATATCAACGTATTCCTGCTGAATGCGTTTCAGGGATATCTCATCTATCAGCCCTGTATCGTAGGGAGTGAGTAGCGATGCGTGCCAATCATCGGAGCGTAGCGCCGCGTCATACATCCTCTTGGCATGGTTCGCGCCTCTGGAAGTCGTTATAAATAAAGCCCATCCATCGTTTTCTTCAAGTATCGGTTTAAGATAGGCCCAGGCTTGAGGATCCGATAGCGCCCACTCGGAGAACGAGATACCCACAGGGGTAGAGCCTACAAGAGAGTCGTAACGGTCTGAGCCGCCAACCTGGAAGGTAGAGCCGCACTTCAGCTCTATGAACATCTCGTCGTTCCGGGTTTTCTTCCTCAAAGCCTTAGGAAACGCTATGTCTATGCGCTTCATGCCCCTGTGGGGGTCTACAGCGTCCCAGATAGCCTTTCTAGCCTGTGAGTACTCCGGTAGTAGGTGCCAGTAGTTGCCGGTCCTCTGGTGAGCTGCTACGCAGGCCCAGTGCAGTGCTATTTCGTCCTTACCTGAGCGCCTGTGCCATATCTCCATGGCGCGTTTGCCGCCGTTCTCGAGGAATGACCAGGTAGAGCGTTGATGGTCTCTAGGAATCCAGCGCCCGTCGGGTTGGTTAGGGTCTGAGGGGATATCGATAATCACTAGAACATCGCTATCTGGCGCGTTTCCTGGTCAATCCCCATGCTTCACGATATTGATCTGCAGTTTCTCGCCATCGGGTCCGCTAACCTCTTGTCTTTCATGGTATCCGTGCTTGCCGAGGACTAGCTTGCAGATGGTTGGGTTCATATCACCTGAAAGGCCACCATTGATTAGGCGATTGTGCTGATTTGTCTTACATTTCTGTAATATCTGCAGAAATTCCTCGTTCTTCTCACCCCAATCGTATATTACTCTTTCACTAACATCTAATGCGCATGCCATTCCCTGTATGCTTGGGATCATGTCGCCTTCGCCTTGCCATCCCCCATTGATGTAATGAATAGCTTTCTCGAAAACTTCGGGGGTGAGTTTAGTTGGTCTACCGGCTGGCATCACAAAACCTTGATTTTCCTATTCATTTCCTCTATGAGGTCGAAGCTTTCCATATAGGCCTTGTATTTCCTTCTGGTTTTCCAGACAAAGTACTTAGAGGCTAGGTTTTGTAGTGTCTGTGTTGGGACGAGCCAGGCCCACCAGGAGCTTGCGATCTCGTATCTGACAGCTTGGCTGATTGTTATCTGTTTCAGCATTCCCATCTTCGTCTTGCTGCCTTTCCTCGCTCTCCTGTCCAAGACCTCGAGCGTGCGCAAAATGACTTTCTCCTTGCTGCCGCCTTCGGGCTCTTAGCTGCCTGTTTTTTGGTCACAGGAGGTTTAAGCTTGGAGCCTGTCGCTTTATTATACTTGGCTCTTCCCTTGGCTGTGAGTCCTGCACCCTTAGATGCGGGGAGCTTTTCGCCTCGTCCTACTGAGAGATTAGGGCCGCGTTTCCTCATTGTTTCACGTGGAACCTTATTCCTAATAGCCCATTTTCTTCATGCGCTCACGCATCTTTGCCTGCCGGTCCCGGATTGATTGAGCTGTCTTCTTGAAGGTGCCGGTCCCCACTACTGCTTGATCCGGCCTGTAGGTGGGCTGTGTGGTCTGGTTCTGCGTGCTGTTGGGGGTGTTGTACTTCTTACCGTTTCCGCCGTAGTTGGGCATAGATCTATCCTCTGTGTTTATTTGCCGCCTCTAAGTTTTTGAAGGACCTCTTGTATCGATCCAATTACAGGTCGCTTTATGCCATTTACTAGCACTAAATTCGTGCATATAGGACCTTTGTGCTCTGGGATGCGTTCTACCTCAAAGATGCCCACGACATGACTACGATGGACATACATATGGTCAAAATGTGGCGAGGCCTTAGTATCCGCGATAATGCCTCCCTGGTCATCAGTAATATACCCGCAGGGCTCGAAATACACCCAATGATAGGCAAACGACGCGGGAGAAAACAGCAATCCCAGGAATATATAAAACCACTTCAGTATTCAATCCCCGTTATCTCTGTCACGTTTCTGCTGGATCTTCGCTCCTACATATCCCGATACTACAGCCACCACACCGATCACCGTTGCCTCGAGAAGCGCCTCTTGCTTATCAGTCAACTGGCCACCTAGAAACTGCGTTGCTACCACTGTCATGAGCAGCCCTAGCGCGATAACCCCAGAAAACAAGAGCGCAATATAGTCGTGTGGCTTCCACTTCAGTCCTCTTCCTCCTTTTCCACATCATCCACAGACTTATCCACAGGCTGCTCGGGATTTGTGAATTTTGTCTTCTGGACTATCGGTTTGTTATCGGGATTTAACTCATCGCCTTCGTGCCACTGTGGGTACTTTAAGAATCTTCGGCTGAATGCGTTACTCATTCGCATACCCTCCCCGTATCTACTAATTATAGCGCATTCTCTGACGATTCAATAACTTGAACCTAATTCCCATGCCTGCCCAAAAAACACCCCGACATCTGCCAGGGCGAAAGGGGGAGTGTTTAGTCTTCAAATGCTGCGTTTAGCACCAATCTTTCTGCACACCGAAAAGCGTAGATAATATCTGCCTCGTTGTTGTAGCTTGACGAAACCCAGAATCGCTTGCCATCTTTCGGCTTATCCAGCCAACCAACCACCACAACCCCTGAGAACTTCTCTTTCAATGCGCTTTCTAGAATCTGCTCCACAGGCCAATCCGCCTGCGGCCCTATAGGTGTTACGTTCATTCCCAGACCTCTTTCAAGCTTTCCCGTAGTTCTCGCGCCTCCTGTGCCGCTTCAGCGGCCTGCCGACACTTACCCAGGGCCACATCATCAGGATGCAGCGCCCGAACCCTGTACGGCCCTGAGCGTAGCTCAAAGAACCTATCCCAATGCTTTTGCTGAAGCCTCTGTGCGCCGGTCCTGTTAAGCTCTCTAGGCCGCTTCGCTCTCAGCTCCTTGGCTAGATCCTCAGTGCCTTTGTAGGATTTATTCCATGGGGTGTCCTGTCTCATCGCTTAGCATCCTTCCATCGGTTGTCATAGGATATCTGGCAGGATATGAGCCGCGATAGCTCTATTATTTCCTTTTTGTAGTCTCGATTTTTTGGGTTATCGGCGCATTCTTTGCAGTCTTCGCTGTTTTCCGGGAGGAAACAAGGCGTATAGTGAGCTGTTCGAGTGAAGCAGCCTAAAAATCTCACGCATGCACCGTGCGTATAGCTTTGTACTCGAGGTGTAGCCGTACCAGGGTGTCAATCAGGGGCTTGCCGTCTGTGAGCCGCCTCCAGGCTCTTTGGAAGGCCTCTTCATGCTCTTGCGTTGTTATCGTCTTGGGACCTTCGTATTTCTTTGTATTCACCGCATGCCTCGCTTCCCGGATAGGTCAGTTTTTTCTGGTAGTGCCAGTGCCAATCTAATCGCCCCTTGTGGTTTTCCCATGATCGCATCAACACGTCCTGTTTTTCTGCTTCGCAATCTCCGAGCCCGCCTTTTGGGTTCTCACTGTCGGGCTTGAACTTTGCACAATCACCACACCTTAACAGCTCAGCCACGCCATTTTCTGACTTCTGATATACCACTTAACAATCTTCCAATCCTTGGGGCCAAACGCTATGACCTTGCCTGTCCCTGCCTCAAACGTCATAACATCGCGCCATTGTCCCCAGCGTGTAGGGTGTAGTTTATGATGGCTTGAGCTAATGTAATGCAGAATCATAATTGGGCGGACACAGACTGCCTAAGCGACGCCGAAAGGGAGGGAAGGGTGGCAGCCTGTGTCCATTACTCTATGCTAGTGCATTTGCCATTGATTTTGAATGCTTTTTAGTTCCTATTTGTAAGCGATTTTTTTGCCTTCCTCTGTCACATGAAAATATGTGGTGCCGCCTTCAATTGATCGGCCTCGAATCATATGGCCTCGCCTTTCAAGTTCCAGACATATTGTCCATGTGTCGCAATCTTCTGCCGTAGCGAAATAATTCCGATAGTGCGTAGTATCACCTAAAGCATGCTCTAGCGTTTCTTTAAGCTCTTGCTCCTCTTTCATAACTGCCCTTGCCTCATCGGCCTGGTTTTCGTGCCAATAATCTGGATATTCATTCATCCTGCCGCCTCCTGCCATTTACTACCGTACCAAAGCCGTTCGTTTTCTCTTTCCCGGTAGTGCATACCTATATTTTCCATTTCATGCGCTTTTAGGCATCTACGCTGATCCTTAGAGTGGCTTCCTGTTCGGTGCTTGTCGAACGCGAAAACAGTGTTGAAATATTCGCCGCAGGCTGCACACTGGCAGCGCCTTCCTGTGAGTTTCACCTTATCGCCCTCCTAAGTGCCTCTCTGTGCTTCTTTGAGGCTTCCTTGGTTTGGATTTTTCAGCATTTCTGTCATCTTTAACGCTTCTGCCCGGTATCGCGTTACGCCAACCTCTCGCATTTTCATCGTCTCATCATAAACGCGCCTGAAAAAACCAAAACTATCGCCGTTGTACCAGACGTTATCCTCAAACGCCGCCAGCACAAACTGTCTCTGTTGCGGTTTGAGCCTCACAAAACGCCGTAGCGACGCGATCAGCCTGTCAGCATAGGGGTTGATCCACCTAACCGCTTGCTTGCCCGTCACGGCGATCTGATGCGGTCTCTCCGTTCTGTCGTTTGCTGGCTTCTGTCTTGTCATCCACCACAATGCTGCTTCTTCGGAATCTCTCGGGATCTCGCTAGGGAATTTGCCTCGCAATTTTTGGCGCAAAAAACGAATTTCTTTCTCTAGCGTATCCTTGACCATCGGCGGTTTGTTAATTACTGGCAATTCTTCGCTTGGGGTTTCGTATGTGTCGTTCATTTTCGGTGATACTTCCCTTCGCTCATTTTGACAACGGTTGACGGACGAATCAGAAAATCTATGTCAGCAAAAAATTGTCGCCTGCCCGGACCTGGGTCCACTCGGCCTGTCAAAAATTTACTCTTTGCTGCGTCCTCAAAATACATCCCCCAAGTATCGAGATTCGGCAATTCATTTACCCATCTCGACTTGATTGATCGCTTCCTTGCATCATTCAAAATTTTTACCCGAGGCAGCATAGGTAGTTTTTTGTGGTAAAGGTCAATAATTTTTTGATATGGACATCCATTTGCCTTTGCGTGTTTTTCATCAGGAAAACACGAATCACCGATAGGTGATCTTAAACTCTTATCTGGTTCTTGGTTCTTGGTTATTGGTTCTTGGTTATTGGTTGGTTCAACGTTTGCTGAACGGTCGTTCAACGTTCGTTCAGAGGCCGCATTCTGCCTAGCTTTCCCGCTAGCCCTTCCAGCGGCAATTGCTGCCGATTTTTTCTTTCTGAATTTTTTTATTTCTTCTTCCACTCTTTTATTTGTCCATTCTCCCTTGGAATTTTGAACAAAAAACTTACCTAAAATGTACTCAACTTCCCCCACGTTTTCGCGCATTCCTATCTCTCTTGCAACGTCCGTTGAGCATCCGTTGAACGGTCGTTCTTTCGTGTAATAGGCGTCCAGTAATCGACGATAGGCGAGGTCTTCAAGGAGAGATAATCCGCGTGTGTGGCTTGTGTAATCGCCTATGTTGAACTGGTAATAATGCAAAACACTTCTCCAAAGAAAAAGGCCCGTGCCCTCTAACCGCTGATCCGGGTGTACAGTAACCCACGGCTCGAAGACACTGGCCTTTTCCTACTGTACTTTAGCGGGGATCAGACCGCGATACCGCTATTATACACAATATTTTGCTCATTGTCGCCTCAAATCTCCTTTGTCGGTGCTGTCTGCTTGACGCGCAGGATTGGGATTGACGCGCCCTCTTCGCCCAATCTACTGAAACCGGAATACTCCATGCTTGGCATTTTCCACCGGAGGAACACTACAGCTCAGCACCACAAAGACGACTCTCAGCGATTGAATGGTTTCTGTGGTGCGTCCGGGGCAGGATTCGAACCTGCGACGGCATGGATTCACCGGTTCCAGCCGTAGAGTGCGACTCTTGCCTTAAACCGCTCAGCCACCCAAGCGCACCACAGAAACCACTCAATTTTGTCAGCTTCTCTTGACATGCTAGCCACTGACGAGGCCCTTCGGTATCTTTTAACATTCGACCGGTTGGTTGAATGTTGACAGTCTGGATCGACTGTGCCAGAATGGACTTGTCAATGTTCTCATTCTGACTCATTCAGAGTACTACGAAACCCCGTTAGCCGCAAGCTTTCGGGGTTTTCTCTTTTAGTGTTCATATAATTCAATAATTTCCACATCTCTGTTCAGCGGCTTTCCCCTGCAAAAAACTACTTGCTTGTTTGATTGCCTAAGAGGCCGAACG
>JAAUXT010016649.1_pt1 | contig 11613 bp, 10 predicted proteins | sample 7278171 | NCBI WGS metagenome assembly JAAUXT01 (sample SAMN14350112, study PRJNA611818) | marine sediment metagenome | isolation source: surface marine sediment (1.8m) | place: French Polynesia: Moorea | collected 2018-08
GGTTGATGAGCTGCACCAAATACATTTATGTGGTACAGGAAGTTTTCATTTTTGACCAAACACAAAGACATACGGTCCTCCAATCGGTCTATTTTGAGACGGTCCTCGTACCCCTCCTTTTGCGGCAACGTCCTTTACGCAATGTGGATTGTCTGTGCCAAAGAAACTGACGTGCCGTGTTTCAATGTGTTGAAAGAGCAGCAGCAAGACTGTTTCAAAATTTCCTACATGGGTCAATTCCAAACCAAAGAGCATCTTGCTCAATGGAGGCTCACGACAAGACCATTTCTTTCAAAATTGATGAACATTTCTCCGTGCGCAAAGACAAGAAGTCGCAAGAGCTGTTCTGACTGTCAGACCAAACTTCCACACGTTCGCTTCCAATGTTCTCTTGCACAAGAGACAAGACAATGCATTGAACACCATAAAAATAACCTTTTGATGCGGGAAACAAACACATTTCTTCCCCCGTCACAGCGAGGCAAGAAAGAGCATGACATTGCAGTTTGCTTCTGGAAGCTGCACAAGAACAATCTGTGTCACCTGAAAGACGAGCTAGCAATGAGAGAGCACCATATACTCGCACGGCAGTTCCAAATGATCAACGTATCTTGTCGTACTCCAAGTGAAGTACAACAATCTCGTGACGTTGGAACATCAATCGAAGAGGCGAGATGCTCTGTCCCGAGGGCATCTCTCACTGCACTCGACACTCGCACAAGATTTGTCACCATATGCGAAGACCTTCAAGCTTTGACTTCACACCTGGTTGTATGACCTCTCTCAGCCGTTAAAATCAGTTGCTGTTTTCGGTCTTTGATTGAGGTCTTCCCTCCCCTGGGCTATAATGTCGTAAAACTCTTTCAAAGTGCACAACTAGCTCAAATTCTCGTTTGCAACCATCACTACTCAAGAAAGAAGAAAGCGGTGGTTTGACATGGTACGAGTACTTCTGGTTTCACATCCATTTTTTCTGAAGAGTTTTGCGTGACTGATCCCTTACTTCACAACACACAAATTTCGGTGCACAATCAACACACTGACGTTTCTGCACGTTGCGCACAACAAATACAATTTGGAAGCGAATTATCCTTTCTCGATCAGGATTCCGAAACCAGCCTTTGTTGTGCAAGAATATTTGCATCGTGATGTAGACCAGATGCCAAGAAAGGTCAGAATGGAGACCGCTGCCGGTGGGAGTCATCTGGGCTGGCAGCATTTCAATGCGACCTGCGGGCCTCGAATGGGGTCAGAGTCGGCCTTGTCTGGGGTCATCAAGTGGATAATGAGGGGCAGAGGTGACAGATGGATCAAAGTGGGGGCCAAACAGGTCGGGGAAACAGCACTTGGGAGCCGAGGCGCGGGTCAAATAGCATCTGTAACCTCTGGCGGAGGGATGCTCTGCCAGCTGCTCAACTGGAGCTCCGTGCATCTTCAGAGTGAGTGCCTGGTCATGTTCGTTGACGCTCTTTCTTCGCAAAGCACCCTTTCGCCACGACAAGTTCTAGTTCCTCGTGACCTTGTCGATCTTCAAAGCATTCCAGGCAGGAAGCGTGTTTATGTCTGAAGGCCCCGACTCGAACAATCCTCAAAATGTTTTATTGTAAAATCTTGTACACCACCATCAAAATTCGATGAAGCCTCACGCGTCCTGTCAGATTCGACTTGCAGTTTGAACCATCTTTGACGTGTCACTGTGCTTCCCCAAAAGGGATCGCTGACTCAGTACGTGAGAACTTCTGCTTCTCAGCTGCAAACGGCGCTGACACCGAGCGCTACAAAGCATGGTGAAGAAGAGGTCATGAGCTACGCTGTCTTTATCTGCCACGGTACAAGTAATGAGATACGTGATCAACTATGAGATACGAAAGGTAAGGCTTTTGAACACGTCACCCTTTGACTTGTAACGCGTAAATCAGAAACACAGCACTCTGTTTTCCACTGAAGTACACCTTTCCTGTTTTGGCAGAGAATCAAGCTACTGTCTCTTTGTCGTCAGCAGTTTTGTAGAGACACAGTCAACTCGAAGATGATGTCTCGCGCGGACACATTTTCTTTTGGCGTCTTGCGTCTGGAAAAAAATGTCATGCGTACCGGTACGTCACGAAAGTCTTCAACCAAACAAGAATCGCGTCAGTGTCGACACACGCTTTGTCCCTCACCAATCAACTGAAATATTCTCCAAAAGGTTGTTTTTCAGAAACGTCTCTCAACAAGGAGCCAAACGAAAATTGCCCATTCTTTGTGATTGTTGTCAACTTCCAACTGCTCAAGGTCCCTGTGCGGTGAACTGTTGTGACCTTCGTCGTTATAAACCTTTGACCTTCATCCACACATCTCAGCTCAAGCAGCAACATCTTGATCCTTCGAATGGGACCCTTGACCCCCACCCCAGAGGCACCGACCCCACCTCTCCCTCGAACTGTGCTTCTTTTGCCCGACGACTTCACTCAAATGGAACCCTGCAGCTGACAACATCAAACGACACTTGTTTGCGACACACAGTCTAAAAGGCACCTTGGCCTCCACATGCAGCGCTTGCCAACTGGTACATGCCGTACATGTCACATAGAAAATTTATGTAAGTGTGAAATTGAATGCCTGTTTACTGTGTGCCGGTTAGGCAGCATTTCAACGTCAAATGGAGGAAGCAGGCCTTCTCGTCGTTGCAATGCTTCGCATGACAACATGATGGAACAAACATCAAGAGGACAGACACCTCTCGCGCAAGCAACACTTTCAGTTTTGGGCGAAATTCTCCCTTGCAAGAGGTGATACGCTCAATATCTGGTTGAGAACACAGAAGATGAAATTTTCATGTTCAGGGGCACCAGCCAAAAAGATAAATTGCGACACACGCGTGTCAATTGAACTAAGTTTCATTTGGACTTCGGAAGGACAAGAAGACAAACAAAGCGTGCGAGGGACAAGGGAATCCAGTTTACCTGATTTTCGGATCACATTTTTTCAACAAACATCTTCAATCAAACACCACCACTTTCAAGCTGTTTCTGACTCTGACTTTTTTTGCTCCTTCAACAATCTTTTTCCACGATGAACTCCCCAACTGAATGAACAATTTCTCATAAAAGGTGGTGGGGGTTGGGGGGGGATTTCAACTCTTTTCAGGACCCCTTACTCGGTGTGTTTGCACCACAACACAACCATAACGTTCGTGCAGTTTGACCACTTCAAATGACCAAACCTCTGCCAAGATTCCAGACGGACCGGAGTGATTCGTGCTTTTGCAAGATAGCGCACATAAAAACTGTGGAACTGTACGTTTACAACACTCGTCATTAGGTATGATTTTCTGCTGGCAGTTCTATCTCGGTGTTTGTAAACGAAACGATTCTCTGTTTGCAACACCTTTTGGCCTTTGCTCGAACAAGAACACGTGGATCCTCCACAACCGAGTGCACTTCTATCCACCGCTCCAAGTAAGACACCAAAAGAACTGTTGTACTCCCTCCAAACACACGCATTTTGATGTGCCAAATTATAGAATTTGTTCTTTCAGCAGCAAAAACACTGTTGTTGTTGCAAGTACACATCCACACGTGTGCCAAATCACGGAAAATTGTTTTCCACCAAAAACATCAAGGTTCAGTTTTCAAGTGCAGTACACCACGACTTCTGCTTTCACGTTCTTTCCAGCAAGCCCGTGTGACCCAGGCTTCCCAGTGCTTCATGTTTTCTTCGAATTCATGGTTCCAACATTGAACAACTTACACAAAACGTTGAGCAAACCAACAGTCTTGCAAAAGGCCTTGGAAGGTTCTGCAAGCATTGTGCGCCGTGGAGTACAAAGAAAAGTGGTTGTCAATTGCACGGGTCCTGGAAAACTTAAAACTTCCCCGAACACAAACAAACGAAACTAGGGTGAATTCAGAACTGCTGGACAGAGACGTGATAGAAATTGTTCTCTGCTGTTCGTTTCTTTCACACTGGTTCCACAGATTCCTGTATTTCCATGTCTATGAAAATGTTCGTGTGTACATTTCTCTTCACTGACTGCAATACCCTTTCACCTCTGACTTTTGCAAGAAGCGCCCTCCTCATCTGCTGGAGGCATACTTTTCTCAGCTGCGGAATCACGTTCCTCTCTTTCTGTACCCAGGGCGACTTTCGTTCTTTTTGGCACCTTTGCTCTCGTGTGCATGATGCAGAGATGTGCAGCTTTCTGCAATTCTTGTGCAGTGCACAGGTTTTCGAACTGGCTCCTCCTGTGGATGCAGTGGCACAGGCTCCTGATCACCGAAATCAGACCTTGTGTCGCGACGTGTCTTGACGTTGCTTTCAAAGTCAAATTTCACTCCTCGTTCAACCCCCCCCCCCCTCCATCCGCTGGTCGTCCCCCAATCGTATCCGCGATCCGCTGGCGAGTTGGCAGCCTAGACCTTTGGCTTCGGCTGGTTCTGCCCTTTGCTGAATTATCCCAAGAACAGAATTATCCCAAGAACAGAGAATGAACATTGCCAATGATTGGTCCAAACAAGCGCCCGCAGAACTTTGCAACCAGACTATCTTCAAGCAGAACAACAAACGTGTTCACAAAAACTCTCAAATTCAGTGACATTTACGGCAGAGTCTCTCTTCTCCTCAAATGATCAAAGGTACCATCAATGCCTGTCTGTCAGGCTATGAAATCCCACTTAAATTGCATTTAATGGCAACGAAATGTGTTTTCCCATGACCTTGTCACAACAGAGGTTGTTGACAAACTGCCATAATGCCCATAACTGTGTGGGACGGTGTGATGAAGTTTCTGCTCGAGGTTTTCAAGTCGGCGACGCAAATGACACCGACTATCGGGGAAACAAGACCTGAAAACTCAATCTCTCACCGAACATCGGTCAAAATGTAAAATGCGGAATGTAAAAGTGTTTGTGCGAAAGCAGGCAAGGAAAGAAAACGACTTTGATTGTTTGCTGTGTGTCTGTCTCCCAACGATCTACAGCAAGCTGAGGCCGTGAGACAAGTCCCAAACACAGTGGTCCCAAAACTCCTCGACATGCAGCAGCAGTCTATCCTCCCAAACAAAACACTTGTCAGTCTGGAGACGTGCCTCAGATATCTTCACACAATTGCCGTCCTGGCAAAAACTTAATTTCTTCAGGTTTTGGGGAGGGGATTCCACTTCTTCCTCAAGTAGAACTGTCGGTTTTCGAACATAACACAAAAGCAAGTTGCTGTCAAATGTTCGTCCACAAGGTAAGGGTCAAATACCAAAGAACAAGGCGGGTCGGGTCGAGTTGGGGCGGGGCGATTGTCCTGTCACCTTCCCATCTTGTCAACCTTTGGAGTGTGTGTGTGTGTGTGTGTGTGTGTGTGTGTGTGTGTGTGTGTGTGTGTTATGTAAAGTCCAGTGCGAGGCGCGATGACAAAAGGACGCAACAGGACGACGGTCCCGATGGCATGAGCCACTGTGGACAGAGAACACTCAACACCAGTTTGACAACAGTGGACTGCCCAATGTTGAAAGAGGGAGCAAACCAGTCAAGGTCCACGAGGTCCCTCAATTGAAGTTTTTCCTCACCACAAGTGCAATTTACAATATTTTTCACTTCTCACTGAAAACAACATGAAATCAAAGGTATCTCTGATTGATCCTTGGTGAAGACTTTGTGAAAACGTGAGAAATTGGCTCTTACCTGGTGGACAGGATGTGTAGAATGGGTGTCTCGACCACATATTGATAAGTTTTATCCAGAAATGTATTCACTGAACATCACGCTGGCATTTCTTGAAGTCTTGGACTTACTATCCTCGATATAAACTCACAATCTCACCGAAGTTCTTCCTCAAACAGAGAAGCAGCAGGAAATAGGCTCACTGGTGTCTCTCGTATGTGAAACTGGTGAGCAGCAGTTGCGTTGCGTGTGAACTGAAAGCTTGCTTTTCGTTCCGTGAAGTTTGTAGTTTCATCGTGCTGCCAGCAAAAACGACAAGTGCGTGAAGAAAAAGTTGCTGTCGGAACCAAAGATGCACTCAGCCTTTTTTCCACAACACCCACAGACCGGCTAAAGTCTAAATGGCAAGCCCTTCTGACCCCAGTCAACATTCACGAACGTCAACACTTACACGCAGACCCTCTTTTTTCACCAGTCTGGACTGGAGCCAGCAAACTGCCCGTATCAAGTGAGCAGTGAAGAACTCCGTCCGTCGTGCGTACAAATCCACTGCTCCTCAAATACATCCAATATTTCTGACATTTCCTCAATGCCAGTGATGTTATTGAGCTTGGCAGGCGGAGTGTAGTCTCCTGCTCTTCCTGCTGAACATTTGGCAGCACGTCGGACGAGGCAGCACTCACACAAACTGTGAAGCGCCGGAAGAGTGATAAACCTGCCGTGTAATGTATACAACTATAGATCACGGCTAACTGATCCTCGAGTAAGTTCACAACTCTGCCGGCGTTGTTCTGACGAGCACACAAAGGTGGGAGTGAACCGATAAGGTGAAGCAAGTCAATAAAGACAGGTCAGCAGCAATGCCGAGTCTCTTCTTTCCTGCGACGGCCAACCTGACAGTCTCCACTGCGAAAAACATCATGACTGATGTCAATACGTCGTCCCCTCGACCTCTCGTGCATACTTTTTGCACCAAAACATATTTGCATCGAGGGCATGATGTCTCGTAGATCTCGGAGACCTTATCAAGTTGTGTCAAACTAAAACTCTCCGCTTCGGGCCTGACAGTCATTCAAAGTTAACAATGCAAATCTCACAATGTGCTTCCTTGTGATACGAGCACTTCAACTGCAAACAAATGATTTTCCCCTTTCAGGGAATTTTATCGAACAAAGACCCAACATGTCGTGGTAAATCTCCCAAGACATTTGAGAGCAGTGTCTCAGGCACCGCGTTGACGTGGTGAAGACTTGAAAGCTTACTGGTTGGATTCGAGACTCTTTTATCACAACAAGTGGCAGGTTTCTATCAGTTGACCTCCAGGTTCAACTCAAGCCTCACCTGACGATCCGCGCCAACAAAAAACCTGCTGTATTTGCACTATGTGTTCCTCCGCAAATGTACATCAACACACTGGTTCTCACAGGCAAAGAAAGCTTCAACTGTCTGTCAAGTCCTCAGAGCCGCAGCCTTGTTTGGCAATGTTTCAGATTTGCTCATGTCAAACAATTTTTTTCTGAAAAAATTCTCGTACTCCTCTCCCGGGTACTCCCCTCACACACAATTATTTGCACATTCCTCGCAATTAGTCATTCGCTATTCACTGTCAATTGTGCATTCGATCTCCTGGCACAACTATGATGCGTGTTTGAAACGACAATATGAAGGAATTCCATTGCCAACAAACATTTCGCAGCGCAGCTCTAACTCCTGGAATCATTCGTCTGCTGAGGCAGACACCTTTTGCACGTGCACCATCGCCAAAACGGAGGTGGACAAGACTCTGCCAATCACGGACAAAACATAATCACAGAAAAGCGCAGGTGTACCATCCACAGGGGTTCCACATTCCGTTTGGGATTTCACCGTCACAGGGGTTAAAACATCGACAGGGGTCTGCGGTGTTAACGAGACAAAAAGACACACCTTCAAACGAGCGCGAAGAACACCTCTTCACTGTCATTTCCTTCACACACCTTTGTGGTCCCACAGGGAAAACAACTTTCTTGGCAAGTACCGTACAATCTCCCTTTCGAACAACAGCTTCTCCCTTCACAAAGCAAAAACTGCACAAAATTTTGGATTTCTATCTCCCTGCTTCTCCTTTTGCTGCGCATAAAAATATATCTCCGAAATAATGGACTTTCCTTGTTCAGTTTCCCTCTGTGGAATTGCATTGCTTCTTGAATATTTTTACGTCGGCTTCTCATCTCTTGACAAGAACGACTCTTGCGACATCTCACCTCGTCGAGAGACCTCTTGACTCGGCTGCTGTGAGGTCTCCTTCCTGCTGCCAATATCTGCGAAATTTTTCATCTCACATCCGCGTGACGGATCTTTTTGCTTCCAATACTGTCGGTGATGCACCAGCAAGTCAATACAACCGCCGACCTCGCGTGTCAATATCGCAAGCGACCCCTGCTTGACAGGGTCACGCTTTGACAAACCGGTTTTACACAGTTTTGGCACAAAGTATTATCTGACGTGGCACCAAAGAAGGCCCTTGGGTTCGGGTCAGCTGAGCTCAATCATTTGTCTCCACAGGAAACGACAGAACTGGAAGTCTGAGGTCACTCCCCTGGAGATTTATTTCTTTTGAAAAAGATGGGTTTCTGTTGTTTTGTCGTTTCCAAACAAGCCACAGCAATTGTTGAAAAAACACTTTTCAGAACCTTCATCAGGGACGATACACCGCGTCGGGAGATTTGACTTACACCCTCTGAGAAAGCGAGAGAGAAAACCCGTTTTCGAGCTTGCCGCACTATTGACAAAATTCCGAATATTCGTGGTCCTCCACATGAAACAATGGAAAGCGATTGCACAAAGCACCGAAAACGTGGGTGGCCCAAATATCGCTGAGAACAAGGCTGGCTCACATCTGACTTTTGGTTGCGTGGGGCTTATGGACATGAGCAATCAGTCGGTGCGCTAAGCAGTGTCATGTCGTGTCGGGAAGGCCACAGATCAAGGCTGTTGATGCGGCGAGGTGACGGGGATCGTGACCCGTCCCGGTGCTGCGCGGGACCCCGGCCGCCGCCGCGGGGCCGCAGGTGCCGGGTCAGAGGGGACCTGTCATAGTCGGAGGGATTACCGAGAGCCTGATCTATTGCACTGTCAGGCGATGCTGAACCCGCCGGCCCTCCGGAGACACCGCGGTGTATGCAGCTCAGGTGCCTCATCCCAGGGACAGGAAATTTCTCTCGTCGTGCTGTCTGACTAATGACAGCCACTTGACATTTGGGTCCAACTTTTGAAACTGAACTGGCAGGTTTCACGACTCACAAAAGCTGTGTACGCACACATAATGGTTGCTACCAGTGGTTTGCAATCTTTCTGATTGAACATCACCAGCAGGTTTCGAGCTGTACTGGCGCAGCTGGATTTCTCTTTGACATCACTTCGTTGCTCGAGTTTTGAGAACCGACGCCCACGCTCACGTCAACCGACAATCGCTGTACATTCTCCATGTGAACAAAAGGAAAATGCACGATTCGTGCCTGCTTTGTTACACAAATTGTATTGATCGTGTGGCAGTTAAGCAATAAACTATGAGTTTCATCGTGTCCTCATTCATGATGCACAGGCTGAACGGCAGATGGATCCAAACTGTGTGCCCAGTTTGAGCCTGTGATTCAACAAGAGATCAGACCAATGACCAGGAAGGAACAAATTCTGAGCACATTTCAAAAATGGGCATAACACCCATTTTTGTCCAAATTTCACGAAGAACTTTCAAAACAATCACAGAAGCAAATACTGAACCCTTTTCAAAATTTCTATTGGAGGTAGATCTATGGTCCCAACTAACAAACAGGAATAAATTCTGGGCACTTTTCAAAAGTTGGGGCAACACCCCTGTGGTGCCCAGAACATACAAACACACACACCAAACATCGTGGTGATTGCACTGAGCCCGCGGCTGAGCCGACAGGCCGCGGGCTTGAAAATATGGCAGTGACCAGGGGAATGGGGTGTCACTGACCAGCGGGTTGGCCAACCATGCGAGATTCAGCCAAGGGTACGGGCTGGCTTACCGTGAAGGGTTTGGCCAACCAGAAGGAAAACATCAGGCTCACCTTACCCCCACCATTGGCCAACTGAGATGCGTATGTGTTCCAGCAACATGAGGAGGAGTGTCTAAACATCGAACAAGGTTGCTACGCTTAGTAAGCCCGCGGTTCTCAACTCGGCCGATGTTTCGGGATCAGTCCGGTTGAGTTGGCCGAGTTGAACTGGTCAAGTTGAGTTACTGGGGGGGGGGAGGGAAATCTCAACTTGGCAAAATTTGGCAAATTCAACCAACACTGCATTCAAAGCCCAGAATCAGCAAGTTGAGCTCCCACGCTGGCCACTCAACTCGGCCAGTTCAACTCAGGCAACTCAACTGACCAGTCGTAAGACTTGGCTGAATTGAGAAGCCCAGTTGAGTTGCCATGAGGAGGGGGGGGGGGGTTACTCAACTGAGCACATTGAACCAGCACAACATGCAGAGCTTAGAATCAGCAAGTTGAGTTTCACTCTCCCCCACCCCCAAGTAACTCAACTGTGCACAGACAGACAGACAGACAGACAGACAGACAGACAGACAGACAGACAGACAGACAGACCAATGGTGAGAGCACTGAGGCTGCGGTAACGAACGCCTGACGGCGAAACGCGGGCTTGAAAAGAGTTGAGGGTATCACACATGAACACCCAACACACGCGTCCATCAAAAAGCCTTGCCAACAAAACGTTACGCAGCAGCTTGGCGTCATTGCAAATGTGCGCAACGTGTGCAGCAGTGTTTGCGATCTTTCATGACACTGAAGCTCGTCGGACATAAACTGCGCTGCAGTACAAGCTGTGGTTTCTCGGCTTACGGAGGCACACACGAAGTCTACGAGTATCTTCATTAACAACCAGATCTGTCGCTGAGAACGACAAACGCACAAAAGTCTTCAGATGTTTGAAAGACTACCTCTTGCATTTCTTCTCTACACCCAGTTAATGTTCCCCCTCCCTACTCACCAACCAAGCCAAATTCGTACGTCAGACCCTTTTTCGTTCAAATAAACTGAAACACCAAAAAGATGGCACCTGCTCATTGATTGGAACTGAACTAGATTCGAACTGAAAGGTCACCAGCAAACCGGGACGGGTTGTACTCAAACTTTCTTCATCGTCAGTTCTCAAGATGAAAACTATTTTTCTGGGTTGGATGTCACAAGTGTTGTGCTGACACTGCGAATTTGATCAGATGTTGATGCTATCACAATGCAACACGGTGAAATCTTCATTGTGTTGCTGCTTTCATTGAAACCATCATCTGCAGCTGTGTTTGTTTCAACGTACGAAGCTCAATGCGAAACAACTCCAATAACACAATGCAGGAATTTTATCATTATCCGACAAGCATTGCGACGTAGTTTCACGAACAATTTCATTATGACTATGATACGATTCTGGGACATGGTTGCACCTGAAACATCCAGAGGCGTGCACGTCGTGCATCCAAGCCACCCACCCCTTCATTCACAAACTTGCCTGTACACAGGTCCAATCTTTTGCGCAGTGACCCTGTGATCAACCCAGAAACTGCATGATGGCAACGGCTTGGGTGTGAGTGGCAGGAACTGACCAATTCATTTGCTGGGGCATCACTATTGAGCGGAACATTGCAGCCACAAGTCAGCGGAAAAGATTTTTCACAAACACAGCAATCAAACACACCAACAGAACAAAAGGAAAAAGAAGGCTTGCGCTTAAAAAGCGCGCGGTCCTTCGGGCCAGTCAGTTTCTCCGAGCTCTGACTACGGTTGAGTTGGCCAGTTGGCCATTTGCAGGGGGGGGGGGGGCAATTCAACCCTTGTTGTTGTGAAGCAGGACGTTGTACGAGGTTCGCTTTTTATTTGGCCGATCCACTGCGCTCAGAAATGATCGGAGATCTATCACTTTTTGGAAACATGTTCTTCAGTTACCCAACAGTATAATGCAAATA
>JAAUXT010131154.1_pt1 | contig 11612 bp, 7 predicted proteins | sample 7278171 | NCBI WGS metagenome assembly JAAUXT01 (sample SAMN14350112, study PRJNA611818) | marine sediment metagenome | isolation source: surface marine sediment (1.8m) | place: French Polynesia: Moorea | collected 2018-08
CATATCTATCGCCCTACTCTGCCTCTGCCTATCTCAGACAGGTAGTTACAGGTACCCGCCATACACTTGTTTTTCCAAATTAAAACACCCCCCCCCCCCCACACACACACAACATTTCAAAGAACCAAACAGAAAGGCCAAGTTCACGTTGATCAGGCCCTGTGCCCGTCGCCCACAGGTCGAACCCACGCAGATTCAACGCGTGACGCGTGTTCCAGCGAAGACACATGTGGCCTGTACGTTTCTCGCTTGATGCGACAAGCGCTTTGAGGCAGAAGGAACAGCCGCAGTAAAAAAGGCTGTTTCACCTCGTTCTCCTCTCATCACAGGGAGACGAGCAGAGACGCAGCGTCTACACAAAGCCGCAGCGAAAACAACTGCTCGATGTGGCGGAAGAACATCGCTGCTTCAAGGAAGCAGATTCCAAGGGGGAGCCGAAATTGTCCTACTTTTGTAAAGTAGACTCAGGTCGTTTCTGCGAATACGGACTGCAGAAACCAAAGTGGAAACTGCCGAACAACACCTTCGTTAACTCTGTCTCGCTCCCGTTCGAGACACTTGATGATGGGCGGAAGCGTCGCAAATGGCTTTGTGATTCTGACACCGCTTAGAACCCACCGTGCTAATTTTTGTTCAAATACAGACCAGAAATACAAACTGCGTACGTGAACCGAAGCCGAGAGGTTGATCCGGAGAAGTACTTTGAGTTTCTGAAAGAATTGCACGCGTTTATCCGCAGTGGACGCAGACTGGAGACGTCAAGGGAAATCAACGTCACCAAACAACGACCCTGTTGATCAATGCGCTTCGCGTTGCGTCTCTTTATGGGACGCTGCGTCGCCGTGACGTCACAAAGTCTGTCGCGTTGCATCGCTGTTCTGAAAGGACGTTACGTCAACGTAGCGACACAACGGCTCGTTGAACCCAACGAACGCACGCGCAGTGTGAAACAGTCCGTCCGTTAGGTGAGAGTGATAGCCCGGATGTCCACGCGAAAGAATCGCGTCTGATGCCAAGCGGAAGGAAGTACGAGACTGCGTCAAAACAGCTCAGCTGTCATCACTCTGTGGTGCTCAAGTGAGCTTGCGAAAGGACTTGTTGTGCCCTTTTCCCGTCTTGTGTGACGTGACATTCCGTTTGACGTTGAACACCATCACTCTCCAAAGAGACAGAGTCCTTCCTGAACAGACCTTCCAATTTCGGTCGAACCCTCAGTCGCAGACCTCTGTGTGATTCACCATTTCAACATGTGTGCGCCATTTTGCGCACAATTTGCGCACACTTTGCGCAGTGTTGGGTCACTGACACGGAACCAGTGTTCACGTGCAAGACAACTGCAGGATTCGTCCACGGAGGACAAAAGCAAAGACATCGCAGAAGCATCGGACAAATGTCCCAAGAGTCCGTCTGTCCGGCTCTCGCTTCATTGTGAATTTTCAGATGTCTCTTGCTGATGTCTCTTTTCAGACGGAGGCCGTCAAACCGCATTTCCTTTGTCTCTTCAACATGAAAAGACTGCAGCGTGGAGAATCAAGTCAACACAGGTTGATCCTGTCGATCCAGCACAAGAACAAAGCACGACCAACGTGAACCTTCCCGGGTTCTGCCCCCTTGTCGCTTTCTTCGCTAAATCGCTTTGGGAGGAATTACTCGCGTCTCGCTGCCGCCATGTTATCACGCTCCACTGCGCAGCGACGTAATGAACGAGCGTCGGAAACGACGCCGGCGTCCTGTACGCTCCGACGCCGCGACACAGACGCGCCGTCGCCGTCGCCGCCGCTGCGCGCGCATACGTCTCCCGCGGGACAGACGCCGTGGGAGGGAGGCAGGAGGTGAGGTGGTCAGCTGAGCTGGATGCAGGGGCAGAACACCGCGGTGGTCAGTACAACCCGGAAGCAGAGCTGTTGGCAGTCGAACCCTCACCAACTGATTCTTCCCTGGGACAAAGAATATCTGAATCTAAATCTCACAAAAGGGCCACAGCATACTCGTACGACACGTTCCTCAGCCTTTGTTCCCACCTTGAGCTGCAGCTGGCAAAAATTGTGCATTTGTTTACGCAGCAATCAAAATGGCTGCCATATCTCCTTTTCCACTTTCCCTCTCTTTGTGCGTTGACAGCGGTTCCATTTCAGCGCCCACAGCCCAGCTGAGCCCTCAGCCCTCCGTCAGCCACTTCCAAATTGTCCAATAACCTCTGCAACAAGACCCCCTAAATTATTCAGCGGCGGGCTTTTCAGTGGAGCTCTGTTCTCACCTCCCTGTCACACGGCCAGAGTGCTGTCATATCAGGAACCCGGACCTGCGAGTAATCAGGCGTAAGTTCCCTGGTCTCCCCCTCCAGTCCAGCGGACTTCAATCAAGCCTGACAAATCTTGGTGCCCCTCGCTTCACGCACGGCTATGAATAGATCTGAATAAGGCAGCTGCGTCTCGGCTCATGTTCCCCATAAATTGTGGCCCTAAATGCACAGATCGCATGTTACCGACTCACTGGACGGGCTTCGCTGCGCTGAAGTTGTATGTTCACAACGACAGGTACAACAAAACTCTCCACAAATTTTTTTCCTATTTGAGCAATCCTATTGCCATTTCAGACACACGTGAAACTCACTCAATTCTGTTTCCACGGTTCCAGACGATTGGCAACATTTTCAGCCCATCATCAACGTTGCCAAGACAACAGCATACTTTTACAGCGGTTTCACATGGCTACGCACAGCACACGGTTCCAAGGAGACGCAAATGTTTGAGAGAGCGGTCTCTCCACGCGGCTTCAAGTTCTCAAGGCTCATAACACTATTGATTCAAAACGTTCAATAGCAGCGACATGTCAAAGTGTGAACTGACTCTCTTGCCTGCAGTGCGTGTGTGTGTTCAAAACTGGCGAACCCAGAACGACAGCGGCAACGCCAGGTCTGTCTCCCCTGACTGCGTCACCCCGTTTCTACTATCCTTCCTTTGGGAGCCTCGTCGACTCGGCGACGAAGCCATTAAGGTGCAGCGATTGGAACCCAGCCTCGCGTTGCTTCGAGCAGCTGCCTTGCATTGTACACAATCACACAAAGGTGCCCGCATTATTCCGTCTCTACATGTCATTGTGGACAGCTGCATCAGCAAAACGGTGGTTTCGTTTCAAACAAAACATTTGTTCACGTTCAGCAACGCCCAGGAAAACGGTCCAACAGCGAGACACACACAAGCTGCAGCACCTTCGCCTACCAGCGCCCACTCACTCAGTCCACACCGGATGCGGCGACCAACGACAAATCCACCCTCCTGTTTCCCAAGCCCCACTCCCTTCATTCCACGTCAGTGGAGTCCTGAACCAGGAAGTTCCACATCCAGACTTCCTCCACCCCCCCTCCAACAACTCAAACATCCACAAACCATCTCTGGCTGGGAACCTCGTTACGCGCCGCGCCCGGCCCAGAAAGCCTCGAAATTCCTCCCCGCATTACTGCAGGACATTACCGCGTGCTGGTCAATCATTTTTCATTGAGCAATATTGATCTTTCATCGGTCCCGCCACCGTTTCTACACTGTGCAAAATAACACGTGACTGATACACGTGATTGATGGCTGTTTAGACCCTGAATCACCCCAAACGACACGTGAATCACCGGCTGAAACAGGCGCCTCAGGACGAGTGTATCTCTTGTGTGTGGCGGTTCTCGCAGGTTGAGTTTCAGCACTTTAGATTGCCTGGTATTCACAGTGATATTGCGGCCTGAGCATCACCGGGTCGATGGCAGTGGACGCGGACTGTGACGGACCCGGGGCTCCACTCAGCTCTGTATCGATGATGTGGGGCCGTGGACTGGGTTCACACTGGAGGGGGCCAGGCGTTCCGTCTTTGGTTTTTGGTTGCGCTGGTGCAGGGGTACTGCATCGACTTTCACAAAGATATGTTTGTACATCAAATATGAACCCCACATGGAGATAGAGGCCCCTCTGCTTTCACCGTTATATCTTGCAAATCGGCCGCTGATCTCTTCTACCATCTTTTGAAGCCCACAACGATTCGTCGTCCAATATTTTTCAAACCACCCACAAACCGCACACGCAAACACACCTGAAGCCAGTTGTGTTTTTCAGGGAAATTGCTTCGCGTTTTCAATATTGTGTGTACGCATACAAATTGAAACTAGTTCGTACACGTCTGAAGTTCGATCAGCTGTCTGAAACACAAAGTACATCAGGCTCTCAGCAAACATATCGTTTTCATTTCACAAACACGCAACAATGATCGTCAACGTAAAGAAACAGGTCAATGACGTTTTACCTGTTTCGTCATATCCAGCACGGCATCCAGGGGGCTTGGCACTTCTAACTGCAGGGGTTCATTCAAGTTTGGTGACGCGGCGTTCGAGTCCAGATTCGTAGTGGGGACTCGGGGGTCCAACCGTAACGCGGACAATCCGCAAGATAATCCGTTAGGCGCGCGGCTCTGCCTGAGTATAGCGTTGAGGGTCGGGGGGATGGACGTCGGGAGTGCGACGTCAGGGGGCGGGGCCTTCGTGAAGTCGTAGTGGCACTCGGGTAGGTCCGGGGTGGGCAGCACCGGCACCCTGCTACCTGGGTCCGGGGCAGGGACCAGGGTGTCCAGGTTGGTGAAATCCCTGTTGAAGGATGGGGATCCGAGTACCGAGTCTTCAGAGTCATGGATGGAGGATTCCGTGTCCGGGATTGATATGGATGAGGCGTTTTCATCGTCAAGGACCGAGTCTCGGTCCACGGGGTCGAGCAGGATCACCGCGTCCTCTTCCGGCAGGTCCTCCAGCGGATCGAGGGGCTCGGAGCGCGGGGAGGACAGCAGGCTCTCGCCCTCGCTGCCGCGCCGCTCGTCCCTCCCCAGGACACCCCCGCCGCCCGGCTCGTCCCTCTCCGGGATCCCCTCGAGCAGCGGCGCCGCCACCCCCGGCACCGCGGCGGCGGCGCTCCAACTCCCCATCCTGACTCCTCCTGCTGTCCGTCCGTCCGTCCGTCCGTCAGTCAGTCACCACCCGCAACAGCAGCAGAAGCAGGAACCGTTATCTCTCCTGACAATGTCCTTGTTCAGCCGCTCCCGCCAATTGCTATTCATGTATTCCAACGAGTGTGAGAAATATATGAGAGATTGGCCCGGGATGGCGCAGCACGCATGGCTCCCTCCGTGATCTCAGTGTGAAGCTTCCCTTCTGCCCGGCGCTAACGATGACAACGCCGACCGTCCCTCCACATCCAGTACAAACATAATTATCACGTGGGACGCACCGCCGAATTAGACACGGCCCATCTCCTCCATGGCGTCTGGTTCACACTGCAGGCGTCACCCTTGCGCACAACTGCGGCGTCAACCACGCGACAGAGCGCCAATTGACTTACGCAGTGGCTCAAACGTGACATAAAGCACGACGTTTGAAATCGCACCGCCGCGCCAACGTCACGTCGCCCACGTGACCATCAAACGTCAACATCCCCACGTGACGCAGGACGCGTCCAACGTGACCCAGGGTTTCGCAGGAGGAAACATCCCCCCGAGTCTCCGCCTTCCAAACGGAATAGCGTCCCATTGATTTCTGTCACTGCGTCTATTTAGCTCCACTCAAATCTATCGCTTTTTTACGTCCGCAGGGATTCAGGGCTCCCGCTCAGCAACAGCTTGAAAAGACAGATAGCAGCTTCATTCACACACATCTGTCTGACTTTCAACGCTTTGTAGCTTTTGCTTCTTAAATTTGCTTGGAATATTCAAAGCCTCCGTGACAATTTCAAATCCTGAATGCAAGGACAGGGTCTTGGCAGCTTTTCTCCATCAATCCATTTTCCCAATGAAATGACTGAATGCTTTGGTGCCTCTTTTTTTTGAATTTTTTAAACATTTAAATAATTTAAGATCGAAAGATTTGCTGCTGTCATTTCTGGAACGCATGAAGCAAATTACATCAGAGCTTCACATATCCATCTTCATCTCCACAAAAAAAGACGCAGTTGTCGCAGCGCGGTGTTTTCCACGTGATTATCGAATCATCTTCTGTGTTCAGGCATCGCTTAGGCAATTCCCCTGCAGTTCGGATCAATGACAGAGACATTCCTGCACTGAGCGACATCACTTCCGCCTCACCGCTGCGTACCTGGAGAAGAGACTTGCAGGTTCGAGTGCAAGTCTTCAGAAGTCTTCAGGCCTGCTTCACAAGGGTCGCCTCATGCCCACGCGTTCCTGCACAGGTGATTGGGCGTTGCGTCGCCGTCGATTTTGACGCAGTGCGATGCAAGGCGATCAGGCCTCAGATCATTGGAGCGTTTGTGGCGGTCTGGTGAGTGTGAAACTGGGAACAGGTAGATTCTGCCATACTGCACAGATTTCTAAGAGTCCGCAATGGCTCGGGCCACACAGTCATTTCAGCGTGTTATTGACAAGTTTTTGTGCTCGCACCAAACACTGCGAATCTGTTCCAATCAATGGGGATTCTGTGCACCTCGCAACGAAGCGGTCATCGGAAGGGAGCGGGCGGGAATCTGAGCAGGATCGCCCCGGAGCTGCGGCGCTGCGCCGCCCGTTCTGAGGCCACCCCGCCCCCCCCTCCCCGAGTCCCCGCGCCGTCGATCCATCGCCAATTCATCGATTTTCTCATCGAATCAATCATCAGGTACGAGTCTCAGAAAATGACCCCCCCCCCAAAAATAGACTTCACGCGTTTCTTTCTTTTCGGCGCCAAACGAACCGAACTTCACTGGTGCCAACACGCGTGCGCGGTGCACGTGACTTGAGGCACACGCGCACGTGCTGCGAGAAGTCAGAGCTGCTGCGAATCGATGTGTGTGGATCGCAACCTGGTGCAGCACACAAATCATTGTTGTGTGCGTGTTTGACCTGAACACATGTTTCACACACAAAAAAACTAAATTGACAACAGCAGCAAAACAAGGGAAAAACTAAAACTGCCTGCTCTGCACTTCTCGTCAAATGAAGCAGGTTTTGCTTCAAATGGATCCGGCATCAGAGTTCGAGTACCAAATGAGTGTCGCATCAAGGGCTTGTCAGAAGTCATTAGCTTCAATTCTGAGAACAATTTCTTTGTAGAAGCTGCATCTTCCCCTTCTGATGCTCCTGCAGGTAGCACTGCAGGGGGCAGAGAACGGAGCAGCGTGGCGCAGATCGTCTCCATATGAAGCCTCAGTTCAGCACCCCAGGTTCAGCGATCGTACGGCGGTTCGCACGAGGCATGACACCTGCATTTTTACCACAGTGCGCGGAGAACATTTGCCAAAGGCGCGTTGGGTGCTCTGCATACGTATCGGTGAAAACACAGCTCCACGTGTGTCACGCATCACGTGTCCCGTCTGAAGCTACGCCTGGGACGATGGTTCAGGCTGCGGGGCAGAACTCGCTCCAAATCTCAGAGCGTCCTCATTGATGTCATCGCCATCATCAACTCCACCTCAGTTATGTCACCGCATCATCTTGTTCCATCAACTCAACCTCAGAGGTTGGATCATGGGCTGCGCAGATGGACAGTCAGCAGCGACGGGGTCTCGAGGGAGGATGTTCAATTTTGCACAGAAGACAAGATTAGGATCTGCCGAACTTACTTCTGCACATAAGACTTTGGCCCTGGTGTCTTGAACCAACCGAGTTGTCAGCAGTTAACCTCTGATTTTGAAAGCGAAGATGAACATCAAAGAACCTGCTTTCCTATTTTGGCGACATACCTCTGGGAGGTACGAGTATCTGTGTCAGTGCCTTCCATACTGCACCCATTAGTTCGCCATCGATTCGAGCTCGGATCTCCCCGGTACCCGGATGATCAGGTGTATTATTGACTCAAACTGCCTTTTCTCTGCAAGACGCAATTATGAACGCCCTAACCTCTGTGTTACGGGGATTTTCCCCGTTGAAAGGCCGGGAGATCCCTTCATATATCAGTAGCAGATCCCTGCTGCAGCCGAGACGAGGATTTTGCTTCCATCAGTACAAGATCCAAACCCCGCCCGGTCCTCACACCCCCAACCCGCCCGCCGTCCCTCTCCCCCACCCCAGTTCACACACACTTCATGCATCGAGATTAATCCTTGTGTACCGTATTCACCCAATCATAAGAAGCACCCAAGTAAAAGACGCACCCCAATTTTCTCTTTGGTTTTCAGGTGTCAAGGTCCCATTGAAACAATGACAACCTCGTACCCAGACACACGCTGCAAAAAGGTGCGTCTCACACATGGGTTGATGCTGCAACTCAATGGGCGCTGCGTCGCACGCTTGGATCGGGGCACTGCATGGCGTATCCAGCGTTGAACAGGCCTTTCTCAGTGAGGCTGGACTTGACTCGGGTGCACTTTCAAAGCCCCCAAACTTCTATTAGTGGAACCCTGCCCATAAAGCTCGCAGCCACGCTCGCTGTCGGCTTAAGCCCGGCTGATTGCCTATTACCTCGTAGCCACGTCTCCCAGCCCCGCCGCGCCGCACCGTGACTAGCGCCCACTGCACTGCTGCCAGCGAATCGGCTTGTTAGTCGCGGAGTGCCGACAAGAACGGAGCCGCTGTGCCAAACTCACGAAGAAATCGCTGATTAGAGTTCCGGACGCAAAGTCTTGCAATCAGGCCCTGAGAAACCGTAGAAATAGATCTACGTATCAGCAATCAACTGTTGGCATTGTCGACGTAGCCAGCAGCAACACCGAGGAACCCGATTTTGCTTCGCATCCAGACGCCAGGAAGCTGTAGAAATTTCAGCTTCACGTTTCAGATGCGTCAGACATGGCGGGGGGGCACCATATTCAAACGGAGACGCACCTGGTTCTTTCCGAGGACCGGAATCGTGGAACTCAACACGCGATGCGCGCAGCCAATAGAGGTATTAATCATCCTCCATTAAACAGAATCAACAAGCGCTGAATAATTCATCCGTCGATCCTGCGCTCACCGCTCAATACGCTGTGTGTACATCGTGCTGGGGCCTGGGACACACGGGAGACGTCGTGAGCTGCGTCCCTGTGCAGGTCAATGGGCGCAAAGCGTAACACACTGGATGTCTTGAGTTGCTTCCCTGTACAAGTCAATAAATGGGGCGAAGGCGCGTACCGCATGTGGCGTGTACGTGTACACCGTGCTGGTACCCGGCGCACACCGCATACGTAGTCAGTTGTGTCCCTGCACAAGTCAAGGGTCGCAACGCACGACGCATTCAATGTGCACACCACACGTCATGAGATGCGCCCCTGTGCAGATCAACGCGCAACGACTTCCTGCACAAGCCAATGGGCGAAGGCGCATGACGCATCCAGTGAGCACACCACGAAACGTGTGAAAAACCGCTTCACCAGAACGCGTGTGTACACACACCACGCATCGACTGCAGCCCCACAACTCACACCTCAACTCCGCAAACCTTATTTGCTCTGCCTCAGGTATCTGACAGAAACCCTATGAAGGCTTCAAATTTTGACGTGACGTGAGCCACATTGGTGACACTACATCAAGCACTCTGCCAACGATTCCTGATGATACTGCACGACTACTCTTGATCCAAACCTCACGACACAACGACACCCTCCACTCTACCTCTCCACGTAATCAGCCACATTTCAACAAAACCAAATTCAACATCTACCTGCGCCGCTATTCTGTGTCATAAGAGTGGCAGGCAGAAGAACAGGTAGAACCTGGCTGCTCGTTTTCCACGTGCGTGTGTACAGAATCCGCTGCCCTCAGGGCCTAATGAGCAGCGTGTCCTCCAACTGCAGCGCACCGCTGATCCCCGCACACAGCGCAGGGAGGGAGGAAGCACACTCCTCTCCTCCCGCTCCTCCGGCATTTGGCACGATGTCCAACTGCAGTGTAATTCCTACTGTGTGGCTTGAGACAGGTACGGTTGGTTGGTAAGGAAAAGGCCGTGTGTATGTGATCACGGGGGAAGCCTCACGTGCTGCGAACCATTCCGCGCGCTTTGCAGGCACAGAGAAACTGAGCTGCTTTGATTGTAGAAATCCTCCAGTTGTTGGTCTCAGATTTTCCTTCACATCTTGAGTTGAACAAACCTGGACCTTTGCAAGCAAAAGCTTTCAAAAACGTGTGCACGTGCAGATTTTGCACACCATCGAAAAGTCAGTTGAAGTTGAAATTTACGAAGTGCCAAATTCGTTTCGCGTGACTATGAAGTAAAAATTTCCAAAGCTAATTGTTGTGAAAGCTACTCTCGCAACAAAAGCCTCAGGATTGTCCACAGAACCGTCGCTGCTCTCCCCTCCCCGTCCTCGGTACGTGTAGCGTGCGGCGCGGGTCCGACTGAAGCTGGGTCTGCGCGCAGTGTGGCGGCTCCCGCAGCTGCGCGCCGCTCTTATGGCCGCGTCGCTCAGAGCGCCGCCGCCACCGCCGCCGCAGCTCCTGTGGACTCAGCTTGAGCGCTACCATCGCAAAGCTCCGTCGTGCGTCAGGTTCACTGAGCCGCGCCCTGTGGGCCTCTCTGCAACCCCCCCCCCCCCAATAACCTCGTATTGTCACGCCTGCGTTCACGCGCAATGCACTGTGTCTCCAAAGCCAATGCAATGCATTGTAAGTCATGTACCCCACCAGTCAATGCGTCGCCGAGTCGACTGGACTTCGACAAGCGCACAACGCGTTTCATGTGAATGAAACAGAGGTTTGGAGATCTGTTTCGCACGGTTGTGGTGTGCCGCGTAACCTGCTGCCTGGATTTCTGCACTGAGGAGAGATCCAGGGCACGATCGAAAAGGCAGAAGTATCTGTGAGTACCAGGTTTGCTCACGCCTTCTGGGACGCAGCAGCAGCAACAGCAGCAGCAGCAGCAGCAGCAGCAGCAGCACTCACGCGCGACGCTTTCTCCCTGTGATCTGAGCAGCGAAACCCATCAGCGCAACGATTTCCATTCACGCAAAGGCCGGGTTCAAAACGTGCGCATTTCGCTAAACTTTCCCGCCCCTTGTGGTTGAACCAGCAGGAGGTATCGATCACGCAATCAAGTGTATCGGTTCTGAGCGCTTCCAGGTAAATCATGAATATTTCCCGTCCTCGTCAGCAAACTCTTTTTCCACTCCAGATTCAACACGCGATTATTAACCCAGATCCGGGATTACCGTACAATGAAGGGCACTGCCACTTGGAATACACGTTTGTGTTTGTGTTTCCTTTGAGAATTAGTGAATGACAAAATTTCGTCACACGCACAACAACTCCCCAATGAACTACACACACCCCTGGTCCACAGCGCGCTCGGATGCGTGTGCGCAGCTCTCAGTCCGTCGTCCACGAAAAAGACGAGAGAGATAAGAACTGAGTTGGGAACTGCAGCCCCAAAAAGGAAGATACAAGCCAACTCGGAATGTTAGCGTTGTTCGGCTGTGCAGCTGCCTGCTTTCTCCGAAACATTTTGTCCCCAAATTACTCACTTGTCACAAACCATATCCGGGAACAAAATGAACTGCAGAGACCGTCTGCAGTTGTCTGAAGACCTACTCGCGTGCAACAGTCTTAAACGAGCGCCGTTCGTCGCGAATCAGGCGACATTGTTTCTTCAACGTTCATCAGTGGAGCTTTCTTTCTGGCCGTAAAGAACTCGCTGGCGGGACCTGTTGGCGGGCGGGCGGCGGGCCAGGCACGCGTGTGGGTGGGGG
>JAAUXT010031192.1_pt1 | contig 11611 bp, 13 predicted proteins | sample 7278171 | NCBI WGS metagenome assembly JAAUXT01 (sample SAMN14350112, study PRJNA611818) | marine sediment metagenome | isolation source: surface marine sediment (1.8m) | place: French Polynesia: Moorea | collected 2018-08
CACACACACACACACACACACACACACACACACACACACACACACACACACACACACACACACACACACACACACACACACACACACACACACACACACACACACGCTGTCAAGAAACAAAGAAACGTATTACTTAAGGACAACCACTCAGGCACACACACGTACAATTAGACATCTACACACTATTTTGGGCAACCACGCACAAGCCTGCGCACACCCAAACACACACACACACACACACACACACAAGAAAGAAACATTGTTCATCCATACATACACATACAGCGACACAACACACACACGCTTGTCTTGACGGACACACACACACACACACACACACACACACACACACACACACACACACACACACAGAGCTGCACCAGACACCACGCAGTGTGAACGCGGCTGCAGATAGGAGCAGACAGCTGAAGCCCCACAGTGTTCAGCCTCATCCCGACACAGATAACGGCTCCGCTGCGTCTTACGCCCCTCGATGAGTCATGCGACGACGCAGCGCCGCTCTGCTCGTGCACAAACACAACGCATGACGCGTGCAGTGTGAAACAGGCGCAAGGAGGCGCGAGTTCTCAGGAGGCTGATCCGCTGACATGAGAATCGGCGCTGCGAAAAAATCCCCGAGCGCGCGTTGCGGAAAACGTGTCAAGCCGGCGTCTCCCAGCTGTCACCAACAGGCGACTTCAGCAGGAGCTCCGGCTCCAGCGGCAGACCCGCAGCTCAGCCAGGGTCCGACTACCGTGGGACTGAACAGAGAAGCGTCCCCAGGGGTCAGGGGGAGGGTCCAGGCCCTGTGACACCCAATCTTCCAACTCACATTGCAGACGTCCTGCGTTTCGCCGTAGCTGTGTTGCGGGGGGGTGGGGGCTATCTCTGCCTCTCCCTGCCTCTCTGAGAACCCACTTTCCCTCTCCCCTCCCTCGTCTTGTCTCTCTTCTCTCTTTCTCTTGTGTTTCTCGTCTGTGTGTTTCTCTTCTCTCTTCAAGTGTCTCTCTTCTCTCTGTGCTCTGCTGCTGCTCTCTCTCTCTCTCTCTCTCTCTCTTTTCCTCTCTCACGATCACCCGATGCTCCCTCCCTCTATGCGCCTCCATCTCTTGTCGCTTTTCTCTTGTCTCTCTTCCTGGCACCACTTCTCATCAGTGAAACAGACGGCAAATCTTCTGCTCATGACAGCTTCATTTTTCGGAGTTTATACACAGGTGCCCGAAGCCAGATTTACTTTCGGGTGGTTTTTGGTCATGACCATCAACTATCCAAGGGGGGAACTTTTCCTTTGAAATATAAACTGTTTTACAAAGTAGTGGAATCCCCCCAAACGCAGCGCAGGAAAGAACCGGGTGAGACGCCCGCTGCAGGGCGCATGCGCAAACGCCGCCGCCAATTGATTCCGCATTGATTCTCCCGCGTCCGAGGCACAATTTTGCGCTCAATTTCACATTATTGTTGGTTTTATGCCGCCATTGATGAGGTAATGCTCCCCGTCTATTTTTCATCCCAGAAAAAAGGGACAGATTGATTTTTTTGCAGCGGTAAATACGACGAACGCAGCGCAAAGTGCACGACGCGTTGTGTTGTGTTGTGTCACGTGTCAAGCAAACCCTGTACACATTGTGTGCGTTGTGCCTCGCACATGTGTGCGCGTGTGTGTTGCACGCACACATGAGTGTGAGTATGTGGTCAAGACACTCCAGTGGTTGACCACACAATGATCTCAAGCACTACTTTGTCGTGTCAATCAAACACATGTGGCCAAGGTGAGAGCACAGCTCTGAGTGAACAGTACTCACTCACCTTTGGCACTCACGGATGGGACATACGTCTGACTCCACTGACACAGGAGCACAGCCCAGTTGACGCCCCCGGTGTGAACCCGGTTTGGCCCCACAGATACACCGTACTCACCCGTGAAGTCGCACCCTCAATTTTGCCTTGGTTTTCTGGTGTCAGGTTGCATTGAAACAATAGTCATTTCATAAACATGTACAAGACGCACCCCGATCTTTAATGTTCAATTTTGGGGCAAAAAGGATGCGTCATATACACGGGTGAATATGGTACTTTTAGCTGTGTGAATTGTGTGTGTGGGCCCAGCTCCGTGATGCCCCACTCAGCACAGCAGTGACGCTGGGAATTGGCTGCATGCAGCGCACGGAACGCTCAGCGCACAATGCGATCATACAGAATCATGTGATCAATCCGGACACGCCAAGGCGCAGGTCCCGCGGGTGCGGCGTACGCCGCTGCGGCCCTGTGGGTTCAAGTTTACGCAGTGCCCAGTGAGCAATGCGTGACGCATCCATGGTGAGCAAGGCCTATTCACTCGTGCGGCAATGCAATGCAACGCATGCCGCATCCAGCGTTTGTGACGTAGCGTCCATTGACCTGCAGAGGAACGTACGCCACAACATATCCAGTAGCCACTGTCAGGGACGTGACCCGTACCGTGCCTGTGAGCGCACCCAGCATGTGACGCATCCAGCCTGTGAGCGCACCCAGCATGTGACGCATCCAGCCTGTGAGCGCACCCAGCATGTGAGCGCACCCAGCATGTGACGCATCCAGCGTGTGATGCACCCAGTGTGTGACGCACCCAGCGTGTGACGCACCCAGTGTGTGATGCACCCAGCATGTGATGCACCCAGTGTGTGATGCACCCAGCTTGTGAGCGCACCCAGCCTGTGAGCGCACCCAGCATGTGATGCACCCAGCATGTGATGCACCCAGTGTGTGATGCACCCAGCTTGTGACGCACCCAGCATGTGATGCACCCAGCATGTGACACACCTAGTACATGACGCACCCCGCGCGTGATGCACCCAGCGCGTTACGCGTGACGCACCAATGTGTGACGCACCCGGCGCGCACGCGGCCGGAGCGGGACGCAGCGTTTTTACCTGTGTCGCTGCTCAATGGGCGCCGCGCGCTCCGCCATGAGCTGCAGCCCGCGGGAACAAAAGGTCCCCGCTGCGCCGCAGCGCCGCACTGATGCGCCGCGCCCGCTGCTGCGCGGGGGGGGGGGCGGATCCCGGGTGTGGTCAGGGGGCGACACGCGGGGGGGCGATGATCAGCGAGGGCGCAGGGGCGGATCCGAGACCTGGTCAGTGTGTGTGTATGTGTGTGCGTATCTGTGTGTGTGTGTGCGTATCTGTGTGTGTGTGCGTGTCTATCTGTGTGTGTGTGTGTGTGTAAATCTGTGTGTGTGTGTCTTTCTGCGTGTGTGTGTGTTTGTCCATCTGTGTGTGTGTGTCTTTCTATGTGTGTGTGTGTGTCTTTCTGTGTGTGTGTGTGTGTTTGTCTATCTGTGTGTATGTGCGTGCGTGTGGAGGTCATCTTCGGGCCATGCAGGGATGAATCCTACATTTGATCAGGGGGCGAACCCACCCATGGCGTGGCACCCCTCTTGATGCGACTTGGAACTTTGAGCATTTTCCCATGTAAAAAGGAAAAACAACCTTGCACCTGCGGCACAAACTTCATTTGTGTGGTGGTCACGAGAACATCCGTTCAATACGCGCCTCATCCCCCCGTGCAGCACTGCTTGTGCTCCACACATGTGCTCCACAGTCCTACTGGATGTGACCTCGCAATTATATCTGGTGTTCTACGAGTAGAATGTTGCAGTGGCGGTTCACACTGCATGGTGTGCACGTGTAGATTCTACCAAAATTGGCGCTGCACGTTGTGCACGGAATGCTGCAGTTGTGTGGGTATTCATACTGGGTGGTGTGCTGTGACATGCACGTGTACCAGAATTGGCACGTTGCAAGTTGTGCACAGACCACCTGTGAAACACGCCAAACACGTGACAGGTCCCAGCTCGACGCATGCGTGAATGATCAATGCGAAACACACGAGGAAATTGCACAGGAAGTCGCGGACACGGACACGTGGGGAGTGATTTAAAGGGACAGGCCAAGAAAAGCTGGAGCTGCTGTACATGAATTATGGGGGAGGGACCTCTGTGTGCAGGTGGAGATCTGAGGCAGAGTTCGCACCGGGAGCGTCACGCGTTGCCTAAATGCCACAATCCAAGAAAATACACGTTTTGTTCACTCAGGGACGCAACGCCAAGAAACGTATGCGACGTTTCGACGCAAGCGCGACGACGCGGTTCCAAGAGCGTCACGTGCGACGCAGGGCGCGACGCGACGCACGACGCCTGCACTGAGCACCCGACCTGCGCATCTTGCAGCAGAAGCTGAGACGGAATCAGCATCATCAGTCTCGGGGCCCTGTGATCAGCGACGTGTTTCGCGCTATTTCGGTGCAGAGGAGACGACAGAAGCTATTGTTGTCTGAGGAGCAGAAATAGACCTCGAGCTGCTGCTACCGCTGCCGCTGCTGCTGCGAGGGAGGGAGGGAGGTCAACGTCTGCCGTCTCTTTCTTTCTCAGTCAGTCAAGTCAGTCAGTCAGTCAGTCTGTCAGTCAGTTTGTCTGTCTGTCTGTCCATCCACGAAACCACAGTCGAGGTCTCTTTATCTATGTCGGCCTTCTTTCTCTCTCCCCGTGTTTCCTTCCTTCTTTCTTTCTCTTTCTCTCTCTCTCTCACCCTCTCTCTGTCTCTCTCACTCCATCGCCCCGCCTCCCCCGCCCCACCCTCTCCTGCACCTCTCCTGCACCTCTCCTGCACCCCTCCTGGTTGTCAGATACAGCTGCGTAAGGGACAAAATCACTCCAGATTGGGACCAGGTCTGTGAGTCCTCTTCCAACACTGGGTGATTCACGGGTTGCAGCGGTCCTCACAGTGTGTGTGTGTGTGTGTGTGTGTGTGTGTGTGTGTGTGTGTGTGTGTGTGTGTGTGTGTATGTCTGTGTGACAAGAGCTCAGCGTAATCACCCACCAAAATCACACTCATGCGCGCCCCAACACTGACCCTGTTTCCGGGCACAAAAGTCCGATCGAAACAACGACCTCAAGTCACAGGACGCAGCGCACAGCGCAATCCTCGCACAAAAGCAATGCCTAGACTCTATGCAACACCTGGTGCACCACCACCCTTGCAGAGCAGAAGAAACTGCAACTCCCGGGGTACAGCGCCGTCCTTGTGTGTGTGTGTGTGTGTGTGTGTGTGTGGTGGGGGGAGCGTGGCCTCCAGGTCACTTCATATTGAGGCCCGATTCATACTGGACGCTTCGCACATTGCTCTGCCACACAAGTCAGATATGTGCTTTGTTCTGATGTCCACTTTTGCAATGAAAACCCGTGCACATACACGGAAATAAGAGGCTGACCGTCACTTCCTCAACATCAGGGTTGTGGAGACAGCCCCCGCTCCCTCCCTCTCCCGAAGAACACTTACGAAACACGACTGCGCAAACCACCCAACCCGGGTCCTTGAGAAGCTTTTGCGGAAAGACCCTTGATCTGGGTGCGAACAGTGTCAGAGTCCGTCCTTTCGATTGTTTCTGGGTTAATTATCTGCTGCGGAAGTGTCGGCAGTGCAGCGAACTTGGCGTTCCAAGCAAAACGCCTCAAGTCAACGTGTCGCATTTCGATGCGTCGTCTGTTGCGTCTTTCCAAAAGGTCGCTCAGTTTCGCACTGCAAGCGTAACGCGTTGCGTCCTTTGCCACGTCAGCTCGAACGGAAAGACAAAACCTGCACAACGCCCATTTTTCGGGCCACACATTGGTCACACGCATCAAGGTTTTTGACGCATTGAAGGTTCACATCAGGAATGATCTGCACCATATCTTTGATACTCGCCGCTGGGTTCCGTGTTGAAATTTGACGTCAGCGTCAAAATTTGACGTCGACGTCACCGATGTATCTGCAGGGCAGAAACAGGGACAGAAAACGCTGGCTGCTGAGCCCCAGCACGGGCATCGCTGCCTCCATCGCAGCCTCTTGACGTCGCAGTGTCGTCTCCATTGTAACGCTTCCGCCTCAGCCGCTTCCTACAGCGCCGAGCAGCCTTGGGGCGTTTTCACCCACTCCACCTTAATGCAACGCACAAAGGCGAGGCGGCCTCGGAAGCCACCCAGCTCCGGCATGGATCTGTGTATCTGCTGTCGTCTCCCTCCTCTTCTTTCTGCTGGCGAGACGGAAGTCGGGGAAGGACTCCAGGGCCCTGTCAAGGAGGCGCGAGTCCTGTGTGTGAGGGACCCTGGAGGAGCGTTTGAGGTCAGTGCACCGGACGCGCGAGGCGCTGTGGTCGTGTGCGAATCAGCGGGACGCTGCGTTGACTCGCAACGCTGCGTCCTTGGACTTTTGTCAAGGGGCGTGTGCATCCAGCGTGAAACGAGATTTGTGTATTGCTGGGAGGGGGAGACAGGGTGAGGAGGCAAGGGCGAACCCTTTGCTGACTCGCAAAGACCGGGGCTGTACTCGGCTTCCTTGAACCTACACCTTTGGGAACCGGAAGTGATTCCACCATGGTGTCCCTGTCGTCATGAATGACAGCACAACCCCAACTCTCTCCCCCGCTCAACTCAAAAACGACCTCTCCCTCGTGGACCACACCACACGTGACCGACCCGTATCCGTCCCTTGATCGCGGCACAACATACCCAGGCCGCCCCGCCCAATGTCACGTGGGGTGGGGGTGGTGGTGGGGGGGTCCATCGCCGCGCAGGGCGAGGAAACAGCTGCAACTCGGGCCCCAACGCGGGGCGGGATCACGGGTTCACCCTCAATGTACCGTGCGATGCGTGTCACTTCACGTCAATGCGTGCTACGTTGCGGTGAGTGACGAAACGCGCACTGACACGTACATACAAATCACGTTTGACAAGCGGTTTACACGTTGGGCCGACGTGGAAACAAAGTGCTGTCAGCGTCAAAAAAAAGTTGCAGTTGACGTCGCATTTATGGAGCGTCGGCACCAACGTGTAAACCCCTACACACGTGTCCAGTACAACTCATTGCTCACGCAACATTTGTCTCATGCAACGTATCTCCTCGTATCTCGCCGTAAGCGCTGGAGTACTTACTGTGCAGTGCCTTGTGACGCAACGCCTGTTGACATGCTCGTGTGACGCGGTTGTCACACTGGTGATGCGCGGTCGTTGTTTTCACATCGGCGTCAAAATTTAACATTGAACCCAATGCTGGTAGTTGGGGCGCCAGCCCAAAAACGACGTGCGTCACCCAATGTGAAAACCCCTTCACTCAAAGCACGACACGCGTATCCAGCGCAAAACAGCCTGGATGCCTCTTGCAGTGCGTCTCAGTCCACGTGGAACTTTGCAGCAGCGAGCCGAACTCCCCCTCGGAACATCGCATTCCAGCACCACGTGTTACACCACAGTGCTCTTACCTCTCTATTCTTCACCAGCCACATCGACGCGGCAACGCAGCACCCGCTGACTTGCACGGGGACGCACCGAGCCCTCCCGCCCCTCTCATCAAGGAAAAGTCGATGCCTTCGGCCTTCCTCCTGCAACCCTTTGTATCTGCGAAGATTCCTGGTTCTCAGGCCCCACAGCGCTGCAGCATTCCCCGTCAACCTTCTAATGCCCAGATCTTCTCCCCAGTCAGGAAACCAATGTTCAATTGAAGGAGCTGAGCACCGGATTCTTCAGCTCCGAATGCCCCAGGGTGGATCCAGGGTTCCAGGTCTGCGCAATGCCTCAGCATGAGACTGAGAAATTCAAGAAGCAGCTTGAGGAGAACTGACCACACTTGACACACCCATCTGCCATGTAATTCCAGTCTCCCCACCCTTCCTGCAAAACCCCTGCAGGCTCAAACCCCATGCTGGCCCTCTCCCTGACCTGCATGCGTCTCTCCTCCCTCCTCCTCAGGACCCTGTCTCCCTGCCCTACACACTTCCTGCAACCTCCCCTGCACGCTTTCCTCCACCCTCTCCTCACTGCTGGCTCCGTACGTCCCCCTCAGGCCCCTCCCCCTCTCCCTCAACTCTCCCACCCCACTCCCACGCCACTCCCTCCCCTCTCCCACCCCTCTCCCACTCCTCCCCACTCCCCTGCAGACCCTGCCCTTCCTCCCCCCTCTCCTCTGCAGAAGTCACGTGCTGCACTGGTTCCCGCTGACGGCGGCGGCAGCTGCGCAGCTGCGACTAATCAGCACGTTCCGCTCATCTCGTGCAGATTGCTTCCTGCCGCGCGGCGCCCCCCGCCGCACCGACGCGCATGCGCCGCCACGCACAGCGCCTCCGACAAGACTCTGTCTGTGCGGGATCGAACACCGTTCTCTCTTCGCACTGTCCTTGCAGCGCCATCCTCGCTCCCTCCCTGTACTGCTGACCTCCCTCTCTCCCTGCAACGCCGTCCTCCGAACGCTGTCCCCAGAGGCCACGGCGCCCTCCCTGCAGCACCATCCTGCCAACACTCTCCCTGCAGCACCGTCCACACACTGTCCCGCAGGCCTGAAACGCCCGTCCTCACACCCTGCAGTAATGGAACCGCTGACTGTGTCAGGTTGTGCGTGTACAGGAGCAGGTGTGTGAATGTAGGTAGGCTCTGACCCACACACGTACCCACGCACGCACAACGGCCGTCGCTCACGCAACGCATTTTGTTCTCAGTTGCTGCGTCCATGATTTTCAATTGGATATATCGATGTCATGTCAGACATTCCATCCAACACACACACACACACACACACACACACACACACACACACACTGCCTTCTGTCCCGTCCACCTCCACACTTCCACACAAAACCACCCATCCCTGTACCACCCCACATCCATACCCGCACCACCCCGCCCATATCCACCCACACGCCAACTATTCCCCACAGCACCACACACACACACCACACACACACACACACACACACACACACACACACACACACCAGCGCCGCCACACATCCGCAAGTCTTTTCAGCAAATCTCAGTCCCAGCGCGCGTGCGCACACAATACTCTATTCACAGCCACAACGCAGTCGTGACCAACTCCGTGAAAACAGCATCAAATATGAATGAGGAATCTATATCTAATTAGGCGTTCTCAATGAGGCGTGCACGACAAGTAATTTTCTGTGCAAATACGGGAGAATTGCCATTATTTCTACGAGCAGCTTCCCAAACTGCGTCGCCTCCCACCGTGGGAATGGCGACGTGATCGGGCCGCTCACGCCGCGTTCACGTCGGCCGCGTCGTGCGTCGTGGATCACATTGGTCCACGTCGTGCGTCGCGCGTCTGAGTTGCGCACGTCGCGTTGCATTTGAAGTCGCGCGTTGCTGGTTGGAACAACGTCGACAGCGTCGTCCACTCGACGCAACGCACACGGACTCGTACTGGGACGCAACGCTCGACGCAACCAACGCACAGGACATTTTCCCTGATTTGGGTCTGTCTTGAATGCCTTTCTATTCAATTTGACACGTGACGCAAAACGCGTCAAATTCCACTAGATTTTAACGCAAGGGACGTCTGCGGGTCAGTTTGGAACGTTTCGTTGTCGTGGATACGCTGCGAAGGACGCGCACTGCGGCTGCGCAGATTTCCAGCGCAAATGGACCCATCAAGGCCGTCGTCAAGGCCGCGACCAACCAGCACGCAGCTGCTCCACTCCGCGCTCATCCACTTCGCGCCTGCGCGCAGTCGCCGCGTAACGAGATCACGCGAGCGCGTCCGTGCACAGCGCACGGCACCTGCGTCTTATTTCCCTGTTTCCACCAATGGGCCGACCCGCGTTCTCGCGCGCCGTAGCGTCACGCCAACGCGATTTGAACACACTGCCTGCCTGTTGTTCGGAACAGGCACGCAAGGCATGACGCACCTAGCGCAAACCTTCCCTCTCCCATACATGTGGAGATTGGTCCCAGGGTGCAACGTGTTTTCGCACTGCATTGGGCAGCCAGGTTCCCTGATGTCACGTGGTCCCAGGGGTGTGAGCCTGATTTCACCCGGCTCGTGTCCTGCGGCCCTGGGGGGAGGGTAGCCTGGTCACCCTGGCTCGACTCCCGTGGGCCCAGTTCACGAGTGAGCTCACACCTGGCCAGAGTTTAGCCAGGTTCATTTCCGGGTAAGGGCTGACCCGACCTCAAAACCTTTCCTCCGTGAGGGGGGGGGGCATCTTCGGTCTGATCTTCACACACGCACGCATTTGGCTCATTTGGTGTGTGTAAGAACGTTCAGCTCTCAGTGAGGCTAGCAGCTGGGGAACCCCAACACGTGTGGACGGCCTGCACAGCGGTGTGTGGACCATGCAGAGTGAACATGCTGATCCGAGCTCCGAAATCCGCCATCAGGGGAAACAAAGACGCTTCCAACCATAGCTCGGCCTGGATTCACGCTGGGTGCGTCACGCGTTGTGTCCCTGCCCACATCAATGGACACTGCGTCAAGCTAGTGTACTGGCTACAAAACTGACCGTCACCGCAACGCCACCTACCGCCCACAGCCACACAGTCTCACGCATGCGCTGTGAACGCCTCACGGCTCCCCGCGGAAGGTTCGCGAAATGTCATATTCCTCGGGGCGGACTCTTTTTTGCGCAAAAAGGCGCCTGGTTCATTTGGCCCCAAATCAGGCGTGTAGCGACGCCTTTGAAGCTGGGGCTCACGCAGGCAGCTGCCGAGCCGCGCACTATTTCCACGAGGGTCCTTTTTATTGGGATTAGTTCGCCCGCCTCGCTCCCGAGTGAGAGGGTACTCAAATGTGTCCCGTCCAATCACGCCAGTTAACGGCCATTCGCAGATCAATAAACGAACGTTATGTGGGGGTCGCGCAGCTAAATGCGTTGGGCTCTGTACGGCAGGAAACGTTACGTTTGTTACGGCGCAGCGAATTACGTTGGGTCACGTGGTGTCAGACGTGTCAGAGGATCCTGGAGAGAAAGTCCGCCATAGTCACTCGTCACCCGGTGTGAGTGACACCTCGATGACCAGAAAAGAAACCAGCAAGTGGGGATGAAGATGTGTCAATCCCTCGAAACTTTTACCAATTCCGAAGCTGCAGCTCGTTTCACGGCGGATGCGTCGTGTGTGCGACGTCAGTGTTCTCGATCAGGGGCACCTGTGTAGCAGCTTGCCCATTGAGCTGCACAAGAACCAGAGCCCATTGACTTGTGCTTGGAAAAAAGTGCCCGCTGACTTGAACAGGGACACCATGTTCATTGACTTGCAGAGTCATGCAGCCATACAGTAACCACTGATCCACATGGACACAGTTAACTTTCACCCACACAGGGACACAAGGACCAAAAACTTGCGAAACCCAAAAGGCACAGGGATGCAGCACCCGTTGCCATTTTTTGGGACGCAGCGCCCATCAACTTACGCAGGGATGCAGCACCCATTGCCTCGTGCAGGGGCGCAGCACCCATTGACTTACGCAGGGGCGCAGCACCCATTGACTTACGCAGGGATGCAGCACCCATTGCCTCGTGCAGGGGCGCAGCACCCATTGACTTGTGCAGGGATGCAGCACCCATTGCCTTGTGCAGGGATGCAGCACCCATTGACTTGTGCTGGGATGCAGCACCCATTGACTTGGACAAAGATGCAACGCCCATTGACTCACTCAGGGGTGCAGGGCCCAGTTTCTGTTGACCTGTACAGCCATACAGAACCTGTCAAGTCACACAGGGACTTGGCACCCATAAACTTATTCTGGGACACAGCACCCATTGACTTGTGCAGGGATGCAGTACCCATTGACTTGTGCAGGGATGCAGCACC
>JAAUXT010131917.1_pt1 | contig 11610 bp, 7 predicted proteins | sample 7278171 | NCBI WGS metagenome assembly JAAUXT01 (sample SAMN14350112, study PRJNA611818) | marine sediment metagenome | isolation source: surface marine sediment (1.8m) | place: French Polynesia: Moorea | collected 2018-08
ACCACACCAACTGGGGAGACCAGATCCACCACACCAACTGGGGAGACCAGATCCACCACACCAACTGGGGAGACCAGATCCACCACACCAACTGGTGGGGTCAGATGCACCACACCAACTGGTGGGGCCAGATTCACCACACCAACTGGGGAGACCAGATCCACCACACCAACTGGGGAGACCAGATCCACCACACCAACTGGGGAGACCAGATCCACCACACCAACTGGTGGGGCCAGATCCACCACACCAACTGGTGGGGCCATACTCACCACTCCATGTGGTGGGGCCAAATTCACCACACCAACCGGTGGGACCAGACCAACCACACCAACTGGTGGGACCAGATCTACCCAATCTACCACGCCAGACACGGACGCAAGCCTCAGACGCGCTCGTACATGCACCTCTCATACACCTTGCTCGCACACACACCTCACACACACACTCCTCTCAGTTTGAAAACCCCATTGACTTGCACAGACAAAGCGCACTGCGTGACGCACCCAGTGTGCACCGGGCCTCGGGGTTCAATTGACTGAGCCCAACGAGGAGCACTTCACAATGGTAAATCCCATTGTCATCCTCGCTTCACTCACCCGCTGTTTAACCCCCGTGAAAAAAGGGCGTGAATGCTCCCGTGTCACCCTCAGATTTACAAGTCATATAGAAACCATTGTTCTTTTGAGATGCAATCTTAAGTGGAGTTTTCAAGGAAGTCTCGCTCCGCAGCCGTGGTGAAAAAACTGCTACACTTGGTCTCAGCCATTAGATGTATTGTGGAATCGTAGATACAGATCAGAAAAAGGACTCGACAATGGAGAGGAAGAAGCCTTCACACAAGACGGATGTGAGGCGGAGAAACGTGTTCTGATACAGGGTGGAGCCTCACAACCCGCTCTCACCTGTGGATACGTCCAGGGTACCCGGTGGGTACATCCGGGGGCATACCCAGGGGCTCAGCAGCAGGGATTGCAAGTGCCATTCCTTCCATCTGCAGAATCCCACAAAAGCAGCCTTGCAATGCAGTGGAATTGTGACAGGGAGGTTTGTGGGGCCAACTTGCGTGCAAAAGTCTTGGAATAGACGCACAATAACACAGCGCCTCACGGGACATGACGAAATATCAAAAAGAAACGTCGTTCTCTTTTCAGATGCATCATGAATGTACTACGCTTCGCAAACAAAACAGAAGTGCTCAAAGAGAAAGCTTCTTCTCCCCATTGTGCATTGACACAAATGCATTTTGCTCCCATTTTTCTCTTTCACTGAAACTTTGTTGCAGATACAAACTGACCTCGTCACCTCAAAATGGGATCTTCCAGGGCCCAGTTCACAGTGGTTGCGCGACATCTTTGCATGCGTTTCCTCAGACCTGTACATTTGTGTTACTCTCCTCAAGCAGAAGAAAAACAGGCCAGTGCTTTGCAACTCTGCTTTGTCTTGGTGCCTTTTGCACGTCAGGGGACGCTGCGTCGCAAAACTGACGTGGCGTCCGTTGACCTGCACGTGGCCGCAGCACGTGACGCATTCCCCGTACACCACCCAGGCCACAAAACTACCTCTGTGCGGACAGTGGATGTGTCATTTGCTGCCTCACATACATCAATACAATTGTCAACACAAAGCAACGCGGAAGAGCTCCTTCTTCAGGTTATTCAAAAAAAAGGCGAAAAAAGTTTCCCCCTGAGAAAGCACTGGCTGAATTTATAGACGTCTTCTCCGTTCACAGTGCATTGTTATGTAAACTGAGCCTGGCCTATTGTTGAATGATTCCCCTCTGTACGTATCTCTGTTGCGTGCCTTTCTATTGTATTCTGCTTTCCTCGACTTTGCTGCCCGTCAGCCCGGGTGAATGTCAGGGCTTCGTCACGAGTTGGAAGGCCTTCGGTAAATTTGTCCTTTTTCTGACATGTCTGGGTGAATCACGCGTCAAAACTAAACGACGAAACCCAGTTGGCTTCTACTCACAAGTTTACTGTGTCCGTTTTCTATTCAATGTGGTCTGAGAAAACCTGTGTCTTTTTCTTGACTCCTTGGTTCCTGACTCTTGTGTGCACGCAAGCATGCAACGCGTATCTTCGTGCCCTGAGTCCATTTTTGACACTCATATACATGTGGAGTTGGTCCACAACTTTTCTGTCAGGTCGAAATCTTTTTTGAGATGGTTGTGCGTTGTAGACCAGTGGAATAGTCACAGACAAATTCTTGAATACGTTTGGATTCTTGTCCAAATCAGCACACAATGATCTACCATGCCATCTGCCTGGACTGGGTACATGTGGGTCCCAGATGTCCACGTGAATACAAAATGCACGCACCGCAACGGTCAAGCTGGTCACCAGAGTGAAGCCACCACGTGGTCCCAGAAACTGCGCAAGAACGTCACAAGATCCTGGACAGCTCGCCAAAAACAAGCACCAAACTGCGCTTCAGAGCTACAAAGTTCCATAACGTCTGAACAAACAGGATCGCAAGCAAACAAAGCTATAACTTTCCCTTCAGTGAGATCTCGATACTGTGGCGGTAAAAACAGTCTTGCTCCACACGGAACTTTGACTTGTCTCAAAACACTACAAACTGTGTAAGTGTCTGAGTATATACTCAAAAAGTTAACCAGGTACCGAGTAACAACAACAAGATGCTTAAATGCCTCGTCCACACAGGATAAACTTGGGTCAACAAATCCAATACACGATGCGTTTGTCCAGGATCTCAGCGTGTGTGCAGATCGGCTCAACTCTGATGGTTCCGAGTCCCACAGACACCAGACGTGTCAAACATTGGACAAGTCACCTGGTGCACAGGTTCTTCATACGTCCTTATTGAGGGCTTTTTCACACTGGATGCGTCACGGGGTTTTCACATTGGGTGACGCGCGGTCGTTTTTTTCAGCTGACTTCAAAAATTCTATCATTGGGTTGAAATTTTGACGCTGACGTCAAGAAAACCACCGCGCGTCACCAATGTGAAAACCACTTCAGTTGTGCTCCTGCTCACGTCAATGGTGCTATGCCGTAAAGCCGCTTTCACATTGGTGCCGTCGACGTCAAAACTGACGTCAACAGCAGAATTTCGACGTCCTTGAGAAAAGTTGCTATCGACGTCAGCGTCATCCACGTGAAAACCCCTTCAGGAACGACGCAGCGAAAATTGGTTTGCTCAGGTGCGTGATGTAGTCGCATCCGGTGTGCTGCTGCCCTGACTAGAAACACCTGAGTTTGAAACTCCTCACCTCACGGCTATCTTGACCACTCGTTTTATGCGTTTGAATAAACTTTGCATGAAATTAGAAAAAGCGTTACTTTTCGTCCACGTTGTACCAGTTGTTTACACGAATAAAATTCTATTTTTTTTTTTGTTTTGCAAACAACGAGCAAAGAAAAAAACAACCTGCGTATCCGGTTGCCAAATTAACGACAAAATCGTCGCTAGCAACGCGCGATCTAATGGAGGCTCAAGTCGTACTTACGTGTGACGGCCGAGACCAAATCTGCCGGAATTCACTCCAAAAGGTGAAACTTGCAAAGTTATGGCTTTTTCAAAGTTGCCTGTCAGCCTTTCTCCGGCGACCTTGGGCCCTCGGGGCAGCGTAGTTATCTTTGCCAAGTGAACAATTGAACAATTATCTTCATTTCAGCCGGAGAAGAAAACTTTTGAAAACTGTAGTTTTTGTCCCTTTTTCAGTCAGGGCCATTTTCCCTTTTCTTCTTGACACACACAATGTCCTTCTTCCTTTGAGAGTGAAAACTCTCCCATTTTGTGCAGTTTGACACGTGTTACATGTTGCAAGCACCTCTTTCAATGGCACTGGGAAAAAGTTGACAAGGGTTACCAGGTAACAAACAGACGACTGATATTTGAAGAGCAATGTCTCTATTCCAATGGCATCCTTCAAATAAACCTTCAATCATCAAGCTTTGTAGCTTTAGCGGTTTGATGCTCTTCAAATATTTTTCTTCGAAGAGTCCATTACGTTTGCGTCTTGTAGGAACACTACTCCATCGTATGCTGGGGCCTCGTTCAAAGCGCATGCGTCATTCCTTGTTTTTACTGCGCATGTCAACGGGGACTGCGTCTCTGTGTGCGTTGCGCGTAGAACTGACGCGCAGGTCCTTGTGGCCTTGCGTCGCAGTGAATGACGCAACGCTCATTGGCTTGCATAGGAAAGCGACGCACACCGCCCGCAGTGTGAACGTTCCCGGGTCATGTATCTGTTACGGGGTCCGCAACAGCGGTGTCTCTGTCGCGGGGAAATGAGGCGCGTTGCGTCGGGCTGACAACGCGGATACTTTTACTGTTTCTATACACGGAGCGCACATCTACATGGGAGCCGGGTTCCGTCGGGTCCTGTGCCTGAGGCCGTGGGGCGGGTTCACACAGGACGCGTCGTGCGCTGAGCCCCTGTGTAATTCAATGGGTGCTCCGTCGTTGCACACCAGACGTGTCGTGCGGTGCGTGCTCAGACAGGGCCTCAGGTCAGTGGGACCACGTACACGTGGGCCATCTCAGACGCGTCTCAGCGTACTGAGTCTTCTTTAGTCCGGTTTCTTTTCTCCTTCCAGAACAGTACCACGAATGAATCGAGCCACAACGCGCAAAACATCCAGGGGGTTTTTGACACACTGTAGGTCTGGCGTCTGGAGAGACGCAAGGCGTGATGCACCCACAGCCCTGTGTGTCCAAGCCTGACGCAGAGAACAACGACGCAGCGCGTGACGCATCCAGTGTGAACCCGGCCCTGGAGGATGCTGCGAGGGGTGACTGGGTGACTCTATCCTCCACTGTCTCCAGACACTGTCGAAACAATACTTGAATGAAATCCTCACCATACAAGTCAGTTTGATTGCGCACACTGCCAAATGTCCACTCGGTGGTGCTGTACCGTGTAAGGCCCTCCACTCCGGCGTTGTTTTTGCATTGAGGTCTGATTTCTCGCACTGAAAGAGCGTTTTGTGCAAAAGGCACCGATCACATTGCCTCACTATCCCCAGCGTTTCGGATACATATGCAAATACCACAATGCTATCCTTGAGTAGAAACAAGGAAAATTTCCAGACAGAGACGTCAGGGACATTCCAATGCGCACAACACACGTGTGTTCATGTGTGTGTTCACTTGAAAGTCAGACTTGCCACTGGGGTACAACACACAAGACATGTATGCTGCTCGCAAAGTGAAAATCTGTCGGAGGGGGAGCTCTCAATGTGTCAACCCCACAGATGGGGAGAGTCCTGCGTGACAAAGGGTCCCCCACCCGTCATTTCTCAGGCAATTTCGTACCCTACGAAAACAAATTACAGAGCAGTTAGGTGTTAACGGGTCATTTGGAGCAGCACTTTTTCTCTTTTTGAACCGGTAAAATGCAGAAATATCCAATGCATGAGGTGAGTGAGGCTGGGTTCACGCAGGATGCGCCACGCATTGCGTCCTTCTGCAAGTCTTTGCGCCCTGCTTTGATTGATTCTGGGACACGGATCTATCGTATCCGTCCAGGCAGAAGAGGCACCCACGATCCAGACACACCCCAGCATTTGCCTAATCTCTGGTACGAGTACCAGGGTACCATTGAAACAATGTTAAACTGACTTCTTGTTTTGTTCAAAAACAGAAAAAAGATCCATGAAACACGGATGAATACAGCAGAGAATTTTTGCGCACCCAGTGTGAACCCGGCCTGCGCGTCTTTTGCATATCTATTAGTTCTGGCTGATTCAGAACAAACTTTGCCTTTCTTACACTCAACACTGTAAAGGATTCAACGACCCCGTCGAGTTGAGACAGAAAACACGAAAAACTCCTTTACCTCAACCAGCCCCGAAGCGCTATCTTATTTTTCTGTGAGAAAACATCGTATTCGGCTTTTCTTGTATATAAAAAAGGCAAGAAGTCATAGTAAATTTTCCGCACACCCACGGGGAGGTCGGAGCCTTGAATGTTGTCAATAAATATGCCCAGAGACACAGGCCGAGATGAAAGAGACCAAAATCAGTCACAAGAAGAAGAGCTCTGCGTCCCCGGGGCTCTGGGATGTGTAAATCATCTCTGCGTCTTTTTGAAAATCTTTCGCGTTTCACCTGTCAACAAGTTACTCATGGCGCAGCAATGTGGTAAATAGAGTTCCGTGCCAAATGTCCACTTTCTTCAGCGTCGCGGAGCATTGCGAGGTGACGCGCGGAGAGCAGGGACGCCTCAGGTCCGGGTCCACCGCCACCGCCACTGCCGGCGTCAAGATCACCCGTCAAAATAAGGGAGTTTTCACGTCAGGGGGACGTGGCTGTTCTGAACTGGACGCACGTCCACAAAATGCTGTGCGTCCTCGTTGGACGTCAGTCCAGATGTCCCAAAGAAGAGGATGTGAAGGAAGATGGTGCAATAATGTCCACGTAAAAGTGTGGAATCCATAGCAACCGATGCAGTGACGCAGTAATCCAACAGGACGCAAAGCTTGACGCATCCAGTGTGAACCCAACTTCACCTCAACCACCCGACTCAGCAACAAATCTTCACTTTGACGGAGATCTTTCTCTGTCCCCCAAGGAACAAAAAATTTCCGTCGCAAAAATAGTTTGCGTCACAGGTTCGTCACACAACGAGACGGAAGTGAAACGAGAAACGGAATGACTTTGCACATATTAATCACAAACCGCACACTCCCTGTCTTTGGCCTCTAAATCAATGAACAAGGGCAAAACAATCCCCCTTTCATGGCATTTTGTCCAAATTTGGACACCTGACTTTCCTACAGCCCAAGAAACCAACACACTCAATCAAAGGAACCAACACACTTTGGCGTCAATCGATTGGATCTGCTGAATTCTGTCCTGAAGTCAGAAAATTCTGCACTTGGCGTTGGAGCATCAGCCCCAAAATCTTCCCCGGAGAATCAGAATAGCATAATGGTGATACGAGGCTTGGAATCTAAATTTCCTTAAATTGCGATTTTTTTGGTCAGTCGCTGAATCTTTGTCGTTCCTTTTGCACATGTTGATCATCTCTGTTCTGCTGATGTTGAGGAGACTTTTTGGGTCAGTCTGTCGCACAGTGGTCCATTTGTTGGTGCTGCAAGGTCACAGGCACTCGCAAAGATGGCAATGTTCGTTGGTTTACTCATCTTTGTTGGATTTTGTGCTTCCATGGAGTGTTGACATGAACAAAGAGCAGTGATTAAATCATGTGTGACATGGGGCTTTGACGTGCAGCAAACCATCAATTCTCTGCGGGCATCCTTCAATGACCACACCCTGAGCCACACCCAAATCCAGCACTGGTTTCGAGTCTTCCGGGACAACCCAGACAGGAACACAGCTGACTCCAAGAGGCCAGGGCGTCCAAAAAGTCATCGTTCTGCAGAAGGAATTGCCAAGGTGAGAGAGCAGCTTGAAGATGACAGGTGCACAACCCTCCGCCAGCTTGCCTCTAAAACTGACATGTCTCACACAACCATGTGCAAAGTCCTCAAGAAGGACTTGCAGATGTCAAAAATCACACCCAAGTTCCAACCAAGGATTCTGACACAGGAACAAAAAGACAGGAGACTTGTTTACTCACAGAGGAACTTGACCAAACTGGATTCTGACCCTGGATTGATGCATCGCATTGTGGCAACAGATGAGAGTTGGATTTACACCTTTGACCCTCTCACCAAATGTGCTGACATGCAGTGGAGATTCAAGGAGGAACCACGCCCGACCAAAATTTTGCACCCACGGTCAGCCAAGAAGACCATGTTAATCCTGTACTTTGACAGCTCTGGAGTGATTCTGGCGGACTTTTACGATGAGGGCAGGGTGACCAGGGAAGTCTACATTGAGTCTGTTCGTTGGATGCAAGAGGCATTAAGGAAGAAGCGACCAGCTTTGTGGGGCCCACCAAGGAATTTTATTTTGCTGCAAGACAACGCCTCACCACACACAGCTTCGGACACAGAGGACTACTTTGAAAGTGTTGGTCAGCAAGTCTGGGAACACCCACCTTGTTCACCTGACTTAAGTCCATGTGATTACTGGGCTTTTCCCTTGTTGAAGGACCAAATCTGTGGACACAAATTTGACAACATTGAGGACGTCCAAACTGCAGTCTGCCGCACCCTCCAAGACATCCCTTTGGCCTCCTTCCAGAAGTGCTTCCAGGACCTCAGCAAGCGTTACAGACAGTGCATTGCCCTCCGAGGAGCATACTTCGAAGGCAGTTCCAGACATGGACTAGCAGAACCAGAGTGACAGTGGACTTTTGCCAACCAACAGTTGTACAGACTCATCGCCACTTGGCAGACACACATGCCATTTCGGTCTCAATTTTGACAGTGTTGTTGTTCATGAAGAATAAAGTTTGTTGCAGATACTTGAAGTGTTCATCCTCACCTCCACATCACCAAAATTGCACGTCTCCATGACGCCCATGTCGCCCACCATCGCCACTTTAAGGAAATTTAGATTCCAAGCCTCGTAGATCTGTCAGATTTGATCAGACACAGACAATTAAAAGTGCGGCAGGTGGAAACATGTGCGTTCTGTGAGACACACGACCCGATATCCCGGTGGACACGCTGGAAAGAGCCAGATCTTTCCTTGCGCGCTCACAGAAGGAAGACACGCCAGCCACAATGTTACAAGACGTCGTCAATATCAGCCATGTGCATAAACGACGTGTTTTCCTGGACACACCACCTCAAAAGGTGAACGTCTGCCCCAATCCAACGTCGTCCGAACAACAGGCAAAACCAGTCGAATGCAAACGCATGGCTGGCCGCGTCAGTTCAAGTTCGTTGTAAAGACCTTCACGTGCTGCATGTCACGTGGCAAATCTGCAGACTGGTCACCAACTGCACACTCACACGTGAGCTTGATCCAGGTGTGCGTGCATTTCACACACACGCACACATAACGGTTCTGGTGCACGAGAACATTGCACTCGTATTTCATGCAGGCGGTTGCAATGCAAAACGCAAAACACTCACTGTTGAGATCTTCGACTCCACTCGCCAGTTCTCAAAGTACGTCCGTCCACTCTGTCCACTGATAAGTACAAAACATGTCGTGGACAACCGACTGTCTTTTTTGAAAAATCCCGAGGCGACCCAAAAGTCAAGACACGAAAAACTACCTGACTCACTTTTCAACACCTGCTGGAGGTCGGCACAACAAACTCCAAGAACGAAAACACATTCAGACCACACTGATCAAAATCCCCCAAATTTATCAAGCAGATCCAGTTTTGGAAATTCCAAATTGGAAACAAGTCATCGATCTTCTGGAAAGAATCTTTCATTCTGTGATCACAACATATCTCCGCACACCTGACAAAAGCCTTCGTTTAGTTTCTGTTTCACCACAGACATTGAAGGAACTGCAACAATGCATTTATCTGACTTCACAAAAAGATCAAGTTCTTCAAATCTGATTCCTTTCTAAGAACTGCCTTCCTGACTTACCGGTTTAATTGATGTCTCCTTGGCAGGAAATGTGCTGCTGACTTAATAAGTTTCCATTGGTGGTGCGAGGCGATTAAATAGGTGCTGATCGCAGCGGCGGTAGTAGCGCGCGACACCGCGAATGCTCCCCCGGGTCAGAGGCGGGTCTGACCGCGGAACCGTCGCGCGAGGCGCCGGAGACGATGACGAGGCCGCTGCCCACGACGATGACGAGGATGATGATCACAAGTCAATGCGAAACAATGAGATCCTTTGAAAAAAAGTAGTTTCAACCGCATCGAGGTGATATCCGCCTGTGATTAAGACTGTGGTGTTGGTTTCTGCGGTGGTGGTGTTGGAGAGTTGTGCTGGCTGTGTGTGACCTGGTGTGAGAAGTGTCCCGAGCGCACGTCTGTCTTTATCTCCGTCTCTCGTCCCTCTCTCTCTCGCCGCGCCGCTGTAGCGTCGCTCGGTCGGTGGTGGCTGTGATCCCTCCCTCCTAGCTCACCGTCTCCTCTCTCTCATACACAGTGGTTCAGTTCCGTTCCCACAGCAGACTGAACATGAGATGCTTCTCTGGCACAACCCAACCTAACCACCAGCGCGACTGTTCTTCGTGCATGGATTTTTTTTCTAGGGACTGTCTTTCTCTCACACTCACACACAAGTGTTGGAATGCGACTGTGTGAAGGTACGTAGGTACGCACATTCATAGTGCCTTCGGGCCCCTCTCTTCAACGACAACTTCAGACATGACCCATTGTGGGACAGGGCCCGCTGCAGGCCACCTCCTCCTTTAATAGCACCCGTCGCATCATTTACTGGTCTAACAAGTACCTTTATTAAGTCAGTATCAGCATTCTGACCTTATTTTGCACAACTTCTAAGACGGCGCTAGACACGACGTGATGACCCCATAAAGACCTACTTTGTACGGGTGTGGAGAGAAAATCGGCGTTTAATCTACGAGTCAAACCCGCCAATGCGCGTCGCAGAAAATGCCTGCTTCACACCAGGTGCGTCAGGCATTGTATACGTGCACCAGCCAACGTGTGTAGTCAACCCAACGACGCAACAGACGTGGACGTCAAATTTGACGCAACTCATGACGCACCCAGCGTGACCCAGGCTCGACGCATTTGGCACTACAACCACTGGGCAATTTCCAGCAAACGACATCCAACCCTCCTGCTCATTCCCAACCGACCCAAAGACACGTCATTAGGAACTTATCGTCTTTACAAGGCACAAGTTATGGCTCCCGCGATGAATGGCTCAAGGTGGTAAAAGACGTAAAAAGTTACCTGAAAATCCCACCTGACCTGTCCAGTGAAAATTAAATTTCTCCTATCAAGTCCCACTGATCAGAACAGAAGGCAACTTTCGCATCTCGTCTTGAATTTCCTCAAGAGACTGTGTCATCACATGTTATTGTTGCTATTCAGGTGCAGTAGTTGGAGCATCATCATCATCGGGCAATTTGAGAAGTTTTTGCTTTCAACCGTTTGTAATTTATTGTCCATTGTCTCGTTTCACCCGCCTGAAAAAAGCCTCGTATTCGGAGTCACTGCCCCGTGAAGACGGGGTTCATAGTGGAAGCGTCACGCGTCGCGTCCCTGTGCGTCGCTGCGTCACTGCGTCAAGTTTTAAAATGACGTATGAGGCAGGATGTGAGGCAAGGCCTGCGTCACACTGGATGCGTCGCGTGTTGTGCCACGTTCCCCACGCAAGTCAATGGGTCTTGTGTCCCGGCGCAAATAAACGGGCACTGCATCCCAGTGAAAGTCAATGGGTTGTGGGTCCCTCTGCAAATCAATGGGCGTTGCACCTCTGCATGAAATTAATATCCCTGCGCAAGTCGGGGATGTTGCAGGGGTCGACAAAGTGAGCTGCCTCGAAACTCTTGCCCTCACGTGAAGGACGCTTCCAGTTTGAACCACCCAAGACGTCGGCGGTCTCTCTCTCTCTCTCGCCTCAAGAAGATCATCCGTCAAACGGTAAAAGAACGCGTTGTGCTTGCCTCTCGTTCCGTGTCAGTTACAAGTTACCCAAGTAAGGGTAGATATTTGAAGACAGATATTGAGAGAGATTGTTATATATATTTACCATGACCACCCCCTAAGTACTGCCATGGCCTTCCATAGCCACAGCAACAGCCACAACCAATCATATCATTCCCTAGATGGAGCCACTATCCT
>JAAUXT010106860.1_pt1 | contig 11609 bp, 12 predicted proteins | sample 7278171 | NCBI WGS metagenome assembly JAAUXT01 (sample SAMN14350112, study PRJNA611818) | marine sediment metagenome | isolation source: surface marine sediment (1.8m) | place: French Polynesia: Moorea | collected 2018-08
TGGTACACTTTTCTCCCCCCCCCCCCCAAAAAATTTTTTTGGGGGGGCAATGGTACTCTTGTCTCCTCCCCAAAAAATTTTTGGAGGGGGCATGGTACTCTTATCTCTCCCTGAATTTTTTTTTCATGAGGGGGCCAATGGTACTCTTGTCTCCACCCCCCCCCCCCCAAAAAAAAATTTGTGGGGGGGGATGGTACTCTTATCTTGGCCCCCCTGAAAATTTTATTCAGGGGGGAATTGTACTCTTGTCTCTCCCCCTGAAAATTTTTTCAGGGGGGGGGCAATGGTACTCTTGTCTCTACCCCCTGAAATTTTTCAGGGGGGCAATGGTGCTCTTGTCTCCCCCCTAAAAAATTTTCAGGTGGGGGGCAATGGTACTCTTGCCCTCCCCCAAAAAATTTTAAGGGGGGGGACAACACTTCCCCCCCCCCAAAAAAAAATACTCCCCCCCCCAAAAAAAATTACCCCCCCCTCCACCAAAAGCCAGAGGGGAGAGGGGCTTGAAGGGGAGGACAGGCTCTGAGTATTACACAAAGAGCGTGTACACTCCACTCTACATTGAAATGCTATATAGAACGGAGGCTGTGGCCCAGCCCCGCTACCGTGCGGCAACAATTCGGGTGCATGAGTAACTTTCACGTTGGAGCCAGCAAAACCACACGAGATGCCGAAAAAAGTGCGACATCTTGCACTCGTTTGCAAGCGCCCGAGTTCACTTGTTGCAATGACTGATTCTCGTGTGCGTCTGTCCGTGTGTATGCTCATGCAAATGGTGTGGTGGGAGGATTGGTCAGAACTGATTGCCTGAAAATTTCTGGGTATTTTGTGTCTTTGGTTCTTCAGACCGAGGATGGCGAGGCGGGACGACGGTGGACGAGACGCTCTGTTCGAGTCGGCGCCCCTCGCCACGAGCTCTGAGCGCCCCCTACCGTTCCCGGGGTTCAGGCCCGTCGGCGATCTCGTGGATGTCGGGCGCTTCTCCAAGATGGGCTTCGTGCCTCCGTTCCACGGGGATCGGAGCCTCTACACGGAGGAACTGAAGCGACTCTTCAACCCCGACCCCAACAGTCCCCCCAGAGCGTCCCGGTCCCAGATCGGTCACGGATCGCAGGTTGGTCAGGATCTCCTGGACGCAGCGTCGCCGAGCAAGAACGAGTACGAACTGTTTGGTTCAAAGAGAGACGACTTTGTTCTGAGTTCGGGGCTCCTCACGGAGTCGCTGCAGGATTTCTACCGCGCGTCGTTCCGCACGCCTCCAGATCAACGCGTCACGATGATGACGTCAGCGTCGTCACGTGAGAACGGCGACGTCTCGCCGCGCGTCGCGGTGGCGCTTCAACACGCCAGCGTCCTTTTTCCTGTGCCGCCACCGCCGCTCAACTACCCGACGCCAACGCCCCCTGCTGTTCTGAGCGCCGCCCGCGGCGTCTGCGACAACAACGCCGCCTCGTACCCTCGGGGCGGGCTGGCTGGCGGCGTCCCTGGTCACGGCGTCGCGGAGCCGCTGTCGCCGGCGGCGCTGCTGCAGGACGCCGTCGAGCAACAACGCCATCGTCTCCGCTTCTGCTCGAACGGAAGCTGCTCGTCGGGGTCGAGCGACGCCGCGGCGGACGACTTCGTGCTGAACGGCACCGATTCGGACCTCGACCTGATGGACCTGACCCAGATGCGCAGGAGGAAACGGGTCAGTATCTGCTTGCGGCGTACTCGAGCAGTAAGTACATGTACCTGCGGCGTACTCGTACTTCGAGGGGAATTTCTCACCCATTCATCAGAAGGCGCAGTTGTTGAATGTGAACAACTTGCTGTGAAAGAATCCATTCGCGAGATACGAGACACAAACGGATACTGTGAAATTCCCCTCGTTACATGTGTACCTGCAGTACACGTATTCCTCGAGTTACGAACGTCATGTTGGTGGTGCCTTTTCAGTACTGTCTTAATGCATTTTGCTTGTGACTGACGGCTCCATACAAAAAAGTTGGCGAAGGTTTGGCAGAGGCCACATTTGCGTCTTGCATGGTCAATCCCGTGCTCTGTTCCTCCGCCTGAACTCAACCGCTATTCGCGGAAAAATGCAAAAAAAACACATTTACTGTTTGTTACCTGTCGAGCAAGCTTGTCGTTTGGAATCGTTCGGATGAATCATCGCTCGGCTTCGTACTTCGCTGCTTCAAAGAATCGCACCCTTCTTTTCCCTGAAAAAAGTGCCACTCTTTCTTCGGACGAATCCTTGTTGACGGTTGGTACACAAAGTTCAGGCTGGGAACACGCTCCCAGCAACCAGCGTCGTGCTGTGGCGTCTCCCCATTGGGTTTGTGTTGTGCTACATTTGCGTCGCCCCAACCGCTCCCAGCAACCAGCGTCGTGGACGGTTGGGGTGACGCAAATGTAGCACAACACAAACCCAATGGGGCAGCACGACGCGCCAGCGCGTCGCTCTTCAGTGTGTCTGCACCCTCAGGGAGTGCACAAGTCTCGGTTGCTGTGGCTCAAGTGATTTTTCAGAGAAGTACGAGGCTGTTCCAAACTGTCTTTGACGTGCATGGTTGGTGAAATGTTTTGTCATGCAGCACAGATTGGAAATAGATCAGTGCCAATATAGTCAAAGTCAATTCACTGTCGAAACAACTTCAGAAATTTGGTTGAGATGTTGGAAGTTTGGTCTTTTCTTGGAGCTTTATTGAAGTAAAGAAACAGTTTTTCACAGTGTTGGCTGTTCTTGGAATGTGGATACCAAAACAAAACAATCAGATCGATCATCATGCACGTCAAAGACATTTTGGAACAGCCTCGTACGAAACGGCGAGATCAAGCACATGAGGCCAGTGTCATTGTGTGTTGCACAAAATTCCCACAAAGGAAGGAAAACCACCACGTAAAGTGCACGGAGCTTGTATTGCAGCAGGGCGGTTTGTTTGGGTCCCCGCCGCCGCCCGATTCGGACGTATCGCCCTCTCCTGGGGTGAAGCCGCTGACACCGGAAGAGCTGCAGCAGTTCGTGCTCGAACGGAAGCGACTCAACCGGAAGCGGCGCGTCTCCGTCTGCGTCTTCTGCAAGAACAACGGCGAGCGCGAGGAGGTCTTCATCTCACACACGCTCAAGGTGAGCACGGATCGCTGTCCTTGTTGGGCGATTCTTACGCAAGCGCTTTTGCACTCGCATTCGCGCCAAGACGGAATTTCTTTTCGCTTTCAAAGTTATCAAATACATTTCAGACGAGGTTTTTTGTCTACTCAAGAAACACACATCCGGTTCAGAACTGGCATCTTGCACGAAATGACGCGTGCCATGGTTTGCGATTGTGTGACGTTCTGTGGAACAAACCGTGGCACCACAGGAAGAACAAAACCCTGCACCAGCTGTCATGGTCCGCGCAGTCCGTGCACAGACATTTGAGAAAAAGTGGAATCAGTCAAAGCAATGCCAGATCCACACTTCCCGAACAAAATTTCGATTGAATAGTTATCTGGCACCACAAGAAGTGTCAACTAGTCCGAGCAGGACGTTCACATTAGAGACCAGAGGACTCGAACCACGAGACACAAAATACGCACTTCCCACATAATTCTCAGGGTGCGGACACACTGAATCATTGCGTCATGCTGTCGCGTTGTGCTGTTTGTGTCGCCCCATTGGGTCAGCACTGGGCTGCTTTTACATTGCATTGGCTGGGGTGACGCAACAGCAGCCTCCATACAAACCCAATGGGGCGATGCGACAGCACATCGCCGGGAGTGTGTTCCCAGCCGAAACAACTTCATTGAACGCTTGTCTGGCAGGACGCGACGGGGAAGGTGACGTGCCCCGTGCTGCGCGCCTACACGTGTCCGCACTGCGGCGCCAACGGAGACGTGGCGCACACCATCAAGTACTGTCCGTTCAGCTCCAACGACCTGACCCTCCTCTCATCCAGGTACGTGTGACGCTGGAAACTCGTGACGCAGCTGCGAGTTCGATGTCCAGGGGGGGGGGCGCCCCCTGGCATGGGACAGGGCGTGAGACGTCCTGGCAGAGATGCCAAGAACGAAAGAAATGCTTTTGGTTTCAACCATACAGTGCTCTTGTCCCAAAGGGACATCGCAAAAATGATCAACTGCATCTGAAAAATGTTACGAGTGGTCTTGAACAAATACGTGTGAAACAGCACTTTGAGGAGAGGTCAGGGAAACTTTCGCTCCTCCGTTTCTCGGGTCGGGAGTCTCGCTCGTATTGCACGCAAACCCTTTGTTGCCATGGTTTCGATTCACACCGGAAGTTCACACCGAAAGTGTTCACGCTTGCAGCGCGCCGTCTGCGCTGTCGGGGAGGAGCGTCCCGCCGCTGTTCAAGTCTCCGCCACCGCCGCAGTCGAGAGGGACGGGCCTGGGCCCCCCGAGCCTCATGGGACCTCCTCCCAGCCTCCTGGGGTTCCCGTAAACTGCGCCGTGGACACTTCGACAGCGCCACAGGCACCGCCCAGCAAACGTGGAGCCGAAGCCAAGAATGCTGTTTACACGTATTCCCTTCTTTTTTCAAGTGATTTGCAATGGATGAACGGTTTTGAATACTGAATTTGTACAAATTTTGGTGAACACGTAAGCGCAGTATTGGGATGAGTTATTTGAATTATTCTTCTATTCTTTTTTAAGAATCGTCAAGCCTGTGCTGATTTTGTCTGAACACGCGTATTTTACTTGTCAGAAAGATCGGTATTTTCACTCTGTATCAACACGTTTGTCTTCGTTTTGCGTCAACAAAATGATGACATTTTGGTTGTGGAGAGGCCCGCAGTTTGACTGCTTGGGACTTCGTTTTGTTTCGCGAAAGACCAAAACTCCAAACTTTTCATCGAGCGTTATTCAGGAAACTGGAAAACAGTCTGAATTATTCTTGCGGAGGACGCTTTGAAACCAGAAGGCTTGTTGTGCTGGTTGATTTTCAGCAGTTGTCACTCCGACGCGAGTGTTCGCCGTGACACGAATCGAGTCTGAACAATTTTCGTTGGAACACACAACCGCGTTTTTCACAACCGATGGTCTACACCCGGACTTGGGTGCTCACGATGGCTGCTCTTGTTTCTGGTCTGCGTTTTTTGTATTTTTCTTGTATTGTAGATTTTATACACGTCAAACCGGCGAAATGGTATCAAATTATGTATTTTGAACTTCTAATTATTTCCCTCACCTCGACAGATGAAATGTATTTTCAGAATGATTCTGTAGTGACTCACTGATTAACAATCATCGTAACCATTACAGAAATGTGCAACTGTTTCCTTGGCAACGACGAGTTTTCAAGTGTTTCGTGGGCGTCAAAAACTTGCGTGCAATCGTTTTGTTGAAAAGTTGCTGTCATATTCTTGTTTTCAGCTAATTGTTAGTTGTTCGAGATTGATCGACAGATTTGAATTTATTCCAGAGATTTGATTGATATTCTGATTGATATTCTTGGAATAAACAGATTTACTGAAACAATACTTTGTGTCGCAAGAGACAAAACAGGCGTTTGTGTGCTGCCAGCACCTGGCCGCAAATTTCTTTGGTCATCCAGGTGTTTACGGAACCAAACTGGATGAGAGCGAGAAACAAACATTCCGTTGAAATTCCTTGCTTCGTTTGGGCGGCGCCCGCCCACGCGCGTTCAGGGCGTGAGTGGCGTTGGGCGTGTTGTTCTCGACGCACTGTGTGAAGACGGCGTAGGTGGGGGCGGCGAGCTCGCACAAATGCTCGGGTTTACAGGCGCCGCTGCATACCCCGTTGATACCCGTGTTGAGGGTACGCATCTGGTACCACTGCTGGAAGTAGTCGTCATCCTCAACCATCCTGAAATACGTGCGTGAATTGGACAAAGTAAAAAGCTATTGACACACTCTACTACTGCCTTGTCAGGGGCAATGAGATGCTTCTCACCACAAATGACATCGAGTTTGGAGCTTGTTGGAAGGCTCGGCACCGTGGCAAGTGAACCTGTAGTCGATTTGTGAATACAGACCCAAAAGCAAGTGGAGGCTGCCAAAACGTTCTCAAATTTTGCTTCAGATTGTTGAAAATCCTTGGAAAACATCTTGAGTGTTGTCCCTGACAACAAGTGGGAACCTTGACTGCACGGCTGATGCAACTGTTGTCACCCTCAGTCCGCAATGAGTCACAGACCCACGTTCTTGGACGAACTCTTGGAAGCATCCAAGTTAAGTTTGCGACGAGTCCGAGAAGTGATTTCGCGAGTCGTCTCACCTGTCGACCGCCGCCTGCCAACTGGCCGGAGAAATGTCGTCCAGCTCGTAGAATTCTGTCGCAGTGTACATGAACTCCATGTCCGGGGCCTTTCGATTCACTGGAACACAAAAATGACAGCAAAACATTGAACGATCAGGTGCATGGCAAACTGCGTGGGTCTTTTCTGCTTCTCACTGCCATGCAAAGCGAGAGTAGTGCTCGTTCAAGGTCCGCAGGAGAGGAAATAATTTGAAAATGCTGACCCATTCCCTCCACCATGTCGAAGAAGTATTGCTCGTAGTCGACGGGGAGGAAGGTCTCCGGGTCCAGGTAGTAGAGTCGGAATCCAGGGTTCACCTCGTCAAACGCGTTCATCGAGGGGCCGGCCATGACGACCTGTTCCGCCACACCCTCCGAGTTGTAGATCTGAAACAGATGCGAGCGCCACAGATGTGTTGATTGACGATGAGAAGTGCCAGAGAAAATTGTGTGTGATGCAAGGTTGTTCTGATCCTGCAGAGAGTTCAAGCAACCACTCGCAGTTTCATCGCGTACGGTGCCCCAGTTGCCATGTCAGTTACAAAACAAGGACAAATGGCAAGAGTGACATCATTTGACCCCAAAAATACTCCCTCCCCCCAGTGGAAATTGGTTTTCTGCACCTCTGACAACTGGGGCACGTGGACGGAGGACAGAGCAGTTGGCTAAACGAGGAAACGTTCTTGTTCGGGTTGAACTCACGAGCCGCCAGGTGTCCTTGTGTTTGTGTCCGACCAGCTGCAGGACGATGACGTCCTTGTACTGCAGGGACAGCTCCGAGATGTAGTCGTCCCACTCTATGATGCCGTCTCCGAGAGGGTGGTGGGTGACCAGAATCACCTGTAAAACCAACGGAAAAGGGAGTTTTAGCAACTGTCCGGTGCTCCGTTCGGTCTTGTATTCTGGCAGAACGTGCAGGGTACGTTTCCACACATGGTCATCGCATGACCATCCTCGGTGTTCCAGTCAACGGAATGGGGAGTTTTAGCAACCCGTCCGATGCAACGTTTGGTGGAACTGTGGCACTGTGATGCATGGAAAACTCAAAGTTTGTTGAACGAACAGGCAGTCTGATATGTCCTTCGTGACCAAGGGTCTTCAGTGTTCATGCCGATGGGTCACGCCACACATGTTGCGCTGCACGCCAACCATTGCACATGGCTGGGAATTAGGATTCAAAAAAAAAGTTGAATCCTTCACGGTGCTCGGTCGCACCTTTTCGCCGTTTGTCTGGGCAGCAGCCAGCGTGTCTTCCATAAAACTCTGCATCCTCGTCATGGTGTCGTCCCCGAACTGCAGGATGTTGTAGTAGTTGTTGGTGTACCTGGATTGTGGTGAAGTACATTGAGACAAGAAAGAGATAACTTCATTCTGTTTTGTTCTCTTCTGTGGAAAAAATACGGCACGATCGAGGCAAAGCTGCAAACGACGACACGGTCAAACTTGAACTGGTTTCAAAACTTGTGAAGAGCACGGCGTTTCGCCGGATGTAGGGACCAGCACTTCCGGAGGCAGAGTTTGCGCTGAATCCGACCCAAGAGTGAGTGGAGAAATAATCCACGAACCCGAAATTGGAGTTGTAGACGAGGAGGCGGAGTCCGTCCTGGATCAGCAGGCTGTAGTAACCGGCGTCCAGCATCGTCGCGATCTGCTCGTCCCCGAAGCCCGCCAGGGGGCCCCACACTTCCGCCGTCACCTCGTGCAACTCCTGCGCAGAAGGCGCATGCGCAGTCAGGTCCCCACTCACGAATACTTCCCACATTCGGCGAACAATTCTCAGACTCTGTGCCTTGCTCAGTGCACTGCTTGACTGCGAACCCTGTGTTTTGATTGGACAATGGACCAACCTGCATCTCCGACCTTGGTGGAAAGTACAAGTTCGCGGGGTACGATTCTGAAACAGAAATTGGCGAGATAAATTCAATCGAATTCACACTGGAGTGAAATTAGAACGTATCCGGAGGAATTGCGCGCACTGACCGTGGTTGCCAATGGAGATGTAGACGGATTTGTCGGGCAGCGCGGACGCGACGCTCTCCGCGACGCTGCGCGTGATGTTCATGTGGCGCGCCTGCGACTCGAGCCACAGCGTGTGCGGCGGGTGGTCACCTGCGCGAGAGGCACGCGACAGTGTCACAAGGATTTAAGGCGGCTCCCACCAACTCTCCACTCCCAACTCCCAGCGTTGCCCCTGCGCTGCACCCACCCCACCCTCCCTGCACCCACCCCACCCTCCCTGCACCCACCTCACCCTCCCTGCACCCACCCCACCCTCCCTGCATCCACCCCACCCTCCCTGCACCCACCTCACCCTCCACACCCTCCCCTATCCAGCCCCTTCCCCATAACGCACTGGACCCCTCCCCCACGCACACAAAACCTTGCTGTCCTGGACCCCACCCCACCCCACCTTGCCCCTGCCCCACACCTTACCCTGCCCCCACTTGCTGTCCAGCACTCACCCCGTCCCCACCTTTCCCCTGTCCTGCACCCCGCCCCATGACACACACTGGACTACCCCCCCCCCCCCCCACGTTGCTGTCCTGCACCCCACCCCGCCCCCACCTTACCCTGGCCTGCACCCCAAGCCCGTGATTACCAAATGAACAAAGCACACTCTTGAGTGACCGTCGAATTCGGCGCATTTTAACATTTGACGTCAGCCGTAGGTGGCAGTCCCACTCGCATTGGATTGTGGGTGGATTGTTTGGTGTCTCACAGTGTCCCGAGACTCGTGTGCGTGGTCAAAGAGGATCAGCGTTGCTGATCCCGAATGTGGTACAGTACCTGTGTAGATGACGAAGTCTGGGTCCTGCTGGGCGACACTGTTGAGGAAGCCTTGAGTCGTGGACAGAGGAACGTTGCACTTGTACCACCCGAACGGGCCTGCAGAACCCTGCAGTGAAGAACATGGAGAGAGAGAGAGAGAGAGAGAGAATCATTTCGGAAACTTCTCTCTCAGCTTTATTTTTTGAGAATCTCATACGCACCTCGCCCTCGTAGTCGCTGTTGCAGCACAGAGGAAGCCCACAATCGGACGTGGCGGCACCCTGCAATCAAATTTACAGCATCCAGAATGATGAGACAATGACCCGAGGGTCGGAGGGGGTAAACCATTCTTCTCCAGGGGGGCTGGGTCCTTTTTTGGTTGGGGGGGCACATTTGAATCTGGTGTGAAATGAAACTGGCGTGGAATCCCCAAGAGATACTCACCTCAGAGTAGTTTGGCTCAACGTGAGTATCACCCACGTGTGCGAACTTGATGAGGTCCGCTTGTCGCTTGGTTCTCTTCGTTTTCTCCTTCTGTGTCTCCTGCGTGGGAGCTCTAGGCTGCGGTGCAGGCACTGGTACTGCAGGCGCTCCTGCTGCAGGCGTTCGCTTCTGCATCAGTTTTTCCACCCTGACATCGACCTCGTCCGGACCGCAGAAGTTGAGCAGGGAACATATGTACTGTCCGCCTCGGAAGGTCTCTTCCAGAATCGTGAACAGCTGCAGAACAAGGCTCAAAATTCTGCACAACTACGAGTGATGGTCATCGGAACAATCGCACACGAGGTTCGTGTGTGTGTGTGTGTGTGTGTGTGTGTGTGTGTGTGTGTGTGTGTGTGTGTGCGTGGTTCTGGTTTCGCCCATCTGGGTTTCGTCTTTTAAAGCCGGTCCACAAGACCTTGCGTGACCTGAAATTCTGGCTGAAAATTCTGGCCCTGGTGTCTCTGCACACGCCAACTGCGAATTTTGCTCAGTCGGCGCAGTCGGCGTGTGTTCAAACCACGCTTTCTCCAAAAGTGCGTCAGACTCCTGCGTGGAGGTCCCCCCACCCTCTTTCACATTGAAAGTTTTCAAAATCAGCCATAATTTTTGTCCATCAGAATTCAGTGTGTGGCTGGAACCCTTCCCCTGGAAATAACACTTCTGTGGTTTGCTGCTTTGACCACCAGAAAGAGGACCACAGGAGTCGGCGTGTGTCAACACTGCTCAGTGTTCTTGTTCATCCTGGCTGTTTGTCGCCTTCTCACGTGAGGCCCGTAGTTGTCGACGACGGGTGTGCAGATGACGTCACCGCGGTACCCGAGCACGCCGGCGCCCACCTCGCAGACGGAGATGAACGGGTCGCGGACGTCCTCGAACTCGAGTCCGAGCGTCACCGCCAGGTTCGCCACGTCCACCAGCAGCTGGCGCCACGAGCGAGGAAAGAGACGATCAGCGCGAGAAGAGCGGGGACGGGATTTAATCAAGGTGGATGAGCCCAGGTTCACACGGGAAAACAACCGTACCGTCTCGTGTACTCGTATAAGACGCACTTTTTTGCCTTAAACTCGGACATCAAAAGAAGGGGTGCGTCTTTTACGGTAATCTAATTGTCACGGTGCGCAAAAACGAAAGAAGAAAGGAGGAGGAGCGGGGCAGTTTGTTCCGATTTTTGTTCGGGTGAGCGTGCTGGGTCTTTTGTCGTTCCAGGGACTTTCGCAGAATGATAGTTGTTGCAGTCGAGTTGCGAAAGTGCGAATGTTCACATCGCAACTTCATGGTACAAACTAAAAACGAACATGCCTCAAATGGATAAGTGTCTTTTTTGCAACAGGCCAAGAATGAGTACGACTGATGCCAATTTATGGGACAACTTCCTTGATCTAATCAAGACAACAAAGTCGAGCAGAACGTTTTCTCACAGATAATTGAACAGCAAAGATTTTTCACGGAACGACCCACAGTTGAAGCGAGTGTTTGGGGTCTTCCCACAGATGACGGGGTGTCAAAATTTTGAAGTGATGCCAGCAATGGACTGGACCATTATTTTTCATGCTCTCCATTGGGCGTCATGTGAAATTTTATGCCCCAAGTCAAAATTTTGACGCCAGCGTCAAAAAATGTGACGCCGCCCTGTCTGTGAAAAACCCCGAGCTATTGTCAACGAGTTGGAGAAAGGCACAGCGAATGAACAAGATTGTGCTAAGGTTCTGTTCGTTACAGGAATTCGCAGATCAAAGAACGATCCGCTTTTCCGTGTTCACCCGTGTGAAAGTCTCACAAGCAAAGAAGTTTCCGGAACAAAGGTCTCTTTGATCAAGTTGTAAACTCGATTGGATCCTGGCGTTCTGTTCAATTTATTTCAGTTGAAGGCAGGTCCTTCCTGGGGTTCGCACCCGAACTGCCCCGCTCTCCCTACGCTCCACCATGGAGGACCGGCTTCAGGTATGCACAAACTCACCACACATCCATCGCACAAACTCACCACACATCCATCGCACAAACTCACCACACATCAATCGCACAAACTCACCACACATCCATCGCACAAACTCACCACACATCCATCGCACAAACTCACCACACATCCATCGCACAAACTCACCACACATCCATCGCACAAA
>JAAUXT010112560.1_pt1 | contig 11609 bp, 13 predicted proteins | sample 7278171 | NCBI WGS metagenome assembly JAAUXT01 (sample SAMN14350112, study PRJNA611818) | marine sediment metagenome | isolation source: surface marine sediment (1.8m) | place: French Polynesia: Moorea | collected 2018-08
TCACACTGACTGACCTGGTCTCACACTGACTGACCCTGGTCTCACACTGATGCTGGTCTCACACTGACTGACCCTGGTCTCACACTGACGCTGGTCTCACACTGACTGACCTGGTCTCACACTGACTGACCCTGATCTCACACTGACGCTGGTCTCACACTGACTGACCCTGGTCTCACACTGACTGACCTGGTCTCACACTGCCTGACCCTGATCCCGTACTGACTGACCTGATGATCTCGAGCTCGTGGCTGAGCTGCTCGGTGCCGCCGCCCGTCATGTTGGCGCGGTTCAGCAGGCGCCGCACCTCGTCCAGCTTCTCCTCCATCGCGCGCAGCTCCGCGTCGTACGCGCCGGGTCGGATCGGGTTCAGCTTCGACCCCTCCCGCAGCCAGTAGTCCGTCTCGTCTGAAGTGGGTCAGAGCTGACAGGGTGCGTGTGTGTGTGTGTGTGCAGTGTGGTGCCAATGTCCCACAGCCAGAAGTCCGTCTCGTCTGAAGTAGGTCAGAGCTGTGTGTGTGTGTGTTTGTGTGTGTGTGTGTGAAAATACCGAAGGACTCTGAGTTCAATTCTGGACCTCAATAGCGCCTGCACGAGTGCTCACTTTTGAGGTCCCGGAGGACGCGCTTCCAGCTGTCGAAGCACTCCCCGCACGGCTGGCAGTCGGGCAGCTCCCCGTGGATACTGGTGCAGTCGAAGCACTTCTCTCCGGTGAAGCTCGGGCGGCAGAGGCACTTCCCAGTCCGCTTGTCGCACTGCAGAGTCTGGGAGCCGATCGGGTTGCACTCGCACGCTGCAAGGAACGAGAAATCTCCAATGCTGAAGAGTGACTTGCCCCTGAATTGAAGTCACCCATCAAAACGAATTGCCTCGCTCGAACTATGAATCCGTCATTGAAATCTCTCCTGCAGATGATGTGATCCTTTCGTTTGGCGCGGAATTTCCAACGTGTCGCATGTTGAACAGAAGAAGCCAAAAACTCCCGTGGGAACACAAACAAGATGGCAAAAGAGCAAAAACCTGCAAAAACTGGATTTTCACAACTGAGCGTGAAATTCGTCCTCCTGACCGACCTGTTTTCAAATGAAGGTCACCGTAAAGAATCAAACACGGGGCGCAAATCAAGCAAGATTGCTCAAAAAAGGCCTGTTTGTGATTTTGACCCAGGCGACCTGTTTGTGTGTCACAGGCCCTATCCCTCCCATATTTTGCACAGCATCAAGGCAATGTGGGTGTGACGTTGACGTTCAGAAAAGTTTCAGCTCTGAGCACTGTACTGAGCGTGTGCGGTACGTACGCGTGCAGCGGGAGCGCGGGTCGCCCCAGAAGTTCACCTCGCACTCGAGCAGGTTGTTGCACGTGCGACCTCCGTACTTCGGGCGACACTGACACTGACCCGTTCGCTGTCAAACAGAAGGAACAAACAACGCAGTCAAGAAATGCTCAATCTCATGTCAGCTGTGCACGTACGAGCATCCAGGTGCCAACCAACATCAATGTGAAGTCCTGGTGTCAGAGGGGATGGTTCTGCCGTGCAGGAACGTGATGCGATGGAGCCTCGCACCTCTTTAGGGTCACAGGCAATTTGAACCCTGTGATCCACATCCTTGTGTCAGGTTCCCATATACGAGTAAAAACAGCTCGCTCGGTTGATTCAGATGCACAAAATCAAGAAAAAGCAGGAGATTCAGAACCTCGTCGCACTGCTGCGAGAAGGATCCCTCGGGGTCACAGTTGCAGGGTTGGCACCCGGTGCGCGACTGCAGGTTCCAGTGGTTCGGGGCGCAGCGGTCGCACTTCATGCCCAGCACGTTCGGGAGGCACGGGCACTGCCCCGTCACCTTGTCGCAGTTCCCCGCGCGTCGGTCCCAGCCGTACTCGTTGCAGTCACAACCTGCAGAGAGCGAGAACCCACCGCTGCTTTACTGGTGCGATGTTGACAACAAAGTCCAGGAAAGTGCAAGAAGCTCAGGTCAGTTTGAGGCAGGTTCATTTCATCGCAAACGCAGTGGCGCTTCTTCCCTCAGGTGCCATTTGAGGGAAATTGTGGGCGTTTGACCGAGTTTGAACGAGTTTGGGACTTACGCCTGCAGCCGCCGGGCGCCAGCGGGTTGCCATAGAAACCGTCCTGACAACTGCAACAGACCGAAATTATTGGTTCGTGTCTGCATCGCAACAACGTAACAAGGTGTTCAGAGTTCAGAGTCGCTTCAGAAAATGTTTTGTCGTAGAAATGTATGTTGGTGTACAAGGTATATTGACATGCAAAGCTCGAGGCACAGTGAGGGAGGAAACAATGAAACAGTGTGGGTCAAAAACAAAGGCGCTGGTCGTCAGTGAGGAACAAAAGCCGCTTTGAAAACGAACATGTGAAGCTTTGAATTGTGAAGGGAGTGTCCGTGGATTCGTGAAACATTGAGGTGAAGGGTCTTGAAACAAACGGTGCTTGGCAACTCGTGGGTCGTGAGGGTGTTTTTGCTTTTGCAACTTCTGGGACAAATTTGGATATCTTACTCTTTGGGCTCAGCTGAAAGAAATGAAAATGAAAGTCAATCAAGATTGATTGGTCAAAGATCAAACCACAGCGTACGAGTAATTCAGAATATGTTGCATCAAATTTTATATCAACAGAAAATAAACAGAAACCAGATCAAGGGTCAAAATCCCAGGCTCAACGACTTTCAGGAAGTCCGTGAAGATCTGCGGACAAATCTGGAGCTGCCGCGCGAGTGAGGTTTTGGGCGTCGAGAAGTGGTCAAATACTCACGGACACAGCCGTTGGGTCCGAACTGGTAGTAGCCCGGCGCGCATTGGTCGCAGCGTCGCCCAATCACGTGTGGCTTACACTGACACTGCCCGCCCATTGGCTGACACACCGAGTTGTAGGAGCCGTAAGGGTCACATTCGCAGGCTGCAAAACAGTTGAGAAGGTGGTGATTGGTCGACGTTGTTCTGTGTTATAAATGCTGTGACACGCCAGGACGTTGTGTCTTCATTCAAAAGAATACAAGGCGAATAGGTCCCCATTGGGACCTTCAGTGAAGCTGATGAACTGGGCAAAGACACGAGAGTCAAGACCTGTTCCTCAGGACGATGTTGACCGGGTGTCTTCACACACGTACGTACGCTCACACACGCACACACACACAGACACACACGCACGCGCGCGCGCACAGGCGCACACACATACACGCACACACACGATTATTCAAAGCTTCATAGCACCATGCACCGCAAAAACCACACGCACGCACGCATCCCCACCCGACCACGCCCATTTCACACAATGTGGTTCCTTGTCTATCACAAATCTGCTATGTGAACCAGAGACGCGGAACGTACGGAGCGCCTGTTCCTGGATGATGGCGGCGATACTGAAGATGTATCTGGAGCAGATGTCGGTCAGCTCTCCCTTGGGCACCGTCAGCTGGTTCGGGCGGCAGCGGTAGTTGACGAACTCCCTCTTCATGTTCTCGGGGACCCCGGCGCCTTGGAAGATCGGGATCGTGTCCGTGGACGGGATCAGCGCGATCTGCTCACCAGGGGGAGTCACGTGTTCAAGGGTGAAGTTGCAGAAAATCAAATTGAAGTTCGCAGCGTGTGTAACAGAAGCTATGACGCCAAGTGTCACAGCATTTGCCACAAGCCTTTCATGTCTCCCGAATTGGCTGCAGCCACAAACAGGTCCAGTATCAAAGACCAATGAAAGAACACCAGAGTTTACACAGGTACCAACCCCACTGTCGAACCCTCCAAGAAGCCAATGCAACCTGCCCCTCTTTCTGTACTTCGGTAATGAATCTCTCAAGAGAAAAAGTCAGCCGGGGCCACACCCTGATCAGACCCCCACCATTCCGAACCCACGTGACCCACTTCATAGCGCAGAACCCGAATCAAAGTCAGAATCTCCGTACCGAGTCGATGAGGAGCGACATGTCGGGGGAGGCACGGTCGCGGCGGTAGCGGTTGAAGTCGAGCCAGATCTGGTAGGGGACGCCCCGCTCGAGACAGACGCTCGGCTCCACCACCGTGAAGCGGGAACCTGCAGAGAAACAGGCTTGAGAACAGCCGGCGAAGCGGAAAACGTCAAAATGTACACGTTGAACGCGATAACTTGTGTCCACACACAGGGTTGGTGTCAGGGACAAGATGGACTTTGGTTCGCCCAAAGTTGCACGTGAAACGATCTGCTGAGACTCACAACAAAAGGGGACAATGTTCCATGCAATGTGATCGGACCGATGATGGCCCGACTTCCGTTGACGATGAAACTGTTTTGACTCTTCACTAAGTTGTGCTTTTGCCAGGGATTATCTCGGGTTTCTGGACCAGGGCCCCAGTCTGCGGAAAGTCGGAAACAGCTTGATCTGAGGGAGAACTTGCATTGACTGAGAGGCCGGGCACCCCCCCTCCCTACAGTTTCTCGAATGACGTCGGTGACGCACCGGGCTCGATGCGCGCCGTCTTCACGTCCTCTCCCGGCCGCACGTTGGCGCACGGCCCCCGGAAGTCGATCTGGTTCGGCCGGTTCACCGTCACGCGAACGTCGTCCCACACGTCCGTCATCTACAACATCACGTGATATGTGGAGCACGGCCGAATACGAATCCGTGTCTGTCCGGTTCCATTGCAGTGCTGGGTGCAAAAAGCTTTGTTCAGGAATCGAAAGACAACGATGCACGGCGCAGTGTCGCCTGAATTTGGAGTATGAACCACGAACATGTTGCGCACACAAAAACGTTGGCCTCGTGTGCCGGTCGAAATCATGCGTGTTGTGGACCGCAACACAATGGTTAAAGTTCAGCCCAGATGTGACGAAACCACATCCCAAAATCCATCTCAAAAGCGTTTTTCCCCAGACAGGAGTGATTTTTCCACTGGCCCAATTCCAGAGGCAAATGTGTCTTTTCTGACAATACGGCGTGCATGCTTGCTTGCGTTGTTTTATTGTTTGTGGAATGTGTTTATTTTGTGTACGGTTGTTTCTAAACAAAGCACCTGCAGATTCTGCACAGACATGTCGCCGGAAATACATGTGCACATTCTCGCAAAATACGTCAGTCACAATTTTTTGCATTTTTTCTGTGGCTTGTTTCCTTGGGAAGGGGGGAGGCTAGTGTTTTGGTGTACATGGTTCCTCAATTTTTGCTGGCTGTGGAGTATCATGAGTTTTCCGAAGAATTTGCAAGAAAATTTGCGTTGCTCTCCGTAGACCACGGAAATTCGTAACGACATGTGGTGTTTGAGGACACCTTTTCAACGTCCAACGGCAACTTACAAATCCAGTTCGTTCCCTGCAGAACCAAACACGCTCGCATTGTTTGCATGCACAAAGTGAACGGAAACCGAAGCGACCCCAGCGATAGCAGGGTTCCGAAGGGAGCCAGCTCCACGCATGGTTTCGCTCCAGCTTTCCAAGTGGACTGTCTTTTGGTCCGTGCATAAGACTCACCCCTCCCTCGTATCTGATGAGGATGTCGTAGTTCATGGACATTGGAATGTCGTCGATGTAGAACTTGAGCGAGTCTCCCTCGGCGACGCGCATGAATCCGGGGCCGGTCCAGGTGCGCTCCCGCCCCGGGGACGCCTCCCGGATCACCACCTTCGTGTTCTGGAACAGAAAATAGTCCTGGATGCAATAAACATGTCGGGAAAGTCAGGTGTCAGGATGTAGCGAAGACCAAACACGACACGACATTCACAGAATAGTTTTCGGGCGAGTTTGTTTTGTGTTCCGTGCCGGGACACACTCACACACACACACACACACACACACACACACACACACACACACACACACACACACACAGAGTTTGTGCGCCTCCGTCAGACTGCAGGGTCTGGTGCTCAGGAACCTTCATGTTGCTCCTGGTGAGACTCGGTTTGACACTTGTACGAGGAGTTAAGATTGGGCTTTCGGGAAACGAACAAGAGCGTAAAGTTATGATCATGTAGACACAAGGAATCCAGTCCAATGTTCTGCGATTGACATCTCGGATATTGTCTTTGCTTCAACCCCTTGCTATCCTGCTTGGAAGTTTTTGGACTCGAACAAGCTCTCTGATCCCCATATCACCCATACTTTGTTGTCTCTTTCCTTTATTTTCTGAAACTGTGCTTGGTGACAGACAAATTGACCGTCTCGCCAATTGATACTAAAATGAAAAGTATCTCAATCTCTCAGCACAGATCGTGTTCGCTGTTGAGCGAAATCTGCACCGAAGTTCCCATCACTGTGCAAATTTGTTCCACTGCAGGCCAAACAGTTCAGATGCAAATATGAACAGAACTCGCACTCCGTGTCAAACAGTGAGTATGAAACAATACAAAAGTTAAATTCAGACAGATGGGAACTGTCAACACCAGCAAGAGAGTCAGAGAGAGAGAGAAACAGAGACAGAGCGTGGTTTGATTCGAACAATCACACCACAACTACGATTCGTACTAAACCGCCGAAAAGGTTGGCAACAGGAAAGGAGACCAGAAACATGGAAACACCATTCGCAATGTTGTTGGCTGACAACATGCTGATATTTTGGCTTGCTGCGCGTGCAAGAAGAGACACAAAATATCTCCTGCACCTGTGCATTTCCCGCAGAGACCCAACACCTTCCTGACTTTCCGACCGATGCAAGCGCACAATGCGTGCAAATGCACCACCGCAATTCGTTCCTGACACCAAAACGTTTGTGCACCAGTTGGCTTCAGTCCGTTCAGATATCACTGGGTGCGCACCCACCAAACAGCAAAAAATAGCGGAATATGAGGCTTGACCTTTGTGAATACCTGTGTGAGATGAACATGATTATCGGGGCCGGACTGATCGGTCGACCGAAAGGAAGGGAAATGCCGGGAAACTTCAACGTGACGCGCAAATGCATCCTGGATGGTGTAGTCGACTCAGGTCGCATCACGCTCAGGGCATTTCTGTTTACGTGTTGTTGTGTATGCACTGGTGCCTCAGTCAGCACGATGCAAATAAGGTCCCAGAGTGGTGAATACAAGAAAACATGCGCGTCCGCAGGAGGGGGAGGACCTGACCATCTGTGGCAGACCCTGGGACCCCACCACATTCACAACAGCAACTGGTGAAGCCAGATTTGCCACACCAACTGGTGGGGCCAGATTCAACACACCAACTGGTGGGGCCAGATCCATCACACCAACTGGTGGGGCCAGATTCACCACACCAACTGGTGGGGCCAGATTCACCACACCAACTGGTTGGGCTGGATCTTTGTGCATTTTAGCAGCGTGAGACCAGGTTCAGGCTGAGGTCTCTTCAGCGACTCAATGCGAATTTTGTCCGTTGCTTCTCTGAATTCGCATCCATCACCTCTGGAAACGTGATGGAGCGAATGTCAGGCTGTTTATTTGAATCTCCTCTGACGTCTCTCAGGTTCCCCTCCTCAGGACAGCCTCATCTTCACTAATTACCACGAAACACAAACACTTGGCAATCAAGAGGTGTCCGCTTACTTTCCCGAGAAGCTTTTGCTCATCCAACACAACGGAACAGATTCTGCCTCAGCAGCCAATTGGTTTGACACCTGTCTGAAGCGCTCACCTCCAACCTTTTCTTCAGTGCGAGAGGCAAGGTGCAGCTTGTAAAACCACCGAGTGATGTAGCACCTATATTTATAATGAAGCCACCCGGACTGCCATGGCTGTGGCTGCGGTTCCCGGGTTAAGGACTCGTGATTATCGTTATTTGTTCAGGTTCCTCCTCACTCGAGCTGATAAACTCAGAGAGGAAGGGAACGAAGTAGTCAGGAGTGGGAGAGGATGGAGACATAGGGGAGAAATATCCTGAGTGAGTGCATTGGGGAAGAGAGAGGCACACAGAATAGGAAAGAGAGAAAAGAGAAGAGAGAAAATGGCATACAGAGAGGCAGAAAGAAGGGAAGGGAGACCGGAACTGTTCACACACACACACACAGAGAGAGAGAGAGAGAGAGAGAGAGAGAGAGAGAGAGAGAGAGAGAGAGAGACATGGGTTGGGGGATCTCTGTGCAATGAGACGTTTGTTTACATCAGCAAAGCCAAAACAAGAGCAATAAGCGTCTTCAAATAGCTGTGTCCATGCAGTCCGACACACCCTCCCCCGAGATTCTGAACGCAGAAAGTCAACTCACCGCGGAGCCCTCAGCGAACTCGCCCTCATACTTGTAGTAGTCGAGGAAATGGGCGAAGTACTCGCGGGCGGGTTTGTCGCAGCGACGCCCGACGATGTTGGGGCGGCAGTGGCACTGCCCGGTGACCGGGTCGCACGAGTTGTCGATGGCGCCCCCTACATCGCAGTCGCACGGCCGGCAGCCCTCGGGGTCGTCCGCCGCGCCGAAGTTCCGCTCCTGAAGCGAAGCCGAGGATTTGACAGAACTTTAGAATCTCGGGAACAACGATCTCTGGAGCGTAAACAACAGGTCACGAAGTTGTTTTGGTCACAGGCGTTCTTTTCATCAGACCTGTACTCGCGTGGCTTGCTTCGCGAGTTTGCTTTCTGAACAGTGCCTTTTGTGCGAAGTGAGTCTTGGTTTGATCCCAACAAAGGACAAACTTGCGATTGCAAAACCTTGATTTTGTTCACATTCGCCACGCACTGGTGTCAGCAACTGGACCAGGGTCTGGAACCTGGGGCCAATTGATAGGAGCGACTTCCGGCTCGATAATGTGAGACTTCCGGTTCAAGGGTCCAAAACGGAGCACCGGGGTTTCCCGATATTTCTGACGGATGTCAAACCACCCATGAGATGTTCCCATCACCCGCGTACCACGAGTGGCCATCAGGCCGCACACGCCCAACCTGACACATTGCAGGCAATTCGGCACACACACCCAAACGAAAATACACACACACACACACGGGTACCTTGTTGGGAAGCTGTGAGGAGATCCTCCTGCGCTCGAGCCACGGGTTGGGCTCCCTGCTGCCCCGGGCGCACCCCCACGTGTTGTCCCCGAGGGTCGAGGTGCACACCGCTCCCAGCACCAACACACACGCCAACCAACTCCTCATCCTGGACGCACTGGTCAACCCGAGCATCCGACGTGCACAAACTGAGCAAACGACTGTGGCAAGATGAACATGCACTCTCCTCACGATTTATTCAAAACACTTCAAGATCCGATTGATAAAACACATGTAATATTCCAGTCACATTTTACGCAGCTTTAACCCATATTCAACAGAATCAACAGGTTTCTCAGGTAAAGAGCAGGGTGGATGGATGATTCACAACCAGTGGGGAGAAAAAGTGAGAAGCTGTACACTCTGCACAGCTGAGCTCCGCTCGTCTCGCGTCTCGGGTATCAGCCATACAGCTTCAGCATCAGGTAGGCGGCTGCGGGACCCGCTGAGGAGCGACCCAGACCATCCGTCCCGCTACACAGCAGTGGCGAGAGCGTTCACAATGCGAGGACTTCGTACAACCACAGCGAAAAGAGACTAGGCTTCACAACATTTACAGAAATGCGGCTGCAACTTTGCACAATCCCAGCAATTTGTCAAGACATTTTACGATGAAACATTTTCTTGGCAATTGGTTCCGTCCTCACAACTATTCACCAACCCAAAAAGTGTCTCTTCCATGTCTGATGGCGTCCGAGACAAACATTAAAAGGACCAGGAAATATGCACGTGAAACCGTTTTCGCTCAAACACAGAACACATTCATGCACAGAAAAAAAAAACAATTCCTTCCACTCGTACGCGCACGCACAAAAAAGTTGAGAAAGCCATTCGACCAACGGACAAACGCGAGAAAACATCTACGAGCACACGTATATACGCACAAAAAATCGAACGGTCCGACACCACTCCCTGGCTCATTTCACTCTTGTGCTGCCCCGCCAGTTTTGGGCTTTTTTGTTTTGGCCTGGTCTCCTTGTTCCTTGGTGACGGAGGAGGCGGCGGCGGCAGGGTCAGGGAAGACATGTGCGAAATCATTCATCAGCTCCCGCCACTCCTGTTGTGCTGCAGCCCAGAGGGTGACTTTTCGGAAGGACACTACCGCTTCGTCTAGCGGTGGGCACACGTGAGCATATTGGATATGCTCCCTCCGAGCAGCCAACAGCACCATCTCGCGAGCAGAAAAGGTGCCCAGATCAGGATTCTTTACAATGCTCTTGTATTGCGACCTCAGCTCCGCGGTGGCCAGAGTCATCCTGATGTCCTTGATCGTCGGATAATATTCTTCAAGACGAGCACGCTCTGATTGGGGATGCAGCATGCGGTATATTTCTTGCGTCACCGCCTTGGAAGCTTCGCCCGCTATTACCAACTCTGCTGTCTGCATGGTCGTGATTTTAGCGTAATGCTCCTCAGCTACTTTCTGGCGCAATGCGCACTGAATGGCGTGTTTGAGTCCGGATGTTCTCGCTGCCGGTGCGATGCTCTCTGGTAAACTCAGGACCGGCCTGGGATGGTGGAGAACAGCGGAGACAGCGGCGGAGTGTCTCCCGGTGAGGAGACGGATTTCTCCCTACACCTGGTGGAGTTGATATGATCTGTGAAGCAGCAGCCGATGATTCCTTCTTGGTTTGGTCGGATGGTTCGTCGAAGTTCTGTCGAAGCAAATTGAAATGATTTGACTGTGCATGACACATTTGTGGAAGTGAGACAACCTGCCAACAATTGTGCCAGGAAATGGAAATGTGCGAAGTTTAAAGAATTCTCACTGTGTACAACACGCCAAAGAAAGTTTCCTTCCACCTGGTTCCGACTCACAACATCGGCCCCCTTTCAAACAAATATAATTGTTTTGTTTCACCTGAACTCTTTACTTTTTCAGATCAGCAGATTGTGTCAGACCCCGCAAAATGTCTTCCATTGTCTTTTTTGCTTTTGCACACGAAAAATTTGCTTCAAAATCTTCAGGAGACACAACCAATTGCTCAAGACTGGTCATAGTTTCAGTGCAGAAGAGACATTTGAAGAACAACTTACCTTTTGCGAAGCAAAACTTTGACTTTTGTGCACGGGAGCCTGGAAACTCCGCTGTGGTGTGTTGGAGAATATCGAGACTTCTGTGCACGAGAACTGAGAACGAAGCATTGGTTGCACACAAAACCCAACGCGAATTTTGTACCAAAAGATTGCGAAACGCCAACGCGCATTCCCACCTGTCCGCGTCCGCCTGTCAACTGCACGTGACTCGGGCAACCGCAGTTCAATATTGTGTGTGTGAACGCATTCAAACATCTCAGCCCTTGAGCCCACTCCTCTCTGGCGGATCCAGGGGCATGTGGCCTGGTTCCACAACTTTTTTCCCCAGTAGTTTTTGATTTTCTCCCTCGTCAGTTATCAAGGCACGATGCCGTGCAACTGGCCGCACACTCAGTGGGGTCAAATTCACCACACCAACTGGTGAGGCCAGATTCATCACACCAACCGGGAGGGTCAAATTCACGACACCAACTGGTGAGGCCAGATTTTCACCACACCAACTGGTGAGGCCAGATTTTCACCACACCAAGTGGTGAGGCCAGATTTTCACCACACCAACTGGTGAGGCCAGATTTTCACCACACCAACTGGTGGGGCCAGATTCACCACACCAACTGGTGAGGTCAGATTCACCACACCAACTGGTGGGGCCAGATTCACCACA
>JAAUXT010064630.1_pt1 | contig 11608 bp, 10 predicted proteins | sample 7278171 | NCBI WGS metagenome assembly JAAUXT01 (sample SAMN14350112, study PRJNA611818) | marine sediment metagenome | isolation source: surface marine sediment (1.8m) | place: French Polynesia: Moorea | collected 2018-08
AGAAGCTTACTTTCACAAGTGGAAATCACTCACCAGAAGAACAGAAGTGTCACATGCAACTACAAGACAAAAAAGCACATGCTGAATAGTGGCTCAGAACAGAAAGCCAGCCCCACCATAGAGAGTCCCCAGTTTGAGCCATTCACAATTCGACAACATGATTCATCAACCACTGGTTTGTTCCCTTTCTGATTCTTACCAAACATCAAGCTTTGTTGATCCTGATGGGAAAGGTAAATGAATAAAGTGCCTTGACACATTGTCTCATTCCTTTACAGGTTATATGGAATTGACTTTTCCAACATTTCCAGATCAGGGTTTTTACTTGCCTTTCTCCCAGGTGACAGCATTCTTTGAGAAATGGTCAAATTCTTGGATTGTAATCACATTCCAGCGCATTGGCCATATAACACTGGGAACCTTCCTGCCAAGGATTGCTGAGCAGAGGGATCTTGAAGCCATGTGTGAAAGGGGAAGTTCAAGCCTCTTTTTCAACATAACAAGAACTGATCATGAAGAAGTATTCTCATGTTTTTCTCTCAACAACACATGGCCATTTTGGCTGCAGATGTATGCTTCAACAAGTGTCTTTGACAATTTGAATTTAACTTTTTGGTTTGAACAAGCCGGTATGTATGATACTCTCAGACCATCAGATGAGAACAACAGGGTAAGATATGGACAACAAGTGCATGTTCATTTGACCAACAAAACTAGGCTGATCAACCTTCACACAGAACAGTTTGGCTTTGGACTGCTGAGAATTGCTGGACAGAATATTTCCAACCTGAAACTACACTACAAGTGGCAGAAAAGTAAAAGGATCTACCCATCAGGTGTATTGATGGATGAGAAAACACAATTAAAATGTATGACACTTGTTATGCAGCTTCTTCTCACAACCAAAACCCTAGCAGCAAAGGAAAAAGATGCCAAGAACCCTTTCTCTTCCAATAACATTGTCCAGACTTTCTTGTGGGCTCAGTTTGGCCAAGATCTCAACAGGACAAAAGAACGCTTAATTCCCACACCATATTTAATCCCAAAAACTTTCCAAATTTGCAGAAGTCATCAAAACTATGAAATATTTCACTTTGATGAAAAGCAAACATGGACAGCAGCTCACAGGTTCTGCAGATCAAACAACAGAATATTGCCAACTGTGCATGATGCTGATGGAGTGAAGTCACTCAGTGCTTTTCAAAGATTCAGATACATTTTCATTGGGCTTCAAGCTAAGGTGAGGAGATTTTTATTTTTCAAATTTCATCCAACTCCCAATTGTTATATGTGACTTAGTAACCCATAATCGAACCTTCCTGCTTGCCCATGTGAAAGTAAAGCTGTGGAACAGCTTCACCTGAGAGTACTAGGGAGTAGTCCAGGTATAAGAAACTGTGCCACAAGCAGCTTGGGGTTCTTATGATCCTGTATTGTTCTGAGATGGTTGGAGCTCAGGAATAATTCATCATGATTGAAACATGTTTGTGCACCACAGGTGTGTGTTGCAATTATGTTGTGATGAGGGTTTGAGCTGGATATGTGAGTTGCTGGGTACCACAGTCATACCTGAAGGTACAGGACAGACCCCCATTGATACCATCTAATTCAAATACATTGCCAACAGTGTCAACATGGAAAACTGCCCAAACCCCACATGTTTCTGGTTGCTTGCGAAATGCTGATAAGCATTCACAGAAAATGGACATGAGACCAGAACATTTCTATCACTTTGTTTTGTCTTGCTCACCTCAAGTGAGAAAATGTAAATAAAAGTCTGGGCAGTACCACCTTTTTCCAAGATACTGCTGCAGCAAAAGATGTTAACAAGAGATTGTTCATGTTCCTTGTGCAAAGATACATGGGTGCCAAGTTGCTCCAGCTCTCAAATGAATGACTTTTGTTCTCAACAACCTTGCTCTTGTTGTAGGTAACAAAAAGTTACAGGAAGTACAGGTGGACAAACAGTGCCCCCTTGACATTACACTTGTGGAAGCCTTCTGTACCAGTTGATGCGCAATATTTCCACATGAGTAAACATAAATCACATATTTCAAAAGTAAACTTAAGGCGCAAAACACACCTGCAAAAATTGGTCTCAAAGTGCACTGCTGAGTACTTTACTTCTATCAAAAACAAGGCTCTTGACTCACTTGGCAGAGTATGTGTTGCTGCAAATGTACAGCAGGCATCCTTTTCTTACTTTGTAAAACTGTTATGTGATCTGGCTGTTGTTCATCCAATTATTTGTGAACATGTGAAAAGGATCAATAACACAAACAAAAGTACAAGCAGAAGGCTTCATTGTCCAAAAACACATCTGCAGTTTCATATGTTTTGTGTTTTTGTGATGAAAGGAAGAGGAGCTTCGAGATACATACTCCCAGCAGACAAACTCTTGACACAAGTCAGGGGATGATGACCAAGTTCTTTCAGTTGCAGATCATGATGAACAAAGTAACTTGATATTGCAAATCACACCCACAGAAAATGTAGGAACAAAAACAACACATCTAAATGCTATTCAGTGTGAAGACAGAGAGTTTATCAACACAATCTACAACTGCGATGCAGCAACAAATTATTCAGTAAATAAGAGTCTAGATGCTCATCATCCTCTGTCCCAAAACAGAAGTGACTGCCAGAGTGGAGACTGCACAATATCAAAGGAACAAATTGGTATGATATGTAGTATTAATTTGTACAAAGATGTAACAGGCCAGTGCAAGTCTTTCACAAAAGCCAAATTTCTGCAGGAACCAGGTTACCTTTTGAAAAATTCAGTTCCCAGCCAAGTGTTGGAGGCAGCAAAATTATTTTCCTGCCACAATGATAAAAAGGAAGCTTACTATTTTTTCAAACATTGCCTGTATGACATGTATGTCAATGGAAGCTTATTCTACTGTTCCAATGGCTGGCATCTGAGGAATTGTTCCAAATTTCAATGTGTGGCAAGGTTCAAATGCCCAACCTCATACTGTGTCCAATATTTGCATGTTTGCAACAACAAGTGGGACTGCCCAGATGGAAGTGATGAGATAAACTGTGATGAACACAGTTGCTCCTTTATGTACAGATGTGGTAAATATGGTCATTGCATTCACTTGATGGACATTTGTGATGGGGTAAAACACTGTTCTGTTGGAGATGATGAGTTATTGTGTGACTTGGTTTCATGCAATGCAATAGGGTGTCTTTGTTTAAACTATGCCATAACATGCTATCAATCACCAAATGTCATGTATTATTTTTCATCACTAAATTATCTTCCATTTGTGTATATATCTATTCAGAAAAGTCTGGTTTCACTCCCCCATTTTGCTACTGCCAATATAAAATACAATGTGGTGTTAGAGGTCACACAAAACAACATAACAGAAATTTGTAGAAATAATGACAACAATATCTTGTTTCAACAAGCATTTCTGTTGAATCTGGCCCACAATAACATTTATGCTTTATCCAAATGCTGTTTCCAGTTTGCTTTTGCATTGTCATGTTTGATTTTGAAGGGTAACAAATTATCTCAAATTCCTCAACATACTTTTTACACACTAAAATCTTTAGTTCTTCTTGATCTGAGCAATAACTTTCTCATATCCCTTCTGTCTTATGGATTTCAAGGTCTGGCATCTGTACTTTTGATCAACTTATCCCAAGAAAATCAGTTTGATTTTATCCAAGAGTCTTCATTTGATGGGATCAACCATTTAGGTATAATTGCAGGACAAGATGGTCATTTGTGCTGTTTTGTAGAACAAACATGCATATCAACCACTGTTATAACCTCCAGCTGTTACCACTTTCTCTCATTTGATTTGCCACTCAAGGTTGGACCTTTCATAGAAGCCTTTATTTTAGTTGTTAATGGGTTTGCATCTTTGATAACAACTCTTTTTGCTGACAAAGATGATGCTTGTCAAAAGAAAAGAACTGGGTATTTGTTTATTTCTCTCACAATGAACTTCAATGCAATTCTTTTTTCAATAACCTTTATGCTTTTGTTTGTCATAGACAAAACAAAGAGCATTGAGATCACTGGGTCATACAACTCAAAAATGGGGAGTATTTTGTGTGGTTCTATTGGACCTTGGTTGATATTTTTATGGCTGGCCTCTGTGTCTATTTTGACATTGCTTGTGATTTCCAGATACAGAGTTATCATTAAGCCTCTCAAAACTAAATTCAAACACACTTTTTTCATGAAGAGGCTGCTCAAAAGAATTTATTTAATTCTAACAGTTGCAGTGACTTTTTGGGGGCTTCTATTTCATGGCACAGTTGGATTTCAGCTTTCCAAGATGCCATATTGCAGTCTGCTTGGCCAAGCTCATTCCCATATGGTACCATTTGGGCTGACAGTTTCACTAATTTTGTTCCTGTTTGTGTGCTCCATTGGAGTAGGATGCATATCTGCAGCAGCAATTATTTCTTTGGCTCACAAAACTACCAAATCATCAAAACAAGCAATTTCAAGAATTAGAGATCTGGCAATTGGGAATGTTGTTATCTACATTGCATCAACAATTATTGTGGCAATTTTTCTTTGGAGAAATATAATTGGTCTACATCTGGGACTTTGGTTTTGTCTTTTGCCTTTCAGTTTTGTGCTCAATCCCATTTTGTTGAATTGGAAAACAGTATCAGAAAAAGTGCATAGTTGCTTGTTTGGATCAAGAGAAAAGACACACTTTCTTCATGTGCACAGGAGTGAGAGAGTCTTGGTCTAATTCTTTGATCAGCTGGTTCATTTTCATTCTTTGGGGAGCCTGTGTGTTATATAGTACTGTGCCATTCCTCTTTACTGAACCAAATATAAATTTGCGTGACTTCAGCATTGACAGAAACCAAACTGAAGCTTGATTGTTTTCATGCTTGTGCAAGTGTAGCCAATGTGATCCTCACAAACCACATTCCTTTGTTCCTTGTGGAGCTCCTGCCATAGGAAGGTTTGCAAACCAGCTCAGATGTGCTATTCTGTACAACCAGTGATGGGATAATAAATGGCTTGGGAGCATTAAACACCCAGTAAAATGTGTGCTGTGTGTGTTGTTTCAACCTTCCCCAAAAATCAACCAAAACACCTCATGAGGGAGGTGTTCACTACAAAGAAATCACAGGTTCAAAAAGTCACTGGTTGAACATATTGTCCTGGACATTTGATGGTTGCATGGGTGTACAAATTCATGATGCAATTGAGGCTGGCATAAATTTCATCTCAATTGTGACTTTTAGACTCTACTTACTGAGCATGTTGTTGCTAAACCCATAAAGTGGCCACACAAAATGTTTCCTTCTGGCAGTTCAACTGCATGTCACTCATGTGTGACAAGGATGTTACAATCCTGCATCAATTGGCTCACAGATAAAAAAAGAGCCTTGTGTGACCACAATTGCTGGAGTCTACCCTGCATGTTCCTTGGAGCTCTTCCTGCTTCTTACGTTTTAGGTCTTTTCCAAGTTGGCCTTGGACTTCAACTTCATTCCAATTTGATTTTTGGCTTGCAATAGATGCAGCAAATAGACTCTAGTTCACATCAACATTTGCACAAACACGGAAATATAAATAAACATTCAGATTGGCAACACACAAGCTGAAATTCTAAGAAAGGTCCAGAGAATCTTGAAACTGCAATTTGTTGCTTCACAGAAACTTTTCACCAGAAATGAATACATTTATGTGTCATGCATGAAAATGTCCTTGCATGGAAGAGGCTGTGAAGAAAGGCTTCCATTTTATCTGTGTGAATTAATTTTCAGGAACAGGGATGTTACTGGGCAACCCAGGTTCAGGTGAGCTATTTTTTTCAGATTGGAAACATTTGTCTGTGAAAAACAAAGCTACTGTAGATGAAGGGGGCCCAATATAGGTTCGAGACCAGAGTTGGGGGGGAGGACTTGATGTCCGTTGATGTCCAAACGGCCCTTCAATGCTCAAAGTCTGTGAGGAACAAGCGTGTCATTTCAAGGGAGCCCAACTTGAACTCTCTCCGTGCTTCTCAACAAATGGGATTCATCCTAAGGGTTTGGCAGGAGCCCTGTCCCATGCTCCAGCAGATCGTCTGCGTGTTGTGCAAGAAACACAACAATGCTGCAATCTTACTTTGGCTCACAGAAATAGTCACAAGAGGTGACCAAGGTTCTGCAGGTCCCTTGGGACTCTTCCCACTTCTGACTATTTTTTATGCTTTTCCAAGTTGGCCTGGAACTTCAACTCTATTTTCTTTTCTTGTTTGAATTGGATAGAATGTGTTTCTCACTTTCCCATAAAGTTCACCTCAGTTTTTGTACAAACATGTGCACCGAAACAAAGTCAGTGCTCGATTTACGAGCACGAATCCAAATGGTGAATCTGCCGGTGAGACACTGGCCCGCAGGCAGAACCTGTACGAGTGGGAGGGCCGCCGCGTCAAGGGGTTTTCATGTTGATGACGACATCAGCTTTTCTGACATCGACCACAACTTTTCTTGTTTATATCAAAGAATGGTCTGGACCGCTGTTTGATGCCCATCAATTGGGCGTCAGGTTAAATTTTGACGTTGACGTCAAAATTCCGCTGTCTTTGACGTCGACAGCATCAATGTGAAAACCGCTTCAAGCAAGCCACTTTCGCGGAACAATATGGAACCTGCTGTTGTGGTGGATTGGCTTCAGATTTGTGCATTTCATACATCCCTTCAGCCATCTGCCCGTCAAATCCAAGCCAAAATTGAATCCAGCTCAGAAGACACATTGAGTGAATCCAAACCGAAATTTTTTTGGATTTGCTCTTTGGAAAGGAATGAAACACCACCACACAGAACATTCAAATTGACAGCACGCTAAACTTCCCAAAAGGGTCCAGGCCATCTTCAAAAGTTCTGCGTTTTGTTTTTCGCAGAAACAAATTGCTAGAAATGAATAAATTTGCGTATCACAACATGAAATGTCTTGAATGGAAAAGGTGTAGTTCGTCATCCCCAATCAGCAGTTCCTACAACCATCACGAATTAATGAGGCTTTCGGGCCGAATGACGTCACACCAGGATGCCGAGGAGACACCAGCACACCAGCGATTTCAAAACGACGGTTTGTGCCGTTTCTTGCAGTTTTCTCACATATTTGCGGCCTAAATTTCTGTCGAAAGCTACGTAAGCTACAGCAGACGACGAAGCAGCAAGAAGTGGAGAGAATCATGGGCTAAATGTGTGCAAAAGGACGCGAACTGTTCTGACCCAGTTTGGATAGGAACCGAAACCGTCGGATGACAACTTCAGCAGTTGTGTCAGCGTCACGCGGCTCTGAGGCCACTTCAACTGCTTCACTGGCGTCTTGGGATTTTGGAGCTGAAGATGTGAAACCCGGAACTAGCCAGTGATTGCTTGGAACGGAGAGACGTGTGACACGAGTGTGTGGTGTGTGGTTGGACTGGACTTTGTGCTTCGCTGCAGATTTGGATCAAGTAGTGAGAGGACGAAACCGTTGCACAACCCGAGATAAGAACACATTCCGCATTTCCCTTGTGGATTGAGCAGCACAAAATATCAGTTCTGAACAGATCTGCCTGAACTAGAATCTAAGTACTGCACGGAGTGGTTGAAACTGGAAGTTTTCGCCACGCCAGGACACATCCCTGCACCATTCGGATCTTCGCAGGAGTGACCTTGGTTGCCAGGGAAACTCGTCGCCCAGCGAGGCCCGTACACTTTGAAGAGACCCGACGCCACCGTCGCCGCCGCCACGATGTCAGTCCAGGCGACGCTGGTGCACACCATCAGCGCGCATCTCACCGACGTCACGTCCGTCGCGTTCAGCGACGTCGCGCTCGCGTCCGCGTCGGGCGACAAGACGCTGCGTCTGTGGGCGCTGGGCGAGTGGGCGGAGCTGGGCAGCTCGCCGCTCTGCGGGCACAAGTACTCGGTGCACTGCTGCACCTTCTCCCCGTCGGGACACATCCTCGCGTCGTGCTCCACCGACGGGAAACTCATCCTCTGGGACTGTAAGACAGGTACGTGTGCAACGCACACACACACACACGCACACACACACTTTGGATGTGACTGACTGGCGACAGACAGGTGCGTGTCTTGTGGAGTTTGGTCTCGAGTTCACGGAATCTCTTTGGGTGTGGCACAAAAATAGACAAGTGTTGTTGCCGGGGCGGTGGGGCGTGGGGGGGGAGGGGGGTAAGTCAGCCCTGGATTCGCCCAGAATACAATAATCTTTCACAGCACACACACATACACACACACAAATGGCACTCTGCACTCATCCATGTACCTGTTAACATGTTTCAGGCCACAAGATCTTCGTGGTGGAACACACCACAAGTCGAAACGCACACACACACACACACACACACACCATCACGCACACATACACACACACACTTTTCGCTGATCTATGCATCTGTTGCGTTTGTCAGGTGACAAGATCTGTGTTGGAACACACCACGAGTCGAAACGCACACACACACACACACACACACACACACACACACACACACACGATCACGCACACATACACGCACGCACTTTTCACTCATCCATATATCTGTTGTTACGTGTTTCAGGCGACAAGATCTGCGTGTTGGAGCACCGCAGTAAGAGCTCGCTACGCGTCGTGCGCTTCTCGCGGGACGCGCGGCTTCTCGCGACCGGCAGCGACGACGAGACGCTCTGTCTCTGGGACGTGCAGTCCCGCAAACTCATCAGGTAGGGCACGCACACACACGCGCACACACGCACACACACACGAAGAAATACATAACTGAGCACACGGGCAGAGACATATACAACACATACACACACAAACACTTACACTCACAACACTGGGCATCCTGTGCGCACACACACACACACATACACACACAAGGTGCCCCTGGGACACACACACACCAAGTCCAACTGCGTTTGTTTTTCCAAAAAGAGAACACGTACTGTGTCCTGACTGTGTTCGCCTGACCTGAGAGTACAGAGTACGGATTTCCGCTGCCTAAACATCGGAGTGACGCTGCACTTACTGCACAGTCTGTGTCACCAACTGCACAATCATAAAAGTGTGACCAACACACAGTTGCAAACAGCAATGAATTGTGATCACAGATTGATTGTTTGGTTGCACAGAAACCCAATTCCCTCGGGAGCCCACCCCAGACGAAAAGTAGAATTGCAAAATTGAAACTTTGTACGAGTGGAACTCAGGTTTGGCCAGAGAGATCCCAACTTTGAGAAAGGTTGAATGCAATCAAAGGCAAAAAGCAGTTTGCAGCTTGACTGCCAAGTCAGGGAGGCAACAAGAAAATGTTGGGTTTTTTTTTTTGGGGGGGGGGGGGGTAATCAGGGGACACGCCCCTGGTCCCCCAGTATCTGCCCCTGAACCTGCCTCAGGTGCCCCTGGCACGATGCCCCCTGGATCTGATTCTGAGAGATCACCCCCTGTTGAACACCCCCGGATCCACCCCTGCTCTTCAGCCCGCAGTTATGGAGAGAAAGAGAATGAGAGATGAGAGGCGCCGTTTCCAGTGAGTCGTATCATCGTGCGCGATCAAAGCTTCCGCATCAAATATGCAGCCATCATCGCTGCGGCGTTACTGCCGATCGAACCAACGTACCCAGAGGCGTACCCAGGGGTGTACCCAGGGGCGTACCCATTGTGTGGGGCCTTGACACCCGAAAATTCAATATGGCGGCCGTCCACTCCACAGTACACCGGAAGCACCAGTGTTGAACCCGGTGGGGGGCGGGGTCGTTCCCCTTGACCAGATCCAGGATCTGAGCCCGAGTATCGTCACACAAATCTGAATGAGCGGTGGAATGGGTGGAGACCCCAGGGCCGAACCCTCCTGGCCCCCTGTCGTGGCACCTTGGACGCACAAAGGTTGTTTTCTTCAAGGTTGAACAGAACGTGCGCCCCCCCCCCGGGTGATCTGCCTCTCGTGCCCAAATTCCGCCCCTGGGTGACGCTGGTTGTCGTCTCTTTACGTCAGACGCGTCAGGAGAATCAATTTCGGGGTCTTGATCTGCGTGTGTGTTTGGGTCTTTTGGCTCGTTCCTTCGTCTCGAGTGTCGTGCCTTGGGGCACCAGGGGTCTCTGGCCCAAACCCTGGCCCCGCCCTGATTGGGTGCGTTGCGCTTTTCTGGATCTGGCGTGCTCATCTTGTTGTTGGACTCGTGTCTTCACTCCAACCACACCTTGTTTCCAAACGAATTCAGACTCGAGCACCGCACCAAATGTCACTCGGGTCCTGTTTCTCAGTGACCCAGTAGATCTGCCCTTGCCTTATCGCGTGCATCTTAGACGTGCGTCACTCACTGAGATGTACGATCGAAACGGGTGATTGTCTCCCAGGTGCAGACCAGCGAGGTCCACACAACACGGTTCCCCCGTGTTTGGCCCTGTTGGAAACGAAGGGGCGTGGCGGCTGGGCGATGTCAAGGCTGGCAATGATACTCAACGGGTTGAGGGACGAGCCCCTGTATCCTGGTGTGTGTACCAGGTTGAGAGGAGACGCCCTGTACGCAGCTCGTCCGAGCTGTTGTCCCGTTCAGTGTGGGCCCACAATGCACGGGACAAATCACGTACACAAAGCGAACCCGATTCTGTGGGATTCTGAATGAGTTGGAAAGCAACGGGCAAAAACATCCATTCAACACCACGGACGTTTGGAGATGTGTGGAAAAATTGCGAAAAACAATCTGGCTGTGTGCGAGATCAGTGTCTGTCCCTATGCGCAGGGGCTGAACCAGGAGTCGGTGGAAGGAAGGGGTGGGGGTGACTCCTTTGGGGCCTGATTTCAACAAGGAAATTTTAAATCTGACTGCTTTTGTTGTCATTACTCGTACACACGTGTCCTACCCTGCTGAAAGGATTGTTTCTGTGGAAGCATCCATTCGGAAAATACGAGGTGTAGACGGTATGATATTCTCGTACTTCTACTTGGGACAGTCGCAGAACGCAAAGCTCACGTGACCAGTGTGACCGTGAGCTGTCGGGCTGAGGCAGCGCTGCTGTACCCATGGGCGTGGCTCTTCCAGCTGTGGTCACTCCTGGTTCACACCGGGTGCGCCAGCGCACACGCACACCAAAGTCACAGCGCATCATATTGGGTTTCTCCCACGCAAAGGGGTGTGGCAACTGGGTTCACACTGACGTACTTGCTAACACACGTCACCACAATAGCAGGTGCGTCCCAACCCCAACTATGCACGTATTACATCGTAAAAGTTGGGCGTCATGCGTCAGTTGGATGAAGGGTCAGACGGTGGCAAAGCGTGCTGCTGAGGAAGGCGGGGGGTCAGGTGGGCGGGGTCAGGTGGGAGGGGTCAGGTGTGCGAAGGTTTTCTGCTGGGGCCGTGAATAACCTGCAAATTGGGGGTGCCTTGACTTGGATAATTTATAGTGGCGTACTTCTGACCAAGTTCTGATGCTGAGCGTCAAAGCATCGTGAATTACAAAATGGGCGATGGTGGGAAACGCACATAAACACTGGGTCATTCCTTTCCTAAGGAAGCAGAACGGCCCAGCCTATGAACGCTGCAGGAGCATCTGCCTCGACAGGACGAATCCTCTACCAACTCGGCGAGTACCTCATGGCCACTCACAGTACAGTGAGGGCCGTACGTCCGA
>JAAUXT010073577.1_pt1 | contig 11608 bp, 12 predicted proteins | sample 7278171 | NCBI WGS metagenome assembly JAAUXT01 (sample SAMN14350112, study PRJNA611818) | marine sediment metagenome | isolation source: surface marine sediment (1.8m) | place: French Polynesia: Moorea | collected 2018-08
CCACCCCACCCCACCCCACCCCACCCCACCAGATCCTGGAACCACTGGAGCAAATTTTTCGACCTTGTTGGTTCTGCCATGCACACCCAGTGTCAACAAGTTGGTTGTGTCAATGGAGAAGTTCGACAGTTTTGAGACCAGATTGAGCGGTACGTTGAGAAATAGTGCACATCGAGGGGCACGCAGAGAACCCTGGGTGACGCACAGCCACATCACAGTGAGAAACTGCGAGCGAGTTACAAACGATAAAGAAAAAGAAAATCGTCGTTTTGGCGGCAGGTCAAATGAATGACTGACAACGAAAGCACCTTGTCCGTCACGTGTAGATCCACGAATCAGTGACACGAATGGACATTTTCGTTCAAATACTTCGCGATTTTAAGATGTCGAAATGTGACTGGAAGCTTGGTAGTTTGCAGAGAAACGAAGCATTTGTCAGACTTGTTTCTCGTTCTCACGTTGATTTGACCACAGCTTTACGGTTGGTGATTTTTGAGTGCTCAGAACGTCAACTTGCACACACGCAAGCAGCAACTGAACAAATGCAGAGTGCCGCTGTTTTGTTTGTAACAAACACTCTTCTCTCAAACCTCATACATTTCCTTATGACAAAATAGGAAATATCAGCCTTTATAGTAAAAATAAGTTTTTGTATGTATACGTTTAGACATGATGCAAAAAGCATGCAGTATAGATCTATCATGAAAGCTTCTATACATGAAACCATTGTGACAATGGTGTTTGAAAAATGAACCCCATTCACAGAAATGATCAGCTGTTGAAGTTTTAGCCAATTCGATTTGATTGATGTTGGAAATCTGGGCCACCTGCCCCACATGCGAAATGGGCAAAAACAAAAGATTCAACGGGAATTGATTGCACAGTCGCAGATGGGTCTTCGTCTGAAAAAAAGAAGACAAGGGCACGTGCGTGGCTGTCTTGGTTTTAGGAGGACGTTTCGTCAGCAGAAGAAATACGGGGCATGTTCCAAAAGTTCTTGTGCTACCTGTAGCAGCGCAACAACTTTTGGAACATGCCTCGCATGTGTGCAAGACGAAAACGTCAAACAAATTTCGGTCTGTTCTGGTGCTTTCATGACACGGCTCTGAACTAGTTTGATGATTTGCACGGAAGAGCAAGCAAAGTAGCAATGTTGTATGGTGGTGGCACGCCAGAAACCAGGGACTTGTGGCGCAATTGTGATGTCAACATGCCCGTGTGTCCTGACACGTATGAGAGAAGAAAGCCTTGCGAATGGGTGCATGTGATCGTTTCTGTCAAAAGGGTTCAATGCTTGGAGCCTGCAGCTCGTTGACTTCAATGTTGTGGCAGTTGCAAAAACCCCAACGTCATATCCAATAGACAGGATACATTCACGTGAAAAATGTGGTTTGTGGCTTACAAAATATGAAGTTGGGGGGTGTATTGAGAAATCCTGGGGAATTACAACGTTGGAAAGTTGTTAGGTTACAAAAGTTCTAGCACAGAGATCATAAATGGTTTATGTTCATTTGTTGGATACACTGTACCGCCACTTATAGACCCTTTCGTTTGTGAAATAACTTGGGTGGGTTGTTGAAAAGGCATCATCATGACAGCTGTACAACTGCAGAGGTGCTTGAGTTGGACTGCTGCACAGATGTGCATCTCTGGATGCAAATCTGTGTCATTTTGCTGTCTCTTGCTGCATCGTGAGAGCCACACCAACCAGTCTACGACGCAGACATATCGTTCGTACTTTTCAAGTAAAAGCACCAGTGTGATTAATTCCGTTGAGAGTGGGCATGACTTGCTGTCGTTGCACGACCACAGAGTTTGAGGACAAGTGGGACACAAATATGGCTTCACTCGTTTGAGACAAGGACAACCAAATAAGACCAATAAGCAGCTGAAAATGCAAATAAATTTCAGGGACTTTGTGCAGAGTTTGGTCCCTCTTGATTTGTTAAAATTTTGCGTTCATTTTGGTCACAGTGTGGTGGGAGGGAACTGTGGGTTTCCAGGTCGTCACAACACAATGATGAGTCCACGGGTGCAGGTGTGAAGCCGATGGCTCATCCTCCTGCGCCGACTGCTGCAGGTGAAGTTCTAAGCTCTGCTGTGGTCAGGAGATGCGATATTCAGCGGAAACGTTGGCTTGATGCGCATGGATAGCAGTTCCGTGTTTCGTTTCACATTATCGTACATTTGCAGTCGTTGACTTCTTCTACATGGGGTGTGGGAGGAAGATGATGCAAAGGCGGCTCCGTGTAGTCTCCTTCCAGATACACTCTGCAGCGAAGAAAAGGCGTTTTGAAGGGCTGTCTGATTCCTCAATTGTACTTTTGCGAAAAAGACGACCAAACACTCTCAGGTCGGATCATTTTGCCACACGAAGCAAGGCTGTACGTGGCCGCTCACCGTTGGATGAGAGACCCAACAAGCATTCTTACCAAACCTCACCAGGGTGTCGCCGCCACTCATGTTAGCGAAAGTACCCTGGCATGGTTGGCACACCCAAAATGCCCCCCTTGTTCCCTGGAACTTCCTTGTCCCGTGAAGTACACGTGCCGATGTCCCCGCTCACCTGACAACGTGCACGAGCTGCCTGCGGCGCCGGTGGCTCGGCTCGCCGCGGTGCGTTGTCGTCCACTCGCCCTGCATCACCGTCGTCTCACCCCCATCCTGAGAATGCCACACCTTGCTCATGGGATGGTAGAAGGTTTCGGCACTTATCACACGCTTGTCTGCAAAAAGGATGGGAGAAGCCTTCGTGAGACAAACAGCACTGAAAGAGTCCATCACGTCTGGAAGCATCAGTCGCCAAACACGTGAACATCGATTTTGCAACTGCTCCTCCTGATTTACTCGGCTGTTAATTCGTTGCTGCGTTTATGGGATTGCTTCATCCAACATGGAGATTACTTTGCCATATTTCCGGCCCGCGTTTGGTCTTGGATGCAATTAGCTTCCGTAATTCCTGCACTCGAGTTTGTTCCTGGGCAACACATAAAAACGGGCAAGAAGTTTGCATTACTCACCAACTAATTTGAGCCAGACACGGGCACGATCCCAGGAAGAAGAGAAGTTCTCGTACTCAGGAGCACCAGTGCACATGCCTACCTTAACTGCACACGGGATGAACGTTTTGTAACTGAGTGCAGTTGGGGGGCTATAGCCCCTGCCTTCGATATTGTTCTTGTCTTTTGGCCGCACAAACGTTAGTCTGATGAATCGCACCATCGCGCAACTTTCTATTTTGTCCACAAAATTCACTCCTGTGTGCACATTTTCTGCAAAATAGAAATCAGAAAAAGGTCAACAGGACTGACCGAGAAAGGAGGAAGAAAATATTGGTTGCTTTGTCTCAGAGTGGTGCACTCACCTGGTCCTATTCCTTGTCCTCTAAGTATGGCTAGTCTTCTGGCCTCTGGAAAAGAAAAACTCGTTTCATGGTGGATTTCAAATTTTGCGTGTCCTTCTCTGGCATGAACAGCTGTCTGCCCAGTTCCCTAAACCAAACCGAAGCAACACTGAAGCACTCGGTTCCTACACTGTATCTCTCAAGTGGACGAAGATGAGACAAAATTTTACTCGACATGCGTTTGACAACGACGACTACGAGTACAATCATTGTCACTGCGTCAACACTTGAAACGACAAATGTAGGCATTCCACTTCCTGCTCTTGTGAAGCGAGAACTACCAAAAAAGCAAACACATCACAGTAGAGCTGCTCGTACATTGGGTGATAATGAAATAAGTATCTGGCTCGATGTGTTCAACCTGTTGTTCACAAGGCCTGTACGGGATGCAACTGAAAATGAATCCACTGGCATGCAACAGAAGCAGCAACCAAATGTACACTTCCTGCTACCGGAACCATCTACACGGAGACAACACCGAGCACCGAACTTGTACCTGTGTTGCCACGAAATACTGCTTCTAAAGTCTGCACGTTTGTCACTTTTACGTTCTGCAATTTGACAGGTTACCAACAAGGTTTTAAAACGAAACGTTCACGAGATTTTTGGTCATTTCTGCACGTTTGGCATCCGTATTTGTCTTCTCAACAGAAGCGGGGTTCCCCCGCTGCATGCGCCTGGGGACTTCAAGAGTGATCTCTTATTTTTTACGAGTACTTGACAGAAGGGCGTCTCCGACGACTTTGTGTTGAACAAAACTTGATGCGTTTGTGTGCACAATCACACCGCGAGTATTGGTCAGTTTCTGTTGCGAGAAAATGACTTACCCTTGCATGCATCATCCACGCTTTGGCTTTGGACATAGCAGTTACGAGACCCGTATACTTGGGGTAAATGCCGTAGATACTGTACCACTTTGGCGCTTCAAGGAAATCCGGTAAAAAATCTTGTGCACCTGAAAAACAACAGTAACACTGATCAAAAAGTTGCGTTGTGGCAAACGATAGTGAACAGAACGGAAGGAAAGGTGCCGTCTGCATTTGAGTGCATGGGGTTCCGGGTATTTTGGTGGGTACTATTCTTCGAAAAGGCCCATTCTGGTGCTCGTTGTTTCCCCCAAATGGAGGTGCATGAGTAAAGGGTAACTCCTCAGGAAAGAAAGAACTGTCCAGGGGAAAGGGACGGCCCTGCACCTGGGGCAGCAAAGGAACGGCGCCTCGTTGGGGACGGATTGTGTTTTACAACGGAGAGGAGATGGACGTCTGATTGCGTGAGGTGTCAGAGTCTGGGATTAGAGCCACTGACACCGTTCGGATGGCCTGACAGGCTGTTGCATGGGTGTCGCCGGTTCTCTGATTGCATCCAGTCTCGTGTTTACTCCACGCCAAGCTTTGATTGGTATTCGCTGACGTATTTTCAATGGGACATTGATATTCGGTGAAAAAAAACGTGATGCCAAGGCTTGTGACAAAGGAGTTGGTTCTTTGTTCAGGTGCGCAAAGAAGACTGATGCCGGGGTCACACTCGGTGCGCCGTGCGTTACGTGCGTGTGCTGGCCCCTGAGCGCGTATGGACGCACGACGCACCCGGTGCGGTGAGGATGTCACAGGCGTCTGCAGTATATTCACTTGTTTCTTGGAACAAGACGCGCCCAGTGTGAGCCCGGCCTGAGAGAACAGCCATCACACCTGAGAACCTCATGCTCGTTTGGGGGTCCGTGTGAGCTGTGAGCTGTTCGTGACTTCAAGGCTGTCATCTGCGTTCTTCATGGTTGTGGGAGATATCCTTTGAAACGGTTACGATCCTATCTTTGAAAGACATCAAATGAGATGCCATTATGTGCTGCCGTCGAAGGGAGCCTCGTAGCCATCACTTTGATCTGCAGCAAAATATCCTCTTAGGGCTGCTGCAGTCTCACTAAAGTCGGTAATTAAATGCTTTTTGACGAAAGCTCCTCTTCAACCTTCACTAGAGCTTCTCGTGGATTCCATTGCGAGTTCAGAATCTCAAGTAACGTGGCTTTCCATGTCCGTGTTCGTTTCGCCGCGGACTTGTGTGTCAGGCCCTGCGTTTCAAAACCGTGCACTGTCACTTCTGCTTTTGCATGTGTTCCACGGCCACACTCGGATGTGTGCGCGTGAACGGATTTGGGAAACTGACGAAAGTAACTGGACACAAAAACCACCACAAAATTCCACTCACGAAAGAAAATCTTGGCCGAAATTGCTAGGTTCAATGGTCAGTAGTTGCTGCTCAGGATCAGAAGTTCGGACATGTTTACAGGGGAACATCCGAAACATTTCTGTGAAAGTGGACAACACCTTTTTCTGCCAGCCATAATTGGAAAATAACATTGGGAGAATATGCAATGCAGCGACTGCATGACTGAGGCTTCCTTTCCGCGGGAAACCGCAGTAATAAATAGCATTGAGCAAGTCCTGCTCAGATACCGGAATAACAGCTATGTGCAGGGAGAGTTATTGGGCAGATTCCACGGCGAGGAGAATTACGTGAAACCGCAAATAATGCGCATTGTTCACTTGAAGGGGTTTTTATTAGGTTCGTATTGTGTTGCGTCTTGTCATCTCCTTTTCCCCTGATGTATGTGCCGGGAAAGCCTTTTCCGAAAAGTAGAAGTTTCAGAAGTCACCTCCAGAACCAATTTCTATTGTGCGGGTGGTTTGACGTTTTGCTTTGTGCGATGCTGCCATCCTTGTCACTCGATTGTTCGTGATCCTTGTGCAGTGCACGAAATCCAGTCGCGCGCAACTTGTCACTCGGTGCTGCGAGCAAATGCATCGAGTAATGTTCTCGGAGGTGTGGACGGTCGTGAACATGCACGAAACACTGCTACTTCGGGCACAGACACGAGTCGGAAATTGCCATCGTCTGGAAACGGTGGGGAGGGGCTCACCTATGAGTTCTTCCTCTGGCTCCCCTGAGATGAAGTAGATGCGAGTGATGTAGAGGATGTGACGCAGGTATTCGTCTGGGAAGAAGGTCTGATCGGGATCGACCTCGGGTCCGTCCCAGTAGCGTCGCGGTAGCTTCAGCGGTACAGTCTCTATGGTGAGGATCTTTCCTGCAAAAAGATATCTTTTTTGAGTTTTCAAGGTGTCGAATGCCGATTCAAAACGCTCAGCGAACCGCCGGGTCGTCGTTGCTCCGTGGTCCTCGCCCTGTGTCAAACCCAACAGCTCATTGAGAACCGGAGAAACGAAACGATTCGGTGAATCTAACTGGAGGCGCCTGATGAAGCGGGAGAAAACACGGAAGGAAAAACCTCCAGTTGGCGATAAAACACATGGGAAAACTTGATAACAAATTCAGAGCCTGATTGTGTGTGGCTTCTGACTGGAACACGGCATTACGCGACCAAATTAGATTTTTATTCAGTGAGGGCAGCTTCAGCACGGACCTCGCTGTTAATTTCGACTCGTCAATTCTGGGTGACTCCAATTTGCAAATTGGGAAATGCTGCTCCATTGTGTGACGTACATGGGCCGCACTGCATGCCTTTCAGGTCTTTCCAATCAGGCAATTGAGAAACACTGCAGACACATAAAGGTCAAGTTTGCTTGTCTTCCAATGAAATCTGTGTGGAGGTAATTTCTGCTTGCTGATTGAATCTTTTGAACCCGAAAACCTTCACAAGTGCTCGTCTGTGGGGTTTGTTTGACTGATCAATGATGTTACACTGACTGGGAGATTCGGTTTCCAGGTCAACATTATCAGTTGTCACACCCGTTTGTGCTGCGAAAAAGAAAACTTTTCTTGTGTTTTCGGGCGAACAACCACGACAAGCAGTTGTCAGTCATTCTCCTTCTGAGCTGTTCGAAGTGGCTACGCAGTATCCTGAATGAAAAGTTTCCTTCCCAACAAAACAAAAGTTTTTCGACACGCGTGATCATTATTCTCTGCAACAAAGCTCTAATCGAATTTGGAATTCTGTCGCAGAACCAAAAAAGATGTTTCCTGGCCACTCATGGGTGGGTGAACTGAACACATTTCATCAACGATGGGTCCTGAATGACCTGGTCAGGAAGTTGTTTGACTTTGGTGCAGAAACAGAATGACGTGAGGTAATGGACGTGGAGGTCACGTACCTTCTAGTGGGTGTTCAGCTAGGTATTCGTTGATTGCTGCATAGGTTTCAGGCAGGTTTTCATACACGGGGTACTTCAGCGAAGAGTCGAGGCATTTCGGAATCACATTCATGTAGCCTACTTCTATTGGCTGGGGCTGGTCTTTCAAACTCGACTTGCTACCTGAATGTGACTCTTTTTCTCTAATGTACCACAGTCTGCAACGGAAACAAGACGTCGTTAGCAACAAGGTGCGACTGGAACGCTGGGATACTTCGGAGATCCCTTGGAACAACGTGAAATTGGTGAGGAAACTGAAGCCATAGATCTGCAAAAGTCAACACTGAAAACAAATTGTGATTGAATTTTGAAATCGCTGTTTGGCACAATCGCTTTGGATTTGTTTGCTTTTTCCGCGAAATTTGCATCTTCCACAGGTTTGTCTTTGGAATTTTTGGCGTGTTGTTGCTCGTAGAAACAGAGAAAGGCAACTTACCTAAGGCCTTTGACGTAGATGGCGTAGGTGCCTCTGGGAATGAACATGGGGGAGTCGGACAACACTTCGTCTACTGAGCTAATCTTCTTCTCAATGGTTTCACATTTAACTAGGTGCACTTCTGCGTTTTCTGCCAACCAACTGTTTCCCTTTGGTATAAGTGTACTGGAAAGACAAAAGAACAGCAGCACATGAATCATCAGGACAGCACAGGTTCCCGTTGTTGCAGTTTCCAGGGGGAAGGCTGCTTTTGAGAGTGCGGTGGACAGACGAATCGTAGATGTTCTCGCCCTGGTACAATCAGTTGTGAAGTTGTGCCTTTCCAAATGTTTCCAGAGTCACAGTAGAACTTACTTCACTTTTGTTTGCCACAACATCAAATTTTGTAGCTGTACTCAAAGCCATTGCAGCCGGCGACCCTTCGGGAATGCCAAACGCACATAAAAGTCGCGGATTGAGTGCAGACAGCTCTGCAGCCCAACAGCTGTAATGTTCTCATCACCTTCCTGTATGGGACTTTACACCTTCGCTCATGATTCTTGATTTAGTGTTGGTGGCTGATATGAGATACTTTCTTCGGAGACGAGCTCAAGTAGAATAAGAAGGAATCCAGTCGTGTTGCAGTAATAGATTTTCGAAAGGTAAGGCAGTACGTTGTGCACGGAACTCGCGAGATTCATTCATGTTTGCCGGTTCGGAAGCCCAAAGTGCTTCGGTGACTTTCGATATTGGTTGCTGTGACCTCGCAATTGAGAATCACAAGATCCTCAATCTCTCTGTTGGTCAGGAACCCTTCACTCGATGTCAGTTGAATTGAAATGCGCGCGTTCGAAGCGGTTCTGCAAGCAGCTGTGTTGGCCCCGTGCTTTTGAGGATCTTAGTCGTTTCACATCCCCCGCGGGTAGTCTGCGTGGTGCACTCTCCCAGCATCATGCCTTGAAGAAGAGGGAGCCGAGCATTCTTGGCCTGTCTGTTGCAGAATGGAGGCACTTCAGACAAGAGACCCCATCAGACTAGTCCTTGGAACAGCATTTGGTTTGGACGTGGCCATTGAAAGTCTGCGGGAGAGAATCTTCTTCTGTGTGACCGGAGGGTAAGGAGAAGGCGTGTGCTGTTCTGTTCTCCGCTGCACTTCAGAATGAAGAAGCACGAGCACTCAGAAAGAACAACCTTGGACGAAATATTGGCGAGGCCACGTTAATTTGATATTATTATGCTGTGTTTGGTCTTCACCAAGATTGTCTGCAAGAAGCAAGTTGCTGCTCCTGCAGAGCCTGGTTGTGGATGTTGCTCTTTCTGGTTTCCTCTCGAGTCTCCGCAGCTCAGCATGCGGGACACGTTTAAATGCCAGTGTTTGAGGTTCCTATTGAGCCAACAGTCCTCTTGTACATGCCTCTCATCTACTCACTGACACTGCTCTAAAGCTCCAAAAGATCCCGTCTTGCCAGATCAGATGATCAAATACGAAAACTACACACTTTCCTTCATTATCAGTATTCAGAGAAGACTCCTACTTCTGCCGTTCTTTGTTATCGCTGCAAGATGTGAAACAAAAGCCGGCTTCTCCATTCCTTTGTGTTTTCCCAAGCAAGAGTATCAGACTTGACAAAGACGACGGGAGTCCAAATTGGAAATGTTCAAAGTGTGGAGATCTACGAGTATCTCGATGGTTGCGATTCAAAACCAAGAAGCAATCGGGGACTACTTCCGTGACAGGACTTGTCTGTGGTGAAGCACTCTGTCGGTCTCGGCACTTCGGGGAAAGAATTGCAACTGTTTATGTTGTTTCCGAATTCTGCTTTGCATGTGTATTGTCCTGGAACTGGCTTCTCTCGTAAAGAGCTGGAACATGGTCTGCTGTTGTCTATATCTTCACCTGTAAACCACAAAGGTTTCTTGATTCGTTTCAGATTTTGTGAGATCAAACTACATTTGGTAGGAAGGTGCCTGTCGCCTGGTTGTCACATGTCGAGGCTCTATACGACACTCATTTGTGTTGTGAGCACGGTTGTCTCACCCACGTATGTGCACCACGTATCGTGTCTTTCCCCGTTTGGCTTCAGTTGGACAAATTAGGGAACATTCATTATTCATGCTCACTGGCAAAAGAGCAAAGCTGTCCTTTGACGTTTTATATAATTTACCAGGGAAAAGGCCAGGGCTCCTGCAAACACTTACAAGCAGTCTTCTCCCCAATGTACACACCTACAACTTGTCCTGATGTCACTTAATATTTACAAAGACATAAATTTCCATTTTCATCGCTTTGGATTTTTCTTGCAGAGAGCTTGCCAAATTCAGCATCTGAATATTTCATGGTGTTTCACAAATGTATTTTGATGTTGGTCGCAGCGAAGTGATGTCCGAAGGTGTTCTGGAGGGTCGTGCAAATCGGAGTCTCTGCCTCGGCATACGAATGGACTTCCTCCTTGAAGGAGAGGCGATTCACGAGGATCACAGTTTTCAAATAACTTGCTGGGAAGAACAAACGTGGTCGCGAAGAAGGTGGGACTAATTTGCAGTTGAAACAACGATCCGCAGTGGTGAACGTGAACTCATTTGAACGTGCGGGCGTACGCTCGTACAGCTCGTACAATGTCACAGCACGTTTTGTTCAGACGGCACTGCGTCGTCTCTTTCCACACCGAGCACCGAGTGCCTTTTCTGGGGACTGCGAGTTCATCTTGTTCAGTTGTACAACAAAGTGCAGTGATGAACTCACGAGCAGAGAACGCCGAAGCTGATCACAAAAGCTGTCGAAAAGAGATATCGCTCCTCGCCCTTATCTTTGCTTGCAGAAATGGGAGAAAAAAAGCGTCGGTACGAGGCGAACTAATGTACCGTGCGAGTTCAAAAAAAGCTTTGAGGTCGAATGTTCCGTGTTTGGCACCGAAGGCCTTCTATCGAGCTGTCACTGCAACTTTGACAAAACCACTCACCGTGCAAAAAACGTCAGACAATTCTTCATTGCTTTTGAAAATCCTTGGTCATTTTGGGAGATTGGCCGGACACGCAAACGGTGAACAAAGTGTGTGTTTTGAACACAATTTCAAACCTACCTGGGTGATTGATTTAAGAAGAACATTCCATCGCGGATACCAACTGTTGCACTCACGAGGAACATTTGCTACTCGTGACCCAGACAGCTATCAATACCGGTCGTCCCTCAGGGCCGCGTGGTTCCACGCAACAGTGGTGAGCTCGCAGATGATTTGGGCGCAGTACTTTCGTGTGCGGTACGAGCGCTCATGCCCAGCCTGTAGTATTTGTGCTTTGCTGTTTTTCGTTTTGTCGGACAACTGTCGGTTGCCGAAGAATGAGTTTGTCCTCCAGCAGCTCGTGCCTGGCGTTTCACATCTGAGGAGTCCAGATCACAGCTTGAACCTTCCTGACAAAATCTTAGTCGCGGTTTGATGCCGTGATGTGGTCGATTTTTTTGATGCACGCAAAACGCGTGACACCAATTTTTATCAGCCGCGATAGCGGTCTGATATTGGTTTGCCCCTGTATCCCCGTCTGTCCGTCTTGGGCAGACAAAACCTCCGTTTTACCCCTGTTCCAGTGATCACAGACTGGAATCACAGTGGGTGCAGACACCCTTAGGGGTGCTTTACACGTTGCATA
>JAAUXT010087731.1_pt1 | contig 11608 bp, 14 predicted proteins | sample 7278171 | NCBI WGS metagenome assembly JAAUXT01 (sample SAMN14350112, study PRJNA611818) | marine sediment metagenome | isolation source: surface marine sediment (1.8m) | place: French Polynesia: Moorea | collected 2018-08
ACCATGAAACTGCTGCAGACATACTTTTGGAAGACGCTGCCTATAGGTGCTTCGATTTGGCTCGCACCGATTTGGCTCAAATCGTGCAACCCATCTCAAATCACCTGAAAAACACTCACGAGATGGACCCAAAAAACACGTGACGTCACAGGCAGGCAGCGCATGCACTGCAGGCGACCCCTGGTGGCAGCGGGAAGGAAGACTGGTGGCGCCCCCAGCGTTAGTCGCTGCTCTCGCCGGCAGCGGCGCGCTGCTGCGCGTTCATCTTCTCCGCCTCCGCCTCGACCTCGATGTGGTGCTTGTCGAGCTCCGCCAGGGGGCTGTCGTACTTGGTGAGGTCAGCGCAGACCATGTCGCCATCCTGCGGGAACGCGCGAAACCATGAACAAACACGCACAGTGGGTGTATTGGGTCCAGGGGGCCCCACCTCTCCCAAACGAAGAAGTAACCCACACCGTCTTCAGTCTCGAGTTTGGGATCCCCTCCCAGTCCTGGATCTTCCTCTCCCGATCCTGCTCCCAGACATCTCATCCTGAACCGGGAGAGAAATGTTTCTGTTTTTGGAGAAAGCTGCTGAAAACCTCACGTCCAGATCCCCCACCTTTCCCAGTTGTTTTCCCGCAACTCAGGTTTGAATTTTCATCAAAGTAAGTGGTAATACATCCCTGGGGCTGTTGTACTGATTTGAACCTGATCCAGCACAGAAAAACACGTATTCACAGGGAGTCACAGTTTTACACATCAACAGTGATGCACTCAGGTTTCCATGACAACCATGAAAACCTGGTGGACAACTGAACAGTCGACCTGGGACCACAACCATGCATGTTCCACAGGAGGAATGGGCCTTCTGCAAAAGAGGAGCCATGAGCATAGATCTACCGTGAGAGCGTGCACAAGGCCTGGTTCACTGTGGATGTCACCAAGCGATGCGTTCCTGTGCGATCGGACGGGTGCTGGCCGCTTGTGACGCAGCACCCATTGTTTGCACAAGGACGCTGAGCATGACACATCCAGAGTGGATTTTTTGCTGACCTGGACCTCCCGATTGGTCGAGGGGCGCAACGCCAACTTGACCCAATTTCAGGACCGCAGGGTTTCTTTCCCCTGGGTTTGAAAACTCCTCGAAGCCACCGCAGAAAATGGGTCAACCCGATCACAGGAGGCGGCACAGTTCGAGTAGATCTATCTTCATATGCACAAAGGTATTTGACATCAGAACACACAGTATGTCCTCAGGTTTGGTGTTCTACCACAGGACACTGAGGCTACGAAGTCATCATCGCGGCCAGGTTCTTATCCAGTACGTGAAAGAGACTTCCATATATACACAGCAAAACATCTCATGTCACATCCATACAGGAACACACGCACAATCATGCACTGCAAAACGAGCTGCCACCTCCCTGGACTGACGTCGCACGACTGTGGTCGGGTTCACACCGGACGCGTCACAGATCTATGGCGTCCCAGTATTTTTTGACGCGACGCTGCGCCCATGTTTCTGCACGAGCAGGAACGCGACGCAAGCGCCATCCAGTGTGAACTCACCCATCGGAGGCGAATTTTCCAATTCGTATTGTAATTTCTGCCGGATATGAGGATTAACAGACACACACATCTTCCTTTACCTGGGGAGCCATCCTCGACGGCACATATCACAGAACATTCTCATTCCATTCGCTTATTGCGTGACATGCACATTCCATCTGAACAGCAATGTTTCCGGCAGAATTACAGGTATGGGACCTGGGACGCGTGTGAGGTTTCACACTGGACGCGTGCGCGTTACGTCCGTGCGTGCAAACGTGCGACGGGTCGCTCGCGACGCAGCGCCCGTGCAAGGACGAACCACACTGACGCATTTGGGGTGGGGTGGGGGAGCGTCAGTGCAGGAGGTGACAACTTAGTACAGCGCCCTCTAGATAAACATCAGTGTCGCCCTCTACCTCTCCTTCCGGGAACAGGAGAGCCACGTCCTCCTGTGCGAAACCAAGGAAACAAGCATGAAGCGCGCGTCTACTGTGGCGGGGGCGGATCCGTGATTTCACCAGGGGGCACCACCCACCCGCGAGGGTTTTAAAGGGGTGAACAGAACTCTGAGAAACGGGGAAAGAAGATACGTGTGCAGCGCCGAATTGGACGTTTTTCTAAGGTCAGGGACCCTAACTCCGCCCGTGTGTTGATATGAAACATGCAGCGCAAAGCTGTGAAGCCCACTTCAGCCTGGGTGCGTCAAGCGTCGCGCACAAGTCAATGACGTCATTGAATGTGCAGCGACGCAAAGCGTGACGCATCCAAAGTAAAGGGCGGCTAAAAATCTTGGTGAAATTGAAACGTAAGACCTGAAGTTGAAACGCTTGAGAAAGAAATCGAGATCAACTGGTGTCAACGTCACAAAATTTCTGCGACTCACGCGGACAAAACGTAAGCTGTCAGTCGAACACCACGGACACAAAATTCGAGGTGTCACATTCAAAAAGGTCAAAAATACTATTTCCAAAAATTCTGTGCAAAAACTACAAAATTGCTTGAAGGCAAAAACTGTCTGGTGTGAAACTGTCTGTAGATCTACAATCTACGGAAGAAGCAAAGAATGTTTGTTTTCGTGAAAGGTTTCGACACAAGCCAAGGTCACGTTCACGTCGACTACGTCCTACGCTCACGTCCCTGTGACGCAGGGCCGACTCCGTGACGCAGTGGCCCTCGGACGCGACGCAGGACGCGGGCGGTGTGAACGCGCCTGGGCCTGCGCACTGGGTATACCTCGGTTTCCTCCACTGTCTGCTGCGTGGGAAACTTGACATGTAGCGTGGGAATTTTCACGTAAGCGTGGGAAAGTTGGACGGCACGCGTGGCGGGCTACATGTACTCGAGGTCCTGCACACACTGGGAGCGTCATCCGCTGCACCCATGAACAAGCGAACTCGTGCCACGTCGCAGGTGACGACGCAGCGCTTGCGTAAGGACGCAACGTGTGGCGCTTCCAGCGCGTCAGGGGTTTGAAAGACGTCACAGCCTGTCTGCACCGAGTCAACAGGCTTTGACAGGCGCTACGTGTGAAGCCGTGTGAGAAGCACTAGAATCTTCGCAAATTTAATGGCTTTGTCACTGCAGAGACTCAAGCAAATCAGATGTAATTCGAAGAGACTTCGTTCAAACAAGCTTTGAAGCCTGCTTCACACTGGGTCCGTCATGCGTTGCGTTCCTGTTCAAGCCAACGTGCGCTGCATCGCTTGCGACGAACCAGACGCCCCATTGACTTGTTCAAGGACGCGGCGCATCAGACACCCAATGTCAAGCAGGTATGGAAAGCGCGACTTCTGGACAAGCAGGAATGGCAAGCGAAGCAGCAGGGATCCTGTATGCTGCTGTGACTGAGGCAAAAACTCGCATTCGAATAGCATTAGTTCAAGAGATGGAGGCCGGGTTCACACAGGAAGAGTCGCGCGTAGCGTCACCACGATAGACCCGCGCCGTCAGTGACAACGCATTGCCCATCGAGACTCAACGCGTGACGCATCAGGCGTGAACCCGGCTCAAAGCGAAGAAGCAGAGCGACGCTCAGAAGCTCCTGCCATTCCTCAGTCATCGTCACCATCCACACACTTCTGAACGCATTCAGATCCGAACTCAGTGAACGCGTCACGTGTGGCGCTCCCGTCAAGGTCAATGGACGCTGCGTCGTCGTTTGCGACGGAGCGCCCTTTGACTTGAACGGGCGCAACGCCTGACGCTTCCTGTGCCCGTTGAACAGGGCTCAGACCTGAGAGCCATTCAGTCAGCTCTGAGGCCTGTCTCCCACTGCACGCGTCCTGCTTCTGGGTAGACACGCAATGCTTGACGCGTCTCTGCGACTGTGAGCGAGATCTTCACTCGCCGGCCGGTGTGTTTCGACTCCTGCGGCCTGTTTCACACTGAATCCACCATGAATTGCGTCCGTGCAGAACAAGTCAATGGGCTTTGCGCCGATTGACTTGCGCATTCCAAAGCACGGCGCACTCAGTGTGAAACAGGCTCAACCTCCCCGCCCGACGAACGCTGAAGCGACGGACCTTGGTCTTGGCGACGGGACCACCCGCCCCCTCCTTCTCGCCGCCCCCGCCGGTGCCCGATTTCTCCTCCTTCTTCGGCGCAACCGGATGTTTCGTGACCTGGAAACAGACGACAGGCATGGAGACGCATCACGTGTTATGTCATTGTGCAAGGCCCTGGGGCTTTTATCGCAAACATTCCTTGGTTGCGTGTGAACAAGGTGCGTTGGACAACTGGGTGAAACAGTCAAAACTGCAGGGTGACAGTCAAGATTTTGTTGACGAGCATTTTATGAAAATGTACATGTAACACCAAGGCAAAGGTGGGCGTCGTACAACTCTTCGGGTCCGACTCTCGGAGGTACAAATTGGTGGTGCAGGGGCCTCAAACATACATGTGTATCTGCGGTACGACTTTCAGGCGGTACAGGGGGCCCAGATTCCCACCCCCGCCTCGGAACATACCTGGATGGATTCTCCGAGTGCCCTGTTGACCGGGTTGGAGTAGAGGGTGAGATCGGCCGCGATCATGCAGTCCTCACCTGCAGCAGCAAACAGAGGAAATGAAGACCAATCCTGTGGTGGGGAAAGAAGTCACGTGGTACGCACGCGCGTTCAGCGACCAATCACAGATGGTGCCGTGAAAGGAAATGTGTGGCACTCCTGAGCGCCGCTATGACGCAAAGGTCGAAACGGTGTGTGTGTGTGTGTGTGTGTGTGTGTGTGATGTCATCCCTCTGTGTGTGCGTGCAAGAGTGCGTGTGTGTGTCTGCTGATGTGCTGATAGCGTGCGCGCGTGCGCGTGTCAGAACTGCGGGTCCAATGCGCGAGAACCAATCCCCTGCGGTACGCAGCGCACCACTGTTGTGCAAGAACGAACTTTTCCCCCACGAAAACCCAAAGCTGAAGTCAAGCCTCCACAGGTCGAGCCTGCTCCCAACACTGGATCCGCTGAGACACAGCACGACACGTGAAATTCTGTTTGTTTTGATGTTTTTACACCGCGGCGGTGTTTTTAGCCGTGCTTGAACGTTTTGCTCTATACGGTGAGGCTGGGTTCACACTGGGTGCGTCGCGTCCCTGCACAAGTGAACGGGAGCTGCTGAAGACGTTTGAGAGTCGGGCCTTCTGGACCAGCTAGAGCTGCGAGCGAGGTTCGACTGGGTGGGTGTAAATCACCTGTGACCATCCACAACTCGCACTGGAGCTTTCCCCCAGAAGGTTTTTGGTGTTTTATTTCGTCTTTCTTTGGATGGGCTCAAGATTTTGTTGGCACACACAGGAGCTATCCACCCCGCACGTGTTGGGTGCAAAATCACCCAGAAAAGGTACGTGCAGAAACGCGCGTTTTCTTCAGGGGAAAAGCACCCAATGGGAACCTCGCCTTGAGATCGAAACGCGCTGCATTTCAATCATTTTTTCACCGAGAAACCAAAATAAAGCAGACAGAAAATGAAACACGGCAAAAATAAACAGACAACGTCAAAGGAAACACGCGCGAACGTCACAACTTCAAATGGGAACAGTGTCTGAACTTCAAAACACAAAGCAAAAAATTGCCATCGAATCTCGTTTCGTCTCTCTGAAGAAAATTTGTCGAAGAATTATCAACAGATTGAAATTTCAAAATTCAGTCTTCAAATCTGAAACGTATACACGTCAAAATGTTGCGAAAACGCGAAGCGCAGCAAAAGTGGAAAATATACCGCCCCCCCTCCCACGAAGACGACCACTGCAGGGCTCGAAGGTGCAGGGACGCAAATCAGGCAAAACCCACCACGCAAAAGGCTTTCATTACATTGTCAAAGTTGAGAAGGCAAACAAGAGGGTCAGACCCTCAGGGCCCCGGGCCCCTTGACCAGATCCCGGGTCAGTCCCAGACGCACCACGCCACGCAAGCGTCACAGAGTCGAGTCAGGAGTACAGTACATACGCGTATCAACAAGACGATGTCCGTGCACAACGCACTGTTTGGTGAGGGCTGAACAGACCGTATGAAACAACAGCAAAGGTGCGGAGGAACTACCAACGGTTCTCAGGGAGCCGCAACCATGACAACTACAAATATGGAAAATAATCTACGCGTGTTACCCAGTTTGTAGCCACCTGAAAATGTGAAAAGAAGAGAATCAATCCAAAGTATAGACTTCAGCACACCAGGCACCACGTCAAAGGCCTGACTCGAACAGATCCCGTCGACCCTGACCCATTGACTCCCCCCACCCAATCTGCCGATTCGAACTGAAGCATCGGACAAGACGGGGCGTGTGCATGACCAGCATCACACACGCACGCACACACACACACATACACACGTGTGGTCCCTATGGGAGAAGATACCGGAAGTCCGAACCGGACCCGAGCCTCTCAATACTTTGTACTCAGGGTCAATTAAACGAGGCGTTGCATCCCTCCACAAGTCAGTCGACCCTGCGCCCACCCCACTCACGGCGAGTGTGGAACGTGCCTTACGAGGCATCAAAAGCACTCTGTCCGCAGGTGTCTCCGTCAATCGATGTCATTCTGGAATTCCCATGCCAAAGAAATATGTGAAAGAGACATGGAAAGATCCATTCAAGAGCAACTCCAGAACCTAGTTCCCTGGGACCCCAATCCTGTTGAAAGTTCCAACTAACCCTGACTGCGTTTCAGAAAATATAATCTGCGCCTACAGCGCACAGTTTGGAGGACGATCCTGCGGTCAGTGTGGCAGGGCCCCACTACAGAGCTCACCCTTGATCCGCCCCTGAGGAACCACGCCGTCCACGCTAATGCAGCGCACGGCGCACGTGGTTCCGGTCCGCGCGGTGGCCCGGATGTCACGTGCATCGTTATGCAAAACACCTGCCTCGCACGACAGTTGCCATCCTGCATCCCGCGGCCTCCAGGAAAGAAATCCGAGGGACGCCCGACTGGGGGACTGGGGGCTGGTCCGAAGTGTCCTTGTTTTGGTCCCTTTTCTTTCAGAAGTAAAAGTCGCAAAAGAAGTTTTGCCTTTTGAGCACACAAATTTTTGAGTTTGGGTCTCCCCCTCCCCCAGTGTGGTGACCACTTGACTTCGCCTATGCACGGACCCTCCTTTGTCGCCTGGTTCACTCAGACTCTGGGAATTTTTTTCGCTGATCAAACACGCACACCAGAGCGCATATTGCATGAGATGGAAACCCGACGCACGGCACGCGCTGACGTCGTGACGTCAATCAAGGCGCGTCTCGTCAGTTTTCACTGTTCCAGGGGCGGATCCAGGGGGCTCCAATTCCCAACCCCCGAAAACAAAATCTGGCTCCTGTTTTCACGGATGCTGCAGACGCAAAGTCTGTTGATGTCACTCAAGGCGACATTTGGTCCGTCAAGGGAGTGTAGCTCAATGCAGACCAACCCCTGGACCCCTCCCTGTATTCCCTGGTTTGTTTTGCGCTGCCTCGCTGAAACTGAGCACGCTGGGAGAGAGATGCATCACGCAGCCTTGGTGATCGTTACCTTGGCGACGCTGACGCACAGCGCATCCAGGCCAGGGGCCCACAATCAGAGCAAACAAGACTGACCTCAAGCTCAAGATAACAAATTTCCAATTATGTTGAAGGTGAACTGTGTTCAATGTGCCGCCCAACGCAATGGCTTCAATCAACTTTCAATGGATTCTGCGCCGAACTAAACATGTCCTCATACCTTAGTCTCTTCCGTGGTTGCTGGTGCCTCTCACCAGAAACCTCGACAGCACCTGTCTCGAACACTTATGTCCTTGAACTCCCAGAGCATGCGTGGCACAAAATCGAACGCGCTCGTTTTCTGTCTGAACTGGCGTCTCCATCATAGGATCATTGGATGAGCAGAGCAGGCGGGCGGGCGGAGCCGAGGGCGGGTGGGCGGTAGGGAGGAGAGGGAGTGGGCGGGAGAAGGGCGGACGAGAGCAGGGTAGGATGGGAGGGAGGTAAAGCGGAGGGGCGGATTGATTCCCGAGGCTCACACACTGCGACGCTCCGTCACCGGGACGACGTCGATTCCGTCCTCCGAAGCGACGCAGCGCCCGCGGGGGGGGGGGACAGACAGAACAGCCGCGCTGTACTGCAGATTCTGAAGGAGACGCGAAGGATTCACGAGTCCACACGGACGCGTGGTCCATGCGTCGTGCGTTGCGTCGTGTGTTGTGGATTTGACGCTGCGCCCTTTAAATTGTGCGGGAAGGCACAACTGAACGGAAACAGCGTGAACCTGCCTGACTGCGTCCCGCCTCGCGTCCTTGAACAAGACCGGACCTTGTCGCTCGCTGTATCGCAAACGAGACACAGCGCCCAGGCAGGCACGAACAGGTGGAACATGTGAAAACCCACGCCGGATTCATGTAAGGCGCGTCACGCCTTGTCAAGCCACGAAGGGGTCTGAGCTGCGATGCAGCAGACATGGAAAACCCCCACCCTCCTCAATGAGGTTGTCTGGTCAATGATCCACCCACCCATTGTAGATCTTTGTTGTCAGTGACTCTCCACCTGTTACGAATCACAAACTCCACAGTTGACAACACCTGCCCATGTCGGACCTCCCCATGTCGGACCTCCCCATGTTGGACCTCCCCACGTTGGACCTCCCCATATCGGACCTCCCCAGGTTGGACCTCCCCATATCGGACCTCCCCAGGTTGGACCTCCCCATATCGGACCTCCCCAGGTCGGACCTCCCCAGTTCTAGCTCAAGCCTCCAGTTCCCATGGGATAAAACTCCCCTGAGCGCCAATTAGGCAAGTTGCAGGTGACGAGAAGGTCGAACGCCTTGCTGCAGAAAGAGGCCAATTCAGGCAGGATTTTTAGCTGCCAATTAAGGCAGGTGACCTTTGCCATAAGGAACGACGCGGGAGGAGGAGGTCAGACTCAGGCCGGGGTCCGAACCCAGCTGATCCCGGGGAAACTCCCGTTTGGGTTGCAGTGGCCAGTTGACCCAGTGAAGATCCACCGCCAGTTGACCCAGTGAAGATCCACCCAACCAGAGTCCAACTCCAAAATGCTTCAATGTGGACGGAGAACAGGCTGCATACTATCCATCCATATAGACCTGGGATTGGGACAGACTGAGCTTCCGACTGAAGGCGGGGTTCTTCAATTGAATGGCGGCCACGAGAGATTGGCTCCAGGCACTGGGCCCGACGGCCCGAACCAGCAAGAAGTATTGCACTTCTGGATCAGGTGTCTGGGCGCTGTGAAGAAAAACAAGGATCTGGGGTAAAAGCTGTGGAGATGACCAGGCCAATTCACCCACGTAGCTTTGTGTCCAGGTACAAGGCGATCAAGGCTCCGACGTCTCTGGTCTGAGGTGCATTGGTTCTCCAGCACATGGCACAACTGCTTTATCCAGTGTGATTCAGGGGCCTATTCGGGACCTGGGCCTCCAACCAAAAGTCCCCTTCATTTCTTCCGTTTTTAGATCTTAAAAGCAGCAAATTTGAGGTTTGCCTCTTGAAGATCAGGACTTCCCTCTTCCATGGCCAAAATGTTGGGTCCTGGTCTCAACTTTTGAAAAATGCCTCCTCCTCGCTGTTCTAGCGAACACGATTTCCATCTCAGTGACAGAAAGAGGCGACCATCTGGATCACAATGCACACATTGCACCTTGTGTCCCAGAACTTCAGCCCAATCCGCGCTTTGTCGCTGAATTGGCGTGGCACCCATGGACCGGCACAGGGAGTGAACACACGACGCTTATGGTGTGAAACCGGCTTCAGTTAGTGGCTGATTCAGCAGTCCAAGCCTCTCTCCCATTATCGCGCACTATTAGAGACGTGGGCAGCTACTTTTCCCAGGCGGGGCTGGGGCCCCAAGGCCAGGCTCATTCACACTACAGGCGTCGTGCGTGCCGTCGCAAAACAACAACAAGCGCTGGCCACACACCCCACGAAATGCTGCGACAATACAGGCGGGTGCAATGGGGATGTCCCTTTTGTTTCGTGTTGCATTTTTTAAAGTGTTGGACCTGGCAAGACGCGACCGGCCCACGCACCCTGTGAATTTGTCCGCGGTACCTGTATACACGTGGACAGCACCTGTGTTTTCCAAAAGGTCAGAATGTGTTTTGAGCCCCAAGGCCCCTCTGCTCAAACCCATCGTCCTGTCTTCAAATGACAAAGAGCTTCAAGTCTCACAGGTAACAACTGAAGAGTGGGTGAGGAACTGCGTTCTATTTAACGCACCGAACCAGAGTCTCTTCGCAGCAAAGCATTCTGCAGACAGCACACACTCTGTCCGTCTGGACAACTACATGTGCACACACGCACACATAAGCACGCACACCTGGATTCAGACGAGACGCACAAAGACACAAGAACTCACATCGACTTCCTGCCGGTCTTGAGTGACCAAATGTTGGGCCTGAACCCCTTGACTTTCAAGTCTACCCCAACAACACACGCACACACACACACACACACACACACACACACACACACACACACACACACACACACACAATGATTCTGTGTTTGACACAGGCGCAAAACATCATTTCAGGATTGTGTTGAACGTAAAAGTGGTTGAGTTCCCACTCCCCCCCCCCGAATCCTGGGTCCGGTGGAATGTGCACGCCTCTGCCCACTGCCCACGTGTGTCGCAGGACTTCAGGCTTCTTGCACGATCTCGCGTGCACACACCGCTTTCCGTTTCGCTACGCAGCGCGACTCAGATTCCTCCGCCCCGCAGAGTAATTGCCTTCTCAGATCCCGCCTCAAAGCAACGGAACTGTAATTGCAGTGTGCAGGTGTGCAGACTCTCTCTCCCTCCACAAAGCTGCAGGCCTGGTTCAATCGTGTGGCGTCAGGCACACATGCGCTGCGTCTCTCTGTGTCTCTCCGACTCGCTGTCTCTCTCGGTTTCACAACAGTGCGGTCGGTCCCCATTGCTACGGTCCCAGAACAGTGTACAACGCATCTGGTCTGGGCTCCACCTCTCCCTTCGCGATCCTCAGGTCTATGTGACATTGTGTCATGCGTTCCGTGTTTCTGTGGGCCTTGCGCTGCCCACTGAATTTCCAAAGTGGGAAACACGTTCTGCCTCCACGCCATGGTCTCCAGGCCTGTTTCACACAGGGCGCGTCGCGAGCTGCTGCGTCCTCTACACAACAAGCGACGCTGCGTCGTCACCACCAACGCCTTGTCCATGAACTGTTTTCTGACTTGGTGAAAAAGAGCCCATTCCCCCTTCTTTTTCCTGAACGTAAAAATTCACGCGTGAACAGAGCGTCTGTCTGCGCGTGGCCGCAGCGCGTGACGCGCGGAGCGTGGCCCAGGCCTGAGCGTCTCGGAAACGGTGCAGGAACACACACCTGTCACGCCAAGACTGCATTGATCAGCGGATCAAAGAGGAGTCGCGGCGGCGGATCCAGCTGCACCCTGAAACAAGTCAGTGAGTGCCACCGAGTCCAGAAATGCCATGAACCGCCGTGGATTTGTGCAGAGACACACTCCATGTCAATGGGGGGGGGGGGGGGATGCAGGTTATGGGAAACACAGTACAAATGGATCCTTCAACTGTGTGCGTGTGTTGGTGTGGGTGCAGAATAAGCGCACCACTAGTTGTGCAAGAACAGTTACA
>JAAUXT010104960.1_pt1 | contig 11607 bp, 15 predicted proteins | sample 7278171 | NCBI WGS metagenome assembly JAAUXT01 (sample SAMN14350112, study PRJNA611818) | marine sediment metagenome | isolation source: surface marine sediment (1.8m) | place: French Polynesia: Moorea | collected 2018-08
GTCACACTCTATGACTAAAAATAGCACAAAAAAGCACTTTTTGAAATGTCATAAAAAATTTATGCAAAAATTCAAAAAAATACATTTGTATCCTTGTTAATTATAGGTATTTCTTCTGCAATATTTTACCTTTACTCTTTTCAGGTTGTACAAAATACTTGAGAAGTATGCAACTTATATTTTATGAATTATTATCTCAAGGAAAGCTCTAAAATATTTCTCTTGAAATACTTAAAATGTACAAAAATTACCATTTTTATCATTATTTCCCCCAAATCAGGAAAAAAGAAGCACTTCAAGGCCAAAAAAAAGCACAAAAAAGCACATAAAAAAGTGGCTGGTCAAGAAAAAGCACAAAAAAGCACATGTGCTTTTTAAAAGCACTCTGTACGAGCACTGTGACCTGGAATGATACTTTTTGTGTGTTTCTTGACAAGCCCAGTTCGGTTTCAAACCTCCATGTGGGAAGGTCATGAGAAGCTCTCGAGAGACAAAACTGAACGCACGAAGGCCAATTCCTCATTCCCGTTTGTGACAACGACTGCTCAGACAAAGCTGTTCAAACATCTTGGCAGCAACTTGACTATTCTCTGTTGTTACCTTGTTGTCCAGGTGCACTAATCCAGCAGCCTTGACCTGCACTCTGACAGAATTGCCCTTCGGATGTGGAACATCGACCTGCAAGAACAAAAGTCGACTGAAAAGCTTGTACCCCTCCCCTTCTGTTTCCAAAACATCAATTATCGCCCACAAGCCACAACCCGATGGCACCCTACCTTTTCATTCAATGTGAAGCTGGGAACGCGGCTGTCTGAACCAGCTTCTCTGTACACGGATTTCATCATGTAACGGTGCAGAATGTGATGTCTCACTCACTGCACTCAACCAAAATATAAAAGCCGCACGTCGTCAATAAAACAAAACACTCAAATGACGTGCTGTGTAGTCGGATAAGCTTTAACACAAGGAGCTGTTCTTTTTCACACTCCGAATGACTCGGAGTGACCACATTTGCCGAGACCCAACGGGAATCAGAACGCAGAGCGGAAAATAGAACGGCCCAAAAATGGCCATGCAATTCGAGTACGATGAGAAAGGAGGAACTTTCTACTATTTCCTCCTTTCTTTCATGGCCCTTGTTTTGCTTCCAGCTACATTTTATTTCTGGCCACGATCCAAAGAGAAAGGTAGGGTTGCAAATGTCAGTTCAAGCCCATAAATTGAACAACTGGACACGTCACCAGATCAGAAAACAACTTTTACAGTCCATATGTGGCGTGTGCAAGAGAACGAGGTCCGAGAAACTGGTTGAAAGTTGTGTAGAAGACATGTGACACTCTCACCAATTTGGCCACACGAAGCCTTGGAACTGCACACACCAACTGAGTTTTATCTGGGGCCGTGTTGTATTAACCGACCGAAATGTTGGCCACTGCCACCACAAACTGGTGATCCCAAAAGTGGAACGGGCAGTTGCGGTCGAGCCGAGATCTACTGTCTCGTGGCCACAAGACCGAACCGACGATAAAGTTCCGTGCCTGAGAGACACCCCCAACGTTTGCCCCTCCATGGCGACATCAAACTAAGAACGCACCCGTTCTTTTGATCTTAATTTTGGGGCAAACAGGTGCGTCTCCACATTAAACTTTCGGCAGAGCGAAAGATCTCCGTTGCGCGTATTCGAAACAAGGGTTCTCGTCTCTTACAAATGGGATTTGCCTGGGGAAAATAACGTGATAAGGGTTGTACAAATTCAGCACCACTTTGTCAAAAACATTTGAGATTATAAGAACCAAATCGCTGTTTCAGAGGACAAAACGAAGTCGAAGCGAGAATGTCACTGCGAACCATGTCAGATGAAGAGGCATTTGCTGAAGGCAAACGAACCTTGGGCGAAAATGAAAAACTGGATTGTGTAAGTTTTTTGCCAGCGGTAATATTCCCTGAAACATTTCACAGCTTTGTGCTGTTCATTTTTTCACGACTTTTTTGAGGGTGGGGCAGGGGGCTAACTTCACTGCGATTCGGTACAAAATGCTCCTTTTCAAAAATCCCAGGGACGGATTTTGGGAGGATCTGCTCGTGATGTGTATGATTATTTTGTGCATTTCAGAATGGTGGGAATATTTCTTGGCTGGGCTCTGTTCATTTTCATTGCGTACAAAACTTCACAAGTGGAAATAGATTTCAAGGACTTTGATCCCTACGCTGAACTTGGAATTGACAGAGTACGTATGATGCTCACTGCTTCTTTCCAAAAGCTGAGTTTTGCTGGGAAGTTGAATGAGGGATTTCGTTTTTCAACTCGAGCTGTGATGTGATGTAGGGAGCCGACACAAAGGAAGTGAAGAAAGCGTACAGGCAGCTGAGCTTGTTGTACCATCCTGATCGAGGAGGCGATCCGGTCAAGTTCATGAAGATCACGAAGGCGCATCAAGCACTGACGGACGAGGAGGCCAGGAAGAACTGGGAGGAGTACGGAAACCCGGACGGTCCAGGAGGTTCGCACAAACTTGCCTTTTGTCGTTTTGAACATCAGCTTCTTGTGGTCGGGAGATATAATTGGACGAGAAGTATCTTGATTTTCAGCCACTCATTTTGGAATCGCGCTACCGAAGTGGATTGTTGAGAAGCAGAACTCTGTCTGGGTGTTGGCGGTGTATGGACTGGTTTTCATGGTCATTCTCCCTATTGTTGTTGTACGTATTGCTGTGTTTTGGACAGCCAGCTGTTCCTTCTTCTGGATTGTTGTTGCCAGCGAGATACTAAGTCAGTCTGATACCAGTAATCATGCTCGGGTGATTTTGCAGGGAACCTGGTGGTACAGATCCATAAAATTCAGCGCGGAACAAATTCTCATGGACACTACACAGCTGTACTTCTACTTTTTCCACAAAACTCCAAACATGATTTTGAAAAGTGAGAGAGATTTGGACTTCATTGAGCCAGATGTTTGTTTACCTTTTACGAGTTGATTCACTCGTTACCAAACGATTTTGTTTGCATCTGACACTGACGCGTGACTTTCATGTCAGGGGTGGTGATGATTCTCGCAGCTTCTCTTGAATTTGAAAGAACCCACAACGGCGAAGTTGTGGAGAGGCCCAGTGACAATGAAGAAATTCCAATGGTCAGTGTTGCGCTTGTTAGATTGTGTTTTGTTGCGAAAAAAAAGTTCAGAGAACACAGCAGAGACAAGATGAGAATTTATTCTTCTCTTTTGTTCCACCAGTTGATGAGAGAGCTTCCGCAGTTGAATGAAAAGAACAAGGAGAAGCCGCTGTGCTACCCGTACAGCATCAAGGCCAGAGCCTTGCTGCACGCTCATTACTCCAGATTGGAGCTGCCACCGAAAACACTTGAAATTGGTACGCAATCAAATCATTTTTCTGCAGTTTTCGATGTGCATTTCGTGAAATTGTGACCTTCACATTGAAGATGTGTCAATATGTTGTGCAGACAAGCAATACGTCGTCAAAAAGTGTCCCTATCTTATCAATGAGATGGTCAACATCGTGGCGCAGCTGGTTGCTTTGGCGCACGGTGGACGAGGTTGGTTTACGAAATGTATTCTGAAATTCGTTGCTGTTTTGGTTGTCACTTGGAAACTTAACCATTTGAAATTTCTTGTTGTTTGCAGTGCCACATTGTCCGAGGTTGGAAACAGTGGAGAACATCATGAAAATGAGTCAAATGGTGATACAAGCGCTTTGGGAGAATAAATCGCCTCTGCTGCAGTTGCCTCACATAACGGAGCCCATGTTGAGACACTTCGTCACGAAGCGGGTGCGTTTTTGCTTCCAAGCTGTTTTGCAGATTCGCTGTGTAAAGGGACTTTGGTCCTCATGCGAAGAACAAATTTACAAACGGCAGTTGCAGGGCATAAAGCGAGCAACATGCAACAATGGTTGTCCTTTGTATGGCGGAAAGAACAAGGCAGTGCTTGTTCCTTTGAAGGGAATGAAACTAAAAGCCTCAAAATCGATCCGAAGTCATTGAGGAACAAACGCGTTTCCGTAGAACTGTCGTTGAAAACACCTCGTTTTTTTTCCTTTGTGCAATTGCAGAGGAACATCCGGAGCATCAAGCAGTTCGTGAGTCTGCGGGAAGAGGAGCGGCGCTCGCTGCTGCGTTCGCTGACGGACGACGAGTACCGCGACGTGATGAACGTGTGCGCCAGCATGCCCAACGTGTCCATGGAAGTCACCTCCAAAGGTACGTACTCCCGCGCCATGCTCTGCTGCAATTTCACGAACACGAAGTGTTCTCTGGTGTCAGTTTGGTGCAGCATTTACTTGTGAGCGACGTGAAAAGAGACGTGGCTCGTTTGAACAATTGCTCTGGAACGCGGCGGAAGAAGAGTGGTTGCGCTGACGTTGCACGTTTTCAGTACTGGACGACGAGGACACGACGATCACGGCGGGCAGCATCGTGACGGTGACGGTGCACCTCGTGCGGCGCGGCATGGACGAGCTGCTCGGCAACGAGTCGGTGTTGGCGCTGCCGCCCGGCGGCGCCGGCGACGAGGACACAGAGATGCGTGCGATCGAAGGCGAGCCGCTCGAAAACGACGTGGAGCAGGTTGAGGAGCAGGAGGTGAGTCGCTGTCGGTCTGTCGAACCTTGCGTGCAGTTTTGGTGGAAAATCGCCTTTGTGCTCTGATTTTTATGGGTACCATTCATTTTAACATGCCTACTGCCCTGTTGTTTTGGAGATGGTTCTTTGATGTGGCATTTAGTGGCAGCCACGGCATGACTGACTCGTGATTGACTGTCTGAAAGCATGGACAAAGCGTTCAGAACACCGAAAGCGTGTGAAACAAACGCAAACTCACACTCTGGGCTTTTGTTTTCCAGGATGAACCTTCGCCTGTTCGGAAACCAAAAGTCTGGGAAAAGCAGAAGAAAAAGAAGGGCAAAGGTGGAAAAGGGAAAAAGAAGCCGGCCAAGCAGCAGCCTGTCTACATTGTACAGAAAGCCAAACCCGCGATTGCTAATGTCGGAGCCACTGCTCTGGAGAACGACGAGAAGAAAGACTCCCCTTCAGCCAACGGAGTAAGTGCACTCACTCCCCCTCCCCCTTCCCCAAATCGCTTCGTCAGTCGTAGGAAAGCCTTCGCGTCGTGAAGTTTTCCCAGACTTGCGTGCAAGAAGTGACACGAAAAGTTTCATTGCAGAGCATTCCAAAAGGAGCGAAAAAGTCTCGGCACCGGGACGACAACCAGTCAACGGACGAGGAGAACGGATCCGACGTGGATCGCGACGACGACTCCGAGGAGGAGATGGACCAGATGGCCGAGGTGGCTGAAGACAACAATGAACCTGATCTCGACGATGACGAGGATTGGATCAAGTTTCAGGAAGAAACCAAAAGAGACAATTCTCTGGAAACCAAGTCAAAGGAAACCTTCCCAGTGCATTGTCCATACTATCCAGGGGTAAGGTCTTTTTGTTGCGCAACATTTCAGTTAGGTGGATTCGAGGCTTGTTTGTGTGTTGTATCCACAACAGGCCAAGAACTACTATTCGTTGCAGGTGAAATATGAGTGGTGGTGGGTGTACGTGGCCGACCGTAAGAACCACCTGCTGATCACGGCACCCGTGCAGGTCTGCAGTCTGAGGAAGGACGAAGAGGTAGAGTGAAACGGTTTTGCATTGTAACTTGCGCTCCTGTCAAAGGGACTGTGGACTGTGCGGAGGTTCTTAACACCGAAATACAAATTGTGTGATATTTTTCAGATTCAGCTGAAATTCTCAGCGCCGCCTAAAGTGGGCACATACCAGTACTCTGTGATACTCCGATCAGACTCGTTCTTCGACTTTGACTTGTTTCACAACATAAAGGTACGAATTGAAACACAACCAAAGGTGCTGTGTTGTTCGTAATATCACTGTGACTCATCTATGTTCACAGCAAAATGTCTCGAACGCTCGTGTTTGCTGTTGGTACAAATGTAGATCAATACGAACCACTTGAGATTCTGATGACGCCGCTTTGTCTTCAGCTGGATGTGAAGGAAGCGAAGAAGGTGGAGAGCCACCCGCAGTGGGACATCTCCGACGACGAGGACAAGGAGGAGAACGACGGCACCGAGAGCGAAGGAGACTCTGACTACGACGACTCCGAGGACGACTGAACGTCGTCCACCAGGTGACGCCGCGATCAGGTCACGTGACGCTGCGGGAGTGTCGCTGCCTTCCGTCTCTTTGGGGTCGCCGGCAGAGCAGCCTCCCAAGTGCTGGAGCACGAGCCACCGGTGTGAGAGACGGCGACTGGTGCTGAGCAGCCCTGTGCTCTTACTCTTCTCTTCATGCCATCGTAACATTGCCACGACAGACTTTTCCAGTGCTGCAACACGATGCATTCTAAACACTGTATCTACTGGCGGTATCGTTCGTTGTCGTTGGGGATTCGTGAAAAACGAAACACTCTGAATCTGAAGTGGTGGGTTTGCTCACAAACCTCAAGGATATGCAGAAATTTTTTTCTTCAGGCTGGGGTTCACTTGTGGCCAAACCTTTTTCAAGTGTTGATGGTTGTGTGCTGCAGATACAGAGAACTGCCAGGTTTTTGTTCTGTTTTGAAAAATTGCTGATGTCCTGGTTGACCAATGCCACAGTATCACAGGGCTTTGATTCTCATTTGTGGAACTCGGTGTGTGATGTGCTCACTGGATATTTTTTTGAAGTTCGTAAACAAGGGTCAGGATGCATTTGTTTCTCATCGCCTTTACTTTGGAATGGAAAAGCATTGAGTCATGTTTGTCCTGCGAACAGACGTCTGAAGGTTGGTTGTGTGGTGTACATGGTCTGTGAATGTCAGTGCCGGCGATGCAGCGTTCAACAAGACACAGAGGGGAGACAAAGTTTGATATCTCAACTCTGGAACGGACATTTTTCTTAATGAAGTGTGCGTGTGCGAGAGGATTTATCGTCCATGTTTGTTTGTGATGATCACAAAAGAATGATTCGTTCCAATGCAAGTTTGTTTTTCTGCCGAGACATCTTCGGCCAAACTGAGGTCAGCACAGTGACAATACCTGTCAACTTTAAGTGCTTTTCGTTTTGTCTGATGGGTGTCCATATTTTGCCTGTGTGACAATATATTTATATTTGTACAAAGTTGTAAGAAACGGGAGCAAATGTACATAATAATGTCAGTGTACAAACCATCAATAAAACACGTATCTGTTTCAATGAGCTTGTTCAGGAAGACAGTGTGGACGTGAGGGTTCGCCCACGCTGCAAAAATGGTTCCTGTGAAATCGTACGACTTTTCGAGACTTTTGATCGAGAAAAGAGTTGAAGGAAACAGGAAACTTTTTTGCAGTGCGTGAACTCACTTCTGAGGCTTTGTGACGGCAGCGTGGGAGAAAAAAAATGCAGACCTGCAAGTTCGGTCAACATTCGTTTCCGAGCAGGAGAAAGTAAACAGTTCACCTGTTTAAAGGCTTGATACGAGAGAATTGGACCAACGGGCAAACGTTTCGGATGATATACCACTGAGCAGCTCCGCGCTTTTGAAAGCTTTTGTTTCCCTTTTGTTTTGCAAAGACAGCGCAACAATGGAAGGTTTGCAACATTCACAAGGGATGCTATTGTACGTTCCTTTGTTTGCCCATTTCCATGACAACTTATTGATTCACCCCACAACTCAAATAGTCAGTTGAACAGAAGTGTATGTGCGACAGAAGAGTGGCTGCAAATCGATTTCTTGACAAATACGTTTCCGCACACAAAGCAGCGGGAAACGCATCAAAGGTGATAATATCTTCACGGGGCGTTTGTTGGCGAACCTTTGGCTTGATGGTGACGAGTGCCGCCCAAATAATTTTTGCATGGAACAGCAGGTGCGTGAACTTTTTGTGGTTGTTTGTGGCCACGTGAATGTCACCCGTGTGCATGAACGTGAATTCTGCCAAGAAAATCAGAAAACAACTGTTGACTGTGAGCATCTTGCAGGCGTGGTCTTTGCGATATCAGGCAAAAGATTTTTTCAGTACCATGTCAGTATTTTGCTTCTCGTTGTGTTCTGCACGTGAGCTGTTGAAGCTGAGGCATGGACCAAGAGCGCGGAGGGCTGCGCGCGCTGGTGCCTGCGGACTTGGGTGGTCTCGTCCTGTCGCTGATCCACACGACTCTCAGCATCACCCTCCTGCTGCCAGGTGAGTTCCCAGTTTCCTGCTTGTCTTTTTCGACAAAGCAAAAGAGAAGTTTCTCACAAGATTTTTGTCTTTCACTTGAGTTGCATTTGAAGTTCTTCAGCAGCTCGATTGAAGCAGTTGTTCGAAGAAGTGACTTTTAGCTGTTGCCTCGCCCCCAGGCCTGGCCGGACAAACGTTGCTCGTGACATGACGGGGATGTGTTTCACAAATGTTACTCGCCGTGAACGTTTTTGGAACATGTGACCATCACATCACCCCTTGCCATGCACGCGTGGATGACAACCACGCAGATTTTGCCACTTGTTGACATGCAATGTTGATTTGCTGGGGGAGGGGGAAGTCCATATTGTCTCACTGGAAAATGCTGGAAAATGACCCGCAATCAATTTGTGGATGTCTGCATGGACGGAAGTTTTTCGGTACTTTTGTGCTCGCACCCAAAAACTATACAGAACATTACGTGTGGATGCTTTGCACATCCAATGCTGTTTCAGCAGGTCTATTTTCTGTTCACCCCCAACTCAGTTGATGTCCTTCACTACCACGTGTATTCCTGACATGGTTCCAAACATCGCGCGCGACGCGACGCAAGAACCACAATTGAGTTTTCTTGCTGTCAATTGCAGAGACAAACACAGACGCCTGCATCACTGAAGTAGAGCTCAACGTTCAATCCTCCTACCAAACCATCTACTCGACCAACTATCCAGTGAAAAACTATGAAAAGTTGGTATAATTTACGCTCAAAAAGAATTGTCTTACCTCTCGAAGATTGAAATCTCATCAACATTCTGTAAGAGAGTGATGCTGTTGTACCTCGTCAAAACCCTTCACAATCCATAAGGACAACTCGTGTTGCTTTGCTGGCGGGTGAACACTTGGACCTGTTCTGTCGTCACAGCGATGAGGACCTCTGCTGGACGCTGACGGCGTCGCCTGGTCACATCGTGGTCGTTGCAGTCGCGGACATGAACGTGCAAAACACGCACAACTGCGAAGCAGATCGGCTCCTTTTCAGAGACGGTGAGTTTACCAGACATCTCACTGTCCGACGTGATTTGGCAACATCTGAAAAAAAAAACCCGGCGCAGGCCAAGGTGTTCGACGGTCATGCACCATGTTCCTGGCCTTGCATCTTCATTGTCACCTTTGCGCCCGTGTACGCACGAAATGTTGGTCCGAGTCACCCTTGCATGTTTGTCTCTTCGCACATGAAAAAGAAATGAGCCGTTTCCTCCTTACTTTTGTCCTTGGCACTGAAGGAAATAATGAGAACGCAACTCTTCTGGGCGCTCTGTGCGGCACGACGGCCACGGGATTCTCCAGCAGAGGGCGCCACATGTTCATCCGCTTCCTGTCCAACTCACAAACCACCGACGACGGCTTCAAACTCGTCTACTTCTCCGTGATCGGTGAGGTGCCGTCTCCGTTGCAGCAAATTCTTGACAAGAAATGTTTTGTTGCTTTTTTTCATTGGGGGAGGGGAGGGAGAGACTGTCCACAGCGATTGAAGTTGTTCGCGTTTCTGCCCAAAGCGCGCAAACAAGTGTCTTAATTTTTTTTTATTCATGCATGAACTTTGGTCACACTTGTGCGTGTGAATGACATGAATTGTGTACGAACAAACATACAGATTGTGTGTGTGTGTGTGTGTGTGTGTGTGTGTGTCTGTGTGTGTGTGTGTGTGTGTGCATGCTTTCCCGGTGCAAGTGTGTTGAGCTGCAGTCTTGCGTCTGTCTCTTTGCTGTTATGTATGGGTGTTCAGGCCAGCATCGTTCCGTAGGCGTTCAGCTGGCTGAACCGTTTCACAACATTCATCAAGAGAAGGGAGCTGATCCCTCCCGTCTCCATAGACTGGGTCACAAAAAGTAGAGTCACATGCATATAGTTTTAGCTGGTGTTTATTATCACTCACCTAAGCTTCAGAGAAGGAAGCCCAGAGTAAGGGGTGCAAGTGTTTATATACACCTAAAGCTGGGGCGAAGTCACAGCTTCAGAGGAGAGCGGGAAAGAATCATGTGTGATCGAACCGACAATCGAGGGTTCGATTGGAGGTGGTTCTATTGCACAACATTGCAGTGAAATGGATACCTTGCAATTGTTATGTAGATGCACTGCATGTCTCGCCTGATGCTGAAATGCTGAGCCTTTTTGACATGAATAACAATGCCATTCCCAATTGTTTCTTGCGCAACAAATAACAACATGAACATGAAAGGGGTCTTTCATTTGTGAAGGTTTTGTAACTACGGAAATGTGTCGTCTGCATGAAGCTCGCATCGACACGAACGACGGCCATGCACACTTGTTTCTGCAGGATGTCCACCCGACGATGCTGGAAGAAATTTCCTTTCCTTTTGTGGTTGCTTGTCACGCATTTTCGTTCAGCACACAAGTCAAACATTTTCGCCTGTCTGTCACATGCAGATTATGTGGCCGGTGTGCTCCAGCCAGATAAAACTTGTGACATAACGACTCACCTCATCGCCACCGTGGAGTATCAAGTGATCACATCTGAGGACTTTGGTTCAGAAAGATACAGAGGGTGAGGGTTGTTTTCGTTGTTGTTGGAAATAGCAATCTTTCCATTTCATGCTTGGTGTGTGTGTGTGTGTGTGTGTGTGTGTGTGTTTTGAAGTTAGTGCGCCCTTGTTGAAGGCAGACTACAGGTCATCCCCCCTCTGACTTGAGCCGTTGTATCCTTTCTCTTCGCTAAGGCTCACGACACTTCTGATCTGATCCTGTGGTGGTTGCATGCAGTGCATTATGTTAGGGTTCACCACCGCGGGCAGTGGTGCGACTGAATGGTCGGTACACGCCGTGGTCGACAAGTCATTTCCGCACCTTTCAAGGACATGTTGAGTACACTAAATGCGCATGTGTTCTCGAGAGCTTTAGCTCGAGAGATTACACAAGCATTTAGTGTACAAAGCATGTTTTTTGGTGCGGAAATGACGAGTCGACACGGAGTGTCAAGACCAGTCAAGTCGACCCACTGCCCGCGTTGTTGAAGTCACGTCTACCTCACAGAGGATCTTTCCAGCCACCGCACAAATTTGACAACATTTGTTTAAGTTCTTGTTCATGTTTTTTCTTGCAGTGCAAGTGTACTCAGTTCTTGGAACTTGTGGCATGTAGGTCAGAGGCGGCGACGCGTGATGCCATGCGTGTGCGACAGGGCATTTCAGCTCTGGTGTTCACTGAGTTAACATGTCATTTGGTTGCGTTTTCTTCCAAATTTTCAACAGTTTTGTTCCTGAATAATTTTGTTTCAACTAACATCAACATGAACAGGACTCGCAAATTTGCACATTTGTTGGAAACTTCAGATGTGGACGACGAAGATTTCGACGCAACTGGCGTCAGCCATGATTCCACTTTGTGCCAAATCAATTTCGATCCAGAAAACGAGTGAGTATCAGAGTTCTTTGTCTGCATCAAGA
>JAAUXT010004039.1_pt1 | contig 11603 bp, 14 predicted proteins | sample 7278171 | NCBI WGS metagenome assembly JAAUXT01 (sample SAMN14350112, study PRJNA611818) | marine sediment metagenome | isolation source: surface marine sediment (1.8m) | place: French Polynesia: Moorea | collected 2018-08
CCCACCCCCTCCCCCCCCTCCCCGCCCACCCCACGTACCTGGATCATCCAGGGGCACTCTGCGGACCCGAGCCTCGTCTCCTCCGTCAGCACGTTGGCGATGCGGCCCTCCGGGTCGGTGAGGCGCAGCGGCTGCCCCGGGCGACACATCACCCCGCCCCCGCTCACCACTGAAACACACGCACACCTCAAGCACAGAACTGTTGGGTGGGTGTCCGCCCTGTACCCACGGGTGTGCTCAGTGGTATCTGGCGACCACCACATCCTGCTCAAAACTGCCACACAATGCTTTTGTGCTGCACTCCTGGCACACACAATCAAATCAAGTTGTGGAGAAAGAATCTCAAGCTGGTTTATTCAAAAACCAACAACCAGCGAAGAAACCCAAAGCTGCATCAAGGACAGCTTCTCATACCCAAGATACTCATGGGTACTCTTGCGGGTGAAGCTGTACCACAGCTTCAAGCAGGGAAAGCGGGAGTGAATTCACACGTCACAGAACTGAAGGAAGCTCGCTCAATGTGAGCCACAGTACCATCAGCGCGTTTCTGCTTCCGACTCGCCATGGATGCCGAGACCTGCAGAGGACGCTCCCCCAAGGGCCCCCATTATCCGTCAAACATCAAAGCGCAACGCTCTCAGCGGATCGAACCGGCAGCTTTCTGGGCCCGCAGCCTTTGATGGTTGGGGCTAATCCTCCCGGAGCGACTCGATGACAACAGAAGGGGATTATGGGAGAGGCTCGTGGCTTCTGTGTCTCATTGGAAAACGACGCAGACAAAGGTTCACAATGGGCTTTGATGTGGTTTGATGCAGATGCGATGCGGGTCCAGGGGCCACCTTAGACTCAATGAGCGAGTACATCACAGCAGGACCCTGGATCCACCTTTGTACTGGGGATTGCTTCAACAGGCTGGACCCTGGACTCTGGAGGGGGAAGCAACCTTCCTGGTTTTGGACCCTGCATTCATCCCTCCTGGCGAGTAGGGACCCTGGATTTTGGGGGGGGGGACCTGCTTGGTTGGTTAGACTCTGGGTCCACCCTCCTGGCGACCTCCCTGGTTGACTGGACCGTGGATTCCTCCTGGTCCATCCCGCTGGACCTGGGATCCACTCAGGACCTGGTGGCGTCTCCTGGCTGGTGGCTCTGGATTCTCTCCAGGGACTACCGCTTCGCTGGCACCTGGATCCACTCCTCCAAGGGATGTTCCCTGTGCCACTGATCCCTGTCTTGCTGGACCCTGGCCAATATGCACTTGGCTCGCTGAGCCATGTCCCCCTGGCCCCCGGCCCTGGCCCCTGGCCTCTGGCCCCTGGCCCCTGGCCCCTGGCCTCTGGCTTGCTGGGCCATGTCCCGCTGGCCCCTGGGGGCCTCCGTCCCCACCCCGCTACTCACCCTTCTGGCAGGTGTAGGTGGTCTCGAGGTAGGACTTGAGGTCTCCGGGGCACGGCTTGGTGCGGTCGAACAGCGAGTTGGGGATCGGGATGTCGCACGTCCTGCGGCCGGAGCAGAGAGAGTCCGCCGCCGGCAGCACGTCCGCCTCGCACGAGCCCTGCAGGGAGCGGACACCTCCGTGATGCGGACACCTCCGTGATGCGGACACCTCCGTGATGCGGACACCTCCGTGATGCGGACACTGGTATCAGGGGGCAACTTTGGTGCGACAGATATCTTGAGTATGCAAACAGGACTCTGCCTCATGGCAAACGCTTTGGGAACAGGAGACATACGCAATTTGAAAAGTATTGCAAAGCGAGTGAGTATCAAGACTGCTTCAGTACTGGGTGACTACTCAGGCTGTGAAGTACTGGGTGAGTACTCAGGCTGTGAAGTACTGGGTGAGTACTCAGGCTGTGAAGTACTGGGTGAGTACTCAGGATGCGAAGTACTGAGTGAGTACTCACGACGTATCCGTAATCCCTCTCGATGCAGCGGGAGAACCTCATCCGACCGTAGACGGCCGTTTCCATGACGACGACCTCGTCGCGGCCGCACGCTCCGTGGAAACGCTCGTTCTGACAGAACTCGTGCACCTCTGCGGAGAGAGAAGACGTGAACACGTGTGAGAACCTTTACAATGACACGAAAAAGTTAAATACCGTATTCACCCGTGTTCAGGTCGCACCCAAATACAAGACGCACCCCAACTTTTGCCTTGATGTTCTGGTGTCAGGTCAAATTGAAATGATAGAAATCTTACGCTCATGGAAGAGACGCACTCCTACCGGTACCTCTGGTCCACAAGGGTGCGTGTTGTACACGGGTGGATATGGTACATACAAGCAGGCATGCACGTCTGAAAGTGCATTTGAACCAAACAAAAGGAAATGACATTTCTATTGTCCAGGTCCAGGTCCACAAGACAAACTGGGAACACGCAGCTGAACACACCCTCAGGCCAACGCTGCGCAGGTTTCTGTTCAATTTATACAGAGCTAAGTGCCTGGGTCTCAGTGAGGGAGACTGAGAGACTCTTTCACTGGTGGAAATTTCCTTCGCCGCGCTTGCGCACAGTACAGCGCAGATGGGTCGGAGCGTGAGCGAAACAGTAGCGACGTCTCCCCGCAGAAACGGCGCATTCAGAGCCGCTGCAGTCGGAGCTTCAATCGCTTTAATTAAAATCTCATCGAGCCGACGCTGCGGGCGCTGACGAGTGATCGCATTGGTGCGTCAAAGCCCCGAGGTAACCGAGTGCGCAGAAAGTCCCCGCGCAATTCTGGGTTCGCTTCAGGCAGTTTTCACATTGGTGACGCGCGGTCGTTTTCTTGACGTCAGCATCAAAATTTAACATTCAAGTTAATGGTGCAATTTTTGACGTCAGCCCAGAAAACGACCGCGCGCCACCCAATATGAAAACCCCTTCAGGCGGAACAATTCTCGCCCTTTGCGGCAGATTTGAAGCGCCACACGTCACGAGTAAACGCAACGTTTGGACGAGAACGTTCGTGTTGAGACAAAATCAGAAAGGCGTGGGACTCAGAGTCCAGCGTCTCAAGCAGATCCGGGGCCTGACCCCGTAAGCAACTCGCCAACTCCCAAAAGGTCAAAATTTGCCCTTGGCGTTCTGATCACCCTAGAACGCCTGACCCCGGAGCACCCGCCAACCCCAATGGGTCAGTTTTCCCCTGGAATTTGCCCCCCAGGGTCGAACTCTGCTCAGCGGGCCCCCGACTCCCCCCCCCCTCTAGACCAGCTCGGTGCAGGGCGGCAGCGACCCGCTGCATGAGTTGGAACAAAAGCGAAGTCGGTGGTTGGCAGAGCTGCGACCCTGGATTTGTGCTTCTCGAGTCCAAACAACATTCGTCAGTTGACTGAGAAAACAGAGAACAAGAGCGAATCCCATCACATCCACACAGGGCTCCTGAGTTACAGGCAAAAAGCGCCGAGTGGGAGCCCAGACATGTGGAGGTTTTGTCCACGGGGACAAAACCCGCGATTGCCATGGAAACGAGTTGCTGTGTATTAAATAAGAGTGGAAACCTGAGAGAGGCGCGTTTGTCTCTGTTACTGCGGTGTGAGAACCAAGGGAGCAGCGGACCCTGTGGAAACTGCGTCCAGCTTCTGTGCGCTGCTTTGCTGCTTCGCGCTGTTTGTGTGTCGGGTGGGTCTCAGAGTCTACAACATGCACCCTGTCCTTTGGGCCTCAACCGTCTTCCTTGTTGGTGTCCCGATCCATCGCGTGGTGACTCCGTGCTTCGCGCACGCGCACTCGCTGGCGTTCACGTCACGATGTCGCTGCGTCACGTCATCTACGTAGTGCTGAAAGTCCCAATTACGTTGCTACGTCATGTTTTCTGCGCGTAACGTCACGTCGTGGCGTCACGTTCTTCGCGCGCCACGTCGCTGCGTCACGTCGCGACGTCATGTTCTCCTCGTCGCGTCGCTGAGTCAAGTTCTCTGCGTGTCACGTCGTAGCGTCACGTTTTTGTGCGCGTCGCGTTGCGTCGCTGCATCACGTCGTTTGCGCATGGCATCGCGTTTCGTCGCGTTCTCTTTGAGTCACGTCGCTTGGTCACGTTCTCTGCGCGTCGCGTCGCCACGTCGCGTTCTCCACCACAGCGACCTCAGCGTTGAGAGTGTGCGGCCGCGGACGCGATTGGGATGGGATCCGACCCTGCGCTCCCTCCGTCCCACGACGCTGACATCTTATTACTGCGCCGCGACAACCATTCACAGATACACTCTGAAAACACGCGGTGTGCGGCGCCTTCGTTTCACGTTGTTTTGTTGCGTCAGGTTCCAATGCTGAAGTGATTCACTTCAATCAATAAGAATCCTTCAATTGTTTCACACGGATCTTCCACCAAAAACTTGTGAGTTGGAAACAATGGCTGACCTATCAAAGATTTTGTTGGGTTCAAACCTCCGCCAGCCCCACTCTGACTCCCAGCTCTACAACGAACACTTTATGTTGTGGAGTGATTCGCCAGTTCCAACAGTGTTGCAGAATGTTCAAGAAAATGCGGACGGCAGAGGTTGAGGTTTGAGAGTGGAGTGACTGTGCTGAGTTCTGGTTTTCGTCACTTTCGCTTCGGTGAAGACAGCCTCCATTTACGTCGCTGTGGCTGCAGATGGAAATTTGGTCCAAAGATTTGGGCGGGCGAAAAACACATCAATTTCCTTTTGTTTGTGTGTCTTCTTTCTCGCTGTGGACACTGTGTTTCTGACTGCCAAATTTGGGAGTGTTGTAGGGAATGGAGGCTTGTTTTGGCACGTGTCGCTCATTGTGCGAAGTCCCTTTAGGGCGAAGCACCATGTGGTAGTGCAGTATATGGCAAGGTGGATGAAATGTCCCCTGCCGCCTTCCCCCTTAGCCCCCCCACCCCTGGACCCCCCACCCCCAGACTCCCCCATCCCCAGACCCCCCCCCCTGTGGAAGACAAGGAGGACAAGGAAAAATCAGTGACATTACCGGCAAGGGACTTCGCACTGCAGTTGCCTTGAGCGCTGCTTCTTGTTGCGGTTGTGGCAATTTGCGGTCGGGTCAATGGACAACACCGCAAACGACGCCTTTGACAACACAGGGACGCAACGCGTGACGCATGCAGTGCAAAGCAGACCTGAATAACGGGAGTGTGAACTTGCCTGCAGAACGTGGGGCCTTGTGCACCTCCAGCATCCGCCCTACGTCAGCGCCTCAACGCCCGGCGCACAATGGCTCTCCGCGGAGGACCTGGTTATTGCGCCTGGACGCGACAGAATCGCATCACGCGTCGCCCACAACACAGCGTCGGAGCCGAGTCCTCAATAGGGGTGCGAGGCAGGAATAACGCGAGTTCCGCGGATCCGTGCACAGGCGGAACCACGTGGGATTCATGTAGGGCCTGAGGACGTATCCATGGGGTGGGTCCATCACCTGGCTGCAGATCAAAATTCTGATCAAATGGATGTGGATGTGGACAGAAGCTGTTCCACAACAACAGAGTCACACACAACCAGAACAAGCGGAGAGGCGGCGACCGGCCGCGCGGAAATAACGCGCGCGCGGGGTGCCCTCAGGAGAGCTGGCCCCCGCGCGGACCGCCTCTACGCGCGCGTGGAATGAAGGCGCGGAGGCGGAATTAACGCGCGCGCAGGGCGTCGGGAGGGGAGTTGGCCCGCGCGCGCTGAGCTGCCCCTCCGCGCGTACAGGCGGTCCGCGCGCGTAAAATGGACGCGCGAAGGCGAAACTAACACGCGCAGGGCGTCGTGAAGGGAACCGGCGGCCCGCGCGCAGACCGCCTCTACGCGCGCGTAGAACGGACGCGCGGAGGCGGAACTAACGCGCGCGCAGGGCGTCGTGAGGGGAATGAATGATCCCTGATTTCCCTCAATATTCCGCAGCTTTCCGCAATCAGCTCCATGCTGACAAAGCTCTTTTGTGGAGGAAATGAATTTTGCCCTTCTGCATACACTTGCGCCCACGTGATAAGCTGATGAAACTGGAAACCAAAGGGTTGCTGCGTGGAGGGTCCGACCTCTGGGGATTGATTGATTGTGTGTGTGTGTGTGTGTGTGTGTGTGTGTGTGTGTGTGTGTGTTGCGTTGTGGAGCTCTGCCTATTCAGGCGTCACGTTGTTGTGAAAGGCGTCTTGAAGAATGTGCTTGTGTGTGTGTGTGTGTGTGTGTGTGTGTGTGTGTGTGTGTCTGTCTGTCTGTCTGTCTGTGTCGCGCCTTCTGAAGAACGACGTTCGAGCGAACGACCTGGGGATATATTTTCCCGCAGCAGATCTCGAAAGATCTCCTTGGCATACACCTCAGCCTGCTGAGCACTTTTGTTTGCAGGTCTCGTTTCTCACCGGAAGTCGTAGATTGACGTGAGGCGCTCGACGCATGCGCCTCGTTAACGGCGCCGGAAGTTGTGCGCGCGCACCTTGTTATGGACGCCGACGCGACGCGGAAATGAACGCCGCTTCCATCTGCGCACGCGCAGGTGTTTCCGGGTCCTTCATAACCCGATCCGGCGTGGGACGCTCAGGGGGCTCGGGACTGGGGAGCAGCGGGGGGGGGGGGCAGGGGAGGTGGATCCAGGGGCTTCGGATGTCGGAGGGGTGGGACGGATCCAGGGGCCCGAGCAACCCCCACCCCCAACTGGTGTGCTATCTTGGCGACGAATTTTGACTGAGTCTTTTGTTCTTCAAGTTTCGCCAAACATAATGTCGAAGAAACTAAATCTGCACTTGCAGTCTGCTGGTGAAATTTCACGCACTTGGCTTGACAACAAATGCAAAAATTAAAATGGATCTCAAAGTGAGTAATGCTGCAGGAGAAAAGCTTTGCCTCGACAGACATTTTAAATTTTCATTTCCTGTACACAAAGATTTGCACTTGGAAAACGCAGCGCAAACAGCGCGGCGACTTTACAGATGTCGGTAAACCATCGCGGATCAATTGCGCACACACAGTGATCCGGGGCGACGCAATTTTCACTGCTCCGGTCTCAGTCGGAGGACGTGCGCGGATCCAGTTTCACACACACACACACGCACACACACACACTCACACACACGCACACACACGCACATACATGCACACACACTCACACACGCACACTCACACACACACATCAATCGGGGACGTCGCAATTTTCACTGCTAAGGATGACTCAGGTTTATACATACGCACACACACTCACACACACGCACATCCACACACACACACACACAGACACACACACAGACACAAACACTCACACGCACTCACACACACTCACACACACACACACACACACACACACACCGGGATCCACCCGTTTTCATCAAGGTCGCATTGGCGCTTGGCAAAAAATTTACAGTCAGATGGTTTCAGCACATTCAGGTCCAGCTTCATGGCTTTCCCGGCAAAGTCATCTTGGGTCAATCGTCTCAAACCACAGTCAGAATCTAAACACTGAGCAAAATTTGGACATGTAAATTCTCAGGAGCCCAGAGGACCCCACACACACACACACAAGCACGCACACACACACACACACGGATACACACACGACGAATGTTGGGAGAGCGGCCACACACACGCACACACACAATCACGCACACACACACACACACACACACACACACACACACACACACCGGGAGCCCAAACGCCTCCCTCTCCCGCCCTCCCACTCTCTGGATCCTCTCCTTGTTCCCCGTGAGCTCAGGAAACACGAATAACGATATGCACATATTTGTAATGAATCGATTTTTACCCTTTCTCTCATTTGTCTTCTTTCGCTCTCAAATCAACACCATTCTCAAAAAAATGCCTTGAAGAAACTTCTCCACGTGGTGCATTTTTCCGCGCATCCCATGGGCTGTTGACGACGGACGCAGCACGACGTTGCCTCGGGTCAGCGTCGAGGACGTCGCGAGACGCAGCGTCGTTTCCGACGTTCTGTACGTCACGTACGCGTGACGCGCCCGTTGCCATGGAGCGGCGCACGCTTTGTCCTCACAGGGTTTGGTTATTAACTGGTTGACATGGAGATTGGCTCCTGTTACATGGTCCGGGTTCGGCCTGTGTGGTGGGGAAGACAAACATTTTTTTTTGGGGGGGGGGGCGGGGGAGGGGAGCATATTTACCAGTCACTTTCAAACAAGGGAATTTGCTTTCTCAATTCTGCAGAATCTATCCTGCGTGACACTCACGGCAACCAAAGGCGCAGTGTTCTTGGTGGAAACAGGAGTTGCGTACGTTGGCAGGTCGGTTTCTCTTGGCAACTGTTGGTTGAACCCTCCTGCCTGTGCCTTTGTACGGTCGTGTACAGGCGTACCAAATAGACTTGACCCCAATGCGAACTCAGATCATTGAAAGCCACACCCAATTTGACCAGATCTACTTGACCAACACGCACCGAGTCGTGAAAAAGTCCGCACGCAGCCTCGGCGTCTGTGCGACGCAGCGTCACCAGCGACGGCGGCGGCGCGAGGTCACGAGGTGACGTCACACGGCGCTTTCTGCGGCGCTGGCGGGAATTCCACCTCCGCACCTGACACGTGCGTGCCCCGCATATTTTCGCACGTTTTCCCCGGCAATGAGGATTGATTATTCCTCCGCCCTCTCCCTCCCTCCTTCCCTGCCAGTGTTTTTACAGTCGGCGCCCGCTGAAACTTGACGCGCCAGAAGAGCGACACGTAGGTCATGGGCTGGTGGAGGGCAAGGGCGAGGGCCTTCAGATCTGAAGCTGAGACAGAATTTCGGAGGGGGGCGGGCAACCTTGACCAAGGTCCGACCCACAAAGGCAAGAACCCCTTCAGGTTTGCAGCTGTGACAGCATTGGGAGGGGAAGGGTCCGACCCCTGCAGGGAGGCGGGCACCAGCCTGGAACAGGGTCTGATCTTTGGTTCTGGCAACTTGACTTTGCATCTGAGTGGTTTGTGTGTGACAGTGCCGCAGAATTTGGGGCAGTAAAATTTGCTTGCTTCCGAGGTTGGGGTGGCGCTGTGCAACGTGCCCGATTGGCTAGAGTGGTGGTGAACCCATTGACGCATGTCAATCGGGCACGGGCAGGAACTGGGTGTGGGTGGTGGACCCGTGCCCCATTATCACGTGTCACGTGACACGGGCATGCAACACCAGAACCCTGGATCCTCTGGAGAGGGCCACGACCCTGGATCCGCTGCAACAGCCACTGTAACCAGAGCAACCAACCACTGTGCTTTTGGTGAAGCTTGACTGCTGATGAAGAAGGGAGCCTCCACCTTGCAAATCGAAGGAGAAAAGAGGAGGGACCCAGTGTTTCGAGGAACGAGCCTTGCGGGCTCCTGCTGACTGCAGCTTGTTCTTCTGCAGTGCTACACACGGAGGCTGGCTCGGTTTAGGTGTCTCCAGGGGGGATTTAGGGCGCGGGGCGGGGAGACGGAACAGCCGTGTTGGGAGAGTGCAGGGAGGGAGGGAGCCTGCAAAAACAGACGCCGTGCTACAGCACACTCCAGATGCCCTCAATCCCACACTCCACACACACCAAGCTGATCCCAGACGAGTTGGGGACCTGGACAAAGCCGAATCCAGAAATGAGTCTGTGAAGGAATGAAAGGTGCAGAGGCTGAACAAAGACAAGTGACATCTGCGTCAGGTCAGTTTCCCTGTAGAAGCTGGTTCTTTTACAGCGTTCCCCCGTCGTGTCGTGCATTGAGCGGTGAGGTTGCTGAATTCCGGGGGAAAGCCGAACCGACAAGTCCGCGAAATCCCTTCTGATTGCGTTGCCACCGAAGCGGCTCCCGAGGATCTCAGGGCGACATTTGCATCCAGACTGGACCCCGGGTGGATTCAGGGGGGATCCAGGGGACTGGACTCTGGGTAGAATGAGGGTTGGATCCTGGGGTGGAATCGAGGGCCCACATGGATTCAAAGGGTATCCATGGCAGACTGGACTTTGGGTGGATCCAGGGTGGGATCCAGAGCAGATTGACATCCGAGTGGATCCAGGCGGAAAATCCGTGGTGCACGGAGGATCAAAGGCGTCAGTCTTGCAGTTTTCGGAAATATTTGGCACAAAAAGGTCACAAGGGTGACGTGAAAGCAGCACCGACGCAATGCCAACCTTTGTGCCAATTCGTAAAAGTGTCAATCTCTGGCAAAAATTGAAAGACACAGTCGTTTGGTTGAAACAAAATCAAGAGCCCCCCCCCCGAGAATACAACCGCGATCATTGTTTCCCATGTTCAGCAGTGGATGTGGATCTCACAGAAAACGGAGCTATGTCGGGTGCTGGGTCTCCTGCTCCTCCCAGGCTTTGTGGGTCCCGCCCGCAGAGGTCACGTGATCAGTCTGCGTCCCCGGAGAGACTGATCCAGCCTGACTGACGTCCAGGTCACTCCGTCTCACCTCAACCACAACTCAGACCACAGTCCCCGCCCAAGACAACAAAACTCCATTCATACCGTATCTATCCGTGTATAAGACGGACCTTTTTGCCCCAAAAATTGAACACCAAAAGTGGGTGTGTGTCTCATACATGGGTATGAAATTACAATGATGTTTCAACACATGGTACTAGAAAACCAAGGCAAAATTGAGCTTTTTCTTGGGTGCGACTTACACGCGGGTGAATACGGTATAGATTTGTACAGAGGTGACGGGGGCGTGGCCTGGCGCTCCCTGGATCCTCCATCCCATGTCTTGGACACTGAGCCTCCCTGAGTGACATCCCGGGCCCCGCAACCGCAACCCACCCGCCTCCGCGGGAATTGACTTCCGACTCACAAAGCTGCTTTTTTTTCAAAATTCCCAGTCGGTGAGGATTAGTTTTGACAATGGATGGGGACGCTGGGACATCCATCAAGAATCAGGGACCGCAGAGCTCAGGTGGAAACCGCAGCGCACGGTGCAGAAGGGTCAACACACAAACACGCGCACACACACACACACGCACACACACACGCACACACACGCACACACACGCACACACGCACACACACGCGCACACACACACACGCACACACACGCGCACACACACACACACGCAGACACACACACGCACACACACACACACACACACACACACACACACACACACACACACACACACACAAGCCTCGAGCGGATCCGTACGGGACGTAACGCCCGTGGGGCACCCGTTACCACGACAAATCATACTGTTAACCCATTTCTGTGTCTCAAGGTTGGAGCATGAGCCCATTCGCCAATGAAAACTTGCGCCCGCACGTCCTCAGGATGTTGCAGCCTACGTCCACGTCTACGTGCACGTCTACGTCGACGTCTGTGTGTGCTGCAAACGAACGCTCTTTGAGCCTGTTCAACGCGAGCTGAAGCCCGAGACTGGAGAGGTCAGGCCTACCCCCACGCTGTGCATTCAGATACGTCTCAGACTGTTCTGAATCTCTTCTGGGACGTCACCAAACACAGCCCTGCGCATCAGGCGAAACTGGTGCAGAATCCATTGCAGCCAAACAGCACAGAGAGGAATTCCCACTGTTCAGGTGTTCTTTGCCTCCGTGACAGAGCCTCGGTGCGTGCTCTGTTCTCCAGAATCGCATTATCATCAAATGCGTCTGATAATCGCGCAGAGGGAATTGTTCCCTGCAGTGCAGTCTCTAATTGTTCTGTAACAAAGCCCCAGAGAATAGATCTATCTATTCACCTCGGCGCACGCACTGGGATCACACGGGGGAGGGAGG
>JAAUXT010041959.1_pt1 | contig 11602 bp, 13 predicted proteins | sample 7278171 | NCBI WGS metagenome assembly JAAUXT01 (sample SAMN14350112, study PRJNA611818) | marine sediment metagenome | isolation source: surface marine sediment (1.8m) | place: French Polynesia: Moorea | collected 2018-08
CAGCACCGTCTCTACTCCGCCTACTGGACAACTGAAGGGAGGCAGTTCCAGCAGACAGGGCGCTACAACAACAGAAGGAAATCCTGGAACCTCTGGAGTGACGTATTCCCAAATCTTCCGTTTGGGTTTAATGGCAGACACTTCATTATCCTTGCCTATCCAGTAAGATTTGTCTTTCTGCTTTACTGTTGGATTCCTTCTCATACAAAGTTCTTTGTGCCTCTCTTTCTTTATGTGTCTCTCCGTGTTTCACTGTGTGTCTCTCTGTCTCTCTCTCATTGTCTCTGTCTCTCTCTCATCTCTGTCTTCCCCTGATCATTGCAGTACGGACCCTACACTCAGGATTTCATCGTGAATGGAACCACAACGTATCGCGGTCTCTGCGTCGAAGTGATGGACGCCATGGCTGCGCGCTTCAATCTCACGTACGTCCCGTGTTCTCCCAAAAGCATTGGACATGGGTGTGCAAACAAAGTTTCAAACCTCATCCAATCCACTTGATGTGTGAGTGTGCCCACCATCCTTCGCATCAACTGACTCCTAAAAACTCCACTCACTTGACAATGGCGGAGGGGCACGTGCTTGCAAGCCCTCACAGATCTTTTGCTCTACAAAATTTCCCTATCTGCACTGCTGACCATGCTAAAACAGTGGGGCTGACAACCCATTTCTTAGTCTCTGCTGGTTCCTGCGGGTTCTGCCATGTGGTTCACTGTTTTCAAACCGTGCACCTGTTTGCCTCAAAATTGATGAACAAGAGGAGTGCATCCCACACACGGGTGTGCGTTTCCGTTGTTTCAAAATCAAAGCCACTGTACGGTGCATGTGCGTCGAGAACACAGCGCAAACACCGCGGAAAGCGCACAGGTGCAAAGGAGATGTTTTTTACTTGCCGATCACTGTGTTCGTCGAAGCAAAAGAGCATCAGTCGGAAATACCACACAGCTTAGGTTCAGACAGAAACTGCAACAAGAAGCATCCCTGGTGTCAAACTTCAACTGTCTTGAGCACAAACACAGCGAAGCACACTTTGTTCCAAAGCTTTTTGCCTCTTCCATGCACTCACAACAGTCGAAAACGGAGATTGTACACACTAATCTGCTTGTGTTATTCACTTCGTTTGCTGTGCGGACACAAAATCGACAATTCTGAAGGCCTCGTATTGAAGTGTTCTGTTGCAGCGCTTGCGCACGAGGCAAAAAGACTCGTAGTGCATCAATCTTTCAGTTTTTGTCCGAACGAGCACCAATCGCAACATACGGAGGGAAAACCACTTCACAGAGCTGTGCGATCAAACCTTATGCGGTGTTGGTCTTGCGTATATACATCAGGGCTCAAAACCAAAACAAATCCAGCCCAAGTGACTGTGATGTGGATATTGATTGAGTGTTTTTGCTTGAAAAAATTCTCAGGTCTTTGGGTAACCTTGGAGTTGTGTGTCTCATGTGCAGAAGTACATGATGATGAGTTCAAACGCTCACTTGTGCGTTCGTCGAACAAGTGACAGAGCGGCGCGGAACCCTTTTGTCCAGCGGCCGTTATTTCGTTTCTGCAGGTACGAGGTTCGCTATCCGGCCGACATGAAGTGGGGATCAAAGGAGGCGGACGGGACCTGGAACGGAATCGTGCGAGAAATGCAATTGAAGGTAAGAAATGAAACAAGCGCACGAAGACGTGCCCTTTATTCCGGATTTCCAGTTCCCGACCATCCAAATGAATCCGTAGTTCAATGTCGGAAGTGAACCACGTTTAGTCCGGGGCGGCCCTCTCAAGGGGTGTTGGCTAACAGAGCATTGATAGGAGGGGTGTACCAAACTGGATTTTTGAGGAACTCGATGCCTCATCCCAATTTTGCCTCTTGATGTAGATCTGCCCCTGACACCACGAGTATGTTGCTTTGGTGCAACAGGAATACGTGCTGTTTTCTTGGACGAGACCCTTCGCGGTGGATCATGAATTTTAATGGCGTTTGCACAGAGGCATTTCAGACTCCATGTCGAACTGCTGCAAATGTGGATTCAGTTGACAGATGCCACACGCACGAGAGCGATCCAACTTTGAAACTATCACGTGGTGAAAATGAAAATTTTTGCAACGGAAAACGGAGAAATCGGGTTGTTTGTTTTTTTTGTCTGCAGAAAGTCAGAGACAGGAGGGTAAAGCACCCCTTCAGATGACGGCGCCGCACAAAATTTTTGTGCCTTATCTCCCTTGGGGCGCACTCCCTGACCCATCCTTGCTCGAGCACGATGGGACAGATTTATTCTCTCTTCATGAAGATTTGAGCTGTCTGTCATTTTTTGCAGATAGGGGACTTTGTGGTGGCTGGATTTTCGATTCAAGCCGTCCGGAGAACAGTGATGGATTTTAGTTTCCCCTTCTACGAAGAGTACACGGGAGCGATGTACAGGAAGCCTCCGCCTCCCTCAAAGGTGCAGCGCCCTATCATGTTCGCCTGCCCATGTTTGATTCATTTACCCTCTGGAATCAACAGGCCCAACCACAAGTGCAACATATCTTCTTGACTGTCACCCAGAAATCCTTATTTGCCACACGACGAAAATTAAAACCGAAGCCATGATTGTTGTGTTCTGCAACCTTTTGCTCAGATATGAGGTAATTTGGACAGAAAAATGATTTTGTGGAAAGGCAGATTGGTCCTGCCTTGGATGCGACCAGACCATGGACTGTGCGTCTGTTTGAACGTCACTGCCTCAAGACTTTTGGTCCTCATGCACAGTCTCCTTTCTCTACTTGAACACAGAGCACCATGTACGGAAGGCCGTTCAAGTTGAAGGTGTGGCTCGGCATCGTCGCTTCTCTACCATTCGGCGCCCTGATGTTGCTCGTCTTCAGCAAAGCGGGCAGAAAAATTCTGTGGGCTCGAAGAAAAGAGTTCAACTTTCAACCACAGAGTTTTGCAAGCAGCGTCTGGTTAGTTCTGGGAACTCTGACCAACGATGGTGAGAAATATATCTTTTTCTACGCTTTTCTGGGAAACTGAAACTTCAGGGGTGGATCTGTGACAACTCTGGGAGCGTGAAGCCCTGATTGTCTTCAGGAGCCAAAGGGCTGGCGTTCCTCGAGAAGTCATTTGAAACACAAGCATAACAAGCCTCAGAGCCACAATCTTGAACTGCGCACACAGGCAGAAATGGAAATCAGAGCTTTGAACACAGGCACGTCCCGAGCGCACGGGTCCCCTGTCAGGCAGGCATGTCCTGGGGGAAAGACCCACCCAGATCTTTGGTCAGCCATCCACCCCTTGACCTTCCCTGCACGAGGTCGTTCCATGATTGTCCTTCTCTCCCTTGGACATTGGAAGGAACCCCCAACCAGAACATCAAGCCGAAGGATGTTTCAAGTGCACAACATAAGGCTCGCTCCGAAGGATGCGCCTGTACGAGTACGAAATTCTTTTTTCCGATCAGCATCGCATACAACGACACAACACAAAAAATCCACTTGTACGATGGTTATTAGTCAGTTTCAACCCACACAAAATTGCAGGTCTCCGAGTGATATCAGGAGTTGGGTTCAAAGTGTTGGACAAGCTGACGGACCAAATCACACATTTGAAGACTTGTCTTGTTTTCCAGCTGCTTTCCAAACACGACTGGCCCCATCCTTCATCATGGTGTCCTCCTTCTGGTGGTTCTACATCATCATTATCATCGCCACGTATGGAGCGAACCTCATCGCCTTCTTCTCCATCGACACCTACACAGCTCCGTTTCAAACCCTGGAGCAACTGGCCGAGCATCCCGATTACAAGTTGGGAACGGTTGGAGCCACTGCGTTGATGGACGAGATGAAAGTGAGTTTCCTTGGTCATCAGCTAAGCACACGGGGTACCCTGATACTGAGAATTGTCCAAGCTTCAAAACTCCCGTTTCACTGCCACCAAACCAAAACTTGTTTGGACAAGGGCTCGTTGCCTAAATCCTGGATCCACCACTGAATACTCAAAACTATCGGAATTGCACCCTTCAGGGAAAGATCACCTTGGTCCAGAGGTTCCACTCAATGTCTCAATGTACACACAGGCCTCTTGCTCAAGTGTTGGATTCTGCACCGCATTGTGTTGTTGCAGTATTCGAAGCTTCTGACGTACCAGAAGCTGTGGAAGAAGGTGCAACAGACCTTGGACGAGGGCTTTGAGGCGCTCCACACTGACTTCGACGTGCACACACGCCTCGTGTACGAGAACCCACAATACGTCTTCTTGGTCGGTGAGTGCAATCCTGCAGCGCATTTAAAGAGGGGCTGATACAAACTTTGTGAGTCAGAAGAGCACCAAAAGTTATTCGTTTCAGATGAGGTGACAGTGGAATTGGAGACTTCCAAAAGCTGCGACATCGCCGTTGGCAAAGAGAAGTACATCCCGATGAAGTATGGAGTTGGATTACAGAACAATTCCGTCTACAGAAACATGATGACAGACTTGTAAGTTGACAAGGCTTTTTAAGATGCGAAGAAAAGGCAAACACTTTTCTGCTGCTCACAAAAATATTGAGCCAAATTAACATAGTTTTACTGCCCAAAAGATATTGAGTAGAACCTTTGCATCTTTGACAAAGCTTTTGCTAGATGCGAAGACAAGGCAAATTAACACTTTTCTACTGCCCACAAAATATTGAGCCAAATTAACACAGTTCTACTGCCCAAAAGATATTGAATAGAACCTTTGCATCTTTGACAAAGACAAAAACACTTTTCTGCTGCCCACAAAATATTGAGCTGAATTAACATAGTTCTGCTTCCCAAAGATTTTGAGCAGAACCTTTGTGTTACCAAACAGAAAGGCTCTCAGCGTCAGTGCATTGCAGCTGCCTCCAACTTCGAGGTCATGGGATCATGCAGAAGTGGAAGAAGCAGTACTGGCCGCCGATCCTCCCGTGCGGAGGGGTTCAGAAGCAGATCATTGTACAACTGGGGGACATCAACGTCATCATGATCGCCACGTTCGTCGGACTCGGTGTTGCGGCCGCCACTCTCGCCATCGAAATCCTCACAAAGAAATGTGTGGGCAATTGCAGAGCTGCGTCTCGCGTACTTCATGGGAAAATCTTCACAAAAACATTTTGATAAGGAATAAGACAATTGGCCGGTTCTTTATTCACCACGATCTCAAATTTGCGCTAAGACGTTGCACCGTGCACACTTTGGAAAATCTCGTATTGTGTTGCGTCAAAGGCAATTCAAAAAAATATATTTTGCACAAATACGACAAACGTGCATGAGGTTTCCAGTTGTTTCTTTCCAAAAAAAGTCGGAATACAAGATCACATTGAAAAAACCGGCTTCCACTTTTCACACAGTTTCCTCGGAGCTGAGTGGTCTGTACCCAATTCTCAGTGTCTCGCCGTACAGCAGGTAGGTGGTGATGAGCGTTGGGAGTCCGAGTCTGGGTATGAGGTCGAAGAAGCTCGCGTTGCGGGGATTCACCTCACGCAGTCGTCTCCGGACAGCTTCCCTGCAGCTGTGTTTGAGACAGTCGGGCTCCCCTCGAGGAGCAGGCGGGAAGCCGGGCACCACCCACCCGGCCGCGTGGACGAGGACCTGGAAGTCGCGGGGAGCATACTCGTACTCGCTCCACTCAGGGTCGCTCGGCAGCAGCGTGACGTGCTTCAGAAGCACGCGCACGCAGTGTGCGTCGTAGTAGGATAACGCTGTCTGTAGAGGGTATCCAAGAGGACTATGTTCTTCGGTGTCAACTGGAAACAGTGACGGCTTTGCTTCGAGCAGCACGACCACAGCTTTGTGCGGGTCCGCGCGAACAGCTTGATCAAGAGCCGAATGACCTTCCAGGTTCCTCAGTTCTGGGTCACTGCCGGCTTCAAGAAGCATTTGTGTACACTGGTGATGTCCACCGCCGGCAGCGAACATGAGCGCGGTGTCGCCGTACCTGCTCATCGCGTTTACATTCGCTCCTGCTCTCAAAAGAAGTTCCACACACTCCATTCGGTTTATCCTTGCCGCCTCCATCAGTGGAGTGCACCCATTTGTGCTCACGCCATTCACATCGGCTCCGTTGTCCACAAGAATTTTCGCGATTCCGTAAGAAGACATGGCGCTTGCCAACGGGGTGTCGTTGTTATTGTCCCCTTGGTTGACATCTGCTCCTGCCGCGACTAACATCGAAACAATCTGGTAGTGCTTCCTGTGTACAGCCGCTTTCAATGAACTTCTCCCGTACATGTCTCTTTTTCGGACGCAAGCTCCGTTGTCCAGGAACATGGTGACAAGCTCCACGCAGCTGTTGCTTGACGCTGCCATCAAAGGAGTGGTATCGAACCCGCTTATGAATTTCTCCTTCATGGAGTTCTCCAGGTTCACATCTGCTCCTGATGCGAGGAGTAACTCGGCCCCCGGGACGTTCAGCGCTTCGGTCGCTATCATCAGCAGCGATCTGCCCGTCCAGTCCTGTTCATTCACACGGGCGCCAGCCCGTATCAAAATCTCAGCAATTCTGTTGCAGTGGTTGAAGAGAGCGAACCACAAAGCACCCCTGCCCGCCTTATTTCTCCGATTCACATCCGCTCCAGCCTTAATCAGAATCCTCACGTTCTCGATGCAGTTGAAGCACGCCGCGTAGTTCAGCGCTGTGCCCCCTTCGCCTTCCGGGTCGTTGTCAGTCATATTGACGTCACTTCCAGCTTTCAGCAACGCGACCAGGCACCTGGTGTCGGGTGACATCGCTTGCAGCATCAGCGGCGTGCGTCCATCCAAGTCGGTGACGTTCACGTCGCCGTCCCCGAAGTCTAGCAGGTCCTCGATCTCTTCTGAGAAGCACGGCCCCCTGTTGAGGAAGCGCCACGACGCACTTCCCCGAGGGCGCAAGGATGCAAGTGCCCGGGAGCGCGACGCACACGCTCGGTGTCGCCGGGACGCACACGCTCGGTGTCGCCGGGACGCACACGCTCGGTGTCGCCGGGACGCACACGCCCTGGGGCACCTGCAGTACGTCGACCCTGTGCTTCCTCCAGACGCGGGATGCCGTCTCGTGTCCCACAGATACCCCGTCATTCTTGTTCCCTGCGGTGAAACATGGGACTGAGTGTACACGTGCATTCTGATCGAGGACGCACGGGACTCCCCCTTCGCTCTCTCTGTCGCACGCAATTTGTCATCTCATTCTGGCCATTTTTCTTTCAAACAAGAGATCGGAGATAAGAAAGCGCGCGGTCCGCGACAGATGGCCACAGATGGACCTGGAGTAGCAGGACCAACCCGGACCCACCCAGTGGGGATCGGAATGGCCCTCGTTTACATTTTTTCAACTTTTCTTGCTCAAACTCTTGGCTGTTCAGAATTTTTTTGCAACGGAGTCCAACACAGATTGTTTGAACAAATGTCGGAGTGAGCGCCTCTATACGTGCGAAACAAACAAAAAAACTTTTCTTCACATTGCCAAATCAGTCAAGAGCCCGATAAGCTGGAGATGAAGTAGATCCAGATCTTCAGTCCAAAGGCTCAATTTTCTATTGGGAGTTTTCGCACCCAAAACGCAAACGCAAACGTAACTTTTGTCTTGGCTTCAAAACAACTTTAAAAAATTCCATTTCTGCAAGCAGTTCAAAGACGAGAATCAAGGCATATTCTGGGACAAATGTAGGGGTTTCTTTGAAGAGAACAATGAGTTTTACCAAGTTCAGTAGTTTGCACTTGAACACAGAAAGCAAGTTGGGTTGAGGTATGATGTGAAAACTACAAAACTTGTGTTTTGGTCACACGCAACTTTCTCAAAACGCAAGTTTTAGCACCTACGTTTGCGGTTACGTTGGCTTTTTCTGCTAAAACTCCCCATTGAGATCTGAAACAACTATTTCCGTACAACATTCGTGGACAAAGAGAAAAATGATGTTTGGAACAAAGTAGACTAACCTTGCTTTTGAAGAAGTTCACTTTGTTTCAAAGTTGAAGTTGTGCGCAGGACTGACGCAACGCGAAATCCTGCGACTCCCAAGACAAACCAGACTCGGACTCGTGCTCTGCGATCTTTAAACTACATGCAGTGACCAGTGGGCAGCAAGAGTTAATGCGACCAAAGCTTCCCAAGCTCCGAATTCGCTTGGGTCGTGAATGCAGTTCTTCACACTTTGCACTGACAGTGCATCGTCAGCCAGATTGGTTGTCAATTTAGCGCTCCGCATGAAATGCACCAAACAAGAATCCAAGGGGTGCATTCACACCAAAAAAATCATTCTTTGTTATTCGTGCATAAAATTTTTATTGCAAACTGTTCATTTCTTTTTTTGTTTGGCAACGCTTGAACTGAGCCTCGATCATCTTGAACAGCCGGTTTTTCGTGCACAAAATGTTTATTACAAACAGTTCATTGTAAAAGTTTGTTGCAAATACTCCTGTACTGGCCTCAATCAAACTGAACTCGAAAGCCATCTCTGCGCAAACAGTAGAGAACTCTTTGTGTCGGATCATCAGAAAATATGACAAAAATTCAACGCTGATCATATTTTGGTTTGAAGCAACAAATCGCTGTGCACGCAGGGGTGGATCTCACCCCTGGACAACAAATTTGCCCCAAAAGAGTACTTTTTGTGTGATATGTTATTTTTTTGTGTGCATGAAAACTGTTCAAAACATGAAATCGCGCCCCTTCCCCAATCCTCGATCCGACATTTTCCCCGATGTACGTTCCAACTTGGCAAAATTTTTTGATCACACGTTCTATTTTTAATTCTGAGCCAGAAGAGATGCGCAAGACAGGAAGGAAATGAGGAGCCTTCAGTGCCTGCCCATGCCCATCTCAGGCTCAATATGGCGTAAGAATGGCCACACGTCAGCATGTCCAGATTTCTTGTCCAGCCTGAAACAGCCAGACACCAGTGTCTGTTCCTGGTCTGAAATGAATGTCCAAATGTCCCCTGAAGACCCCCATCTGAGCCTACATGAGTGCTTGAGCATTTCACGTTGGACATACATGAAATTGTTGAGACACCTGTATCTCCTGGTCAGGGGTGCGGACAACTCATAGCACCAAGGAAACATTTCCGAAAGTGTCTCTAACAGCGCTACGTCTGGTGTAAAAAAACACTTCACACATCTTATTTCTAGAGATTTGGGGCACAATCTAGTCGACTAGTTCAACAGTTCAACAAAGAAATGTATCCATAGAATTGGCAAAAACTACCAAGAACAAGAATAACAAGAGAAGGCCAAATTTCATAGGGAAATCTTGGATCCAGATCCACAAACGGAAACAACGAAGGTTCGTGTCACAAGGCGTTCGCAGCAAACTTTCTCAGGAATTGGAAGACAGTTTTGAAACAGCCTCATTCAGTGACACCTGAATTGTCTCTTCCTCAGCGATGTGAATTCTTTCTTCAACGTTTGACGTATCATCAAGAGATGCAACAGACAAAACAAAAAACATTTGAGTTCACTTTTTGAGAACACATACCTTCACAAAAGAAGCCTCAGTCGAAGACAGTTTGGGCTACAACGGGCTGCCGTGCAGTGTGCCCGCGGCGGGAGGTGGTCGGTACAGCGGCAGCGCCAGGTGGCTCGCCGCCACGTAGTTGAGCTCCGGCGGCGGCGGTGCAGGCGCCGGGGACGGCGCGGGCGGTGCGGCCGCCACGAGGTGCTGCGCGGCGTGGACATGCGCAGTGGGCGTGAAGACGTCAGGGTAGCGAGTCAGCCCGTGCGCAGACGCAGTCATTGGACTTCCGGCCACCAGCACCTGAGGAGTTGCGGCTGCCACCATTGGCATCTGAGACGCTGATGTCACTGCAGTGTCTCCGTTGTTTGGCGCCAGTAGCGGCCTCACATTGGCTGCGACGAGTCCTGGTGATCCAGACCCCAATACCGCGTAGGTTCCTGCTGGAGCTTGCCGAGCCAGCAGCTGGGTCTGCACCACCAGGTCCTGGGGGTTCCCTGTATTTGCACTGAGAACCACTGCTCCGCTGGGCTGCTCGTGATATGGCAAGGACTTTTGGTAGTGTTCGATGAGGGATTTCTTGTCATGAATAACAAGCGGAGCTAAATTGGCGGGATTTGGCTGTGGTTGTCCAGGGAAGGAGGCAATGGCAAGTGGCGCCGTCAGAGTCGGCGGGCCCGCTGCGAGCACCTGTGGTGTGGAGGTGGGCGTCAGAGCCGCGGGAGGTTGGGCGAGGACGCCCCCCGGATGGTTCACAATCATCACCGGACTGTGCGCGGGGACTGGCGGCTGGGTCCGCACCTCCAGTTGCTGCGGTCCGACAGGCGTTGTTCGGTCCTGCTGCATCACCGGCGAGTGAGACTGCTGAATCAAGATCTGCCGCGGTTCAGTCTTGAGCTCCAGCGCCGCCTGGAGGAGGCCACTGGAATCTTGCACACTGTGGCCCGGTTGTATTCCTACGCCAAGGCCCAACATCTGAACCTCGGGACTGGGTCCGCCTCTGGCAAGTCTTGGTTGCACCAATGCTTCACCACCGGGGAGGTTTCCAGGAATCAGAGCCATTCCAGCTCCAACCCGTGTCTGTTCACCCCGGCCCATTTCGCCTGCACGCTGACTGGGTACACTCGGGTCACCATCTGGTGCTGGGAATCGTGCATCAACAACCGGCAGTCCGTGCCCAATACCGACTCCCATCATGCCCACCTCTGCCACTTTGGCATCATCCTGTTCTCTTGTGTTCCTCCCCATCTGTTCTTCTGGTTCCACCTGCCCCAGGGCGCTACCTATTTGGCCTGCAGCACTGTTTGGTTCCTCAACCGCTGACTCCATACTCCCAGTCTCGTCATCCAGCATCAGCCCCGGACCCTCGTCGGCGAGCACCTGCTGATGGTAGAGCTTCTTGCTGAACGGGAGGTGATGCACGCTCTTCACGTGCGCGCCCAGGTTTCCCATGGTGGAGAAATATCGGGAGCAGACCACGCATTTGTGCGCTTTGATGCCTGTAAAGCAAACCCACAGATATCAACATCCAAGCACAGGTCTAGCGAACATACAGCGTCATTTGAGAGCAAATTCTTTCCGAATTGCAACACTCTGGTCGACACTGCCTTACACAGACAGAAAACAGGGCAAACTGCAACAGAGGTTTCAGAGGGTGAGTACTGACGTCTGTGAGTACTTCCCACGTACCTGTGTGAGTACAGCCCACGTACCTGTGTGAGTACTGCTCACATACCTGTGTGAGTACTGCCCATGTACCTGTGAGTCCTGACATGTGTGAGCACTGCTCACATACCTGTGCGAGTACTGACCACATACCTGTGTGAGTACTGCCCACATACCTGTGTGAGTACTGCCCACGTACGTGTGTGAGTACTGACCACGTACCTGTGTGAGTACTGCCCACGTACCTGTGTGAGTACTGACCACGTACCTGTGTGAGTACTACTCACGTACCTGTGTGAGTACTGACCACATACCTGTGTGAGTACTGCCCACGTACCTGTGTGAGTACTGACCACATACCTGTGTGAGTACTACCCACGTACCTGTGTGAGTACTGACCACATACCTGTGTGAGTACTGCCCACGTACCTGTGTGAGTACTGACCACATACCTTTGTGAGTACTACCCACGTACCTGTGTGAGTACTGACCACATACCTGTGTGAGTACTGCCCACGTACCTGTGTGAGTACTGAC
>JAAUXT010027852.1_pt1 | contig 11601 bp, 6 predicted proteins | sample 7278171 | NCBI WGS metagenome assembly JAAUXT01 (sample SAMN14350112, study PRJNA611818) | marine sediment metagenome | isolation source: surface marine sediment (1.8m) | place: French Polynesia: Moorea | collected 2018-08
TACGTAGGGTGTACCAAAATAGGCCGATCATCGCAGATTAGTGGACCAGCATTTTCTCCTGTTGAGCAGAAGTTTTTCCACCATTGTCAATGCAAAAACAGAGATCATGGCAGAGAGCTTGAGACAAGACACTTCCACAATGTGGTTCACAAACAAAAGTTGGGATGTCACGGACCGAGCAATCTGCGATGATCGGCCTATTTTGGTACACCCCTCGTATCTTGGGAAGTTTATGGTAAATTTGCACAGAAATAAGAATGGGAGGGAAAACACGCGAAAAGCGAGGCCCAGATCTGCATTTTGAAGAGAGATGAATATTTTCCTTCTGACATGGTCGAGTGTGGCTCATGTTCTGATAACTGCATTCCTTTCTCCACATGAGTTGTGCGGTCCTTGAGTCACATGCATCACATGTCCCAAGGCGAGGTCAAAAACACTGAAGCTTGATCTCAATCGGCGAGAAAATTACGCCAAAGCCACAGTGCGCACTCTTTTTCAACCCCTGGGTTGTTTGCTCAAACTTAGGCGGCAGTTCAATCACGCACACTCTGGACCCTGTGGCAGGGTCATGTCGCGTGCACAGGTGCGTGTACTCCATGGAGAGTTGTGCTGGCGAGTTGATTTGCACCAATTTGCAACAAGACCGCTTGTTTCGGATTCAGACACGCACACACATACACACACACACACACACACACACACACACACACACACACACACACACACACGCTGCGTCCTTCTGTGCGTCTGTTTTCCAAAAGTACCAAAATTGGTGAGGTCTCACCCTGGGATCTGACCTGTGGTGCTGCAAGAACCCCTCTTGCAGGTTCGGTCCCACCCAGGACCTGACAGAGACACAGCACCTGCAAGCATTCTGGGTCCTATCCAGGACCTGACTGGGGGCAGTGCTTGGCCCCCACGTTCAGGACCTGACATGGAGGTGCTGCCAGACCCCCGCCCCTCCCCATGTCAGAATTTGACCAAAATCTGCAAGCTTCCTGTTGGCTAAGTTGGCGTGGTGGAACTACGGGCTTTCTGGGCCTCGCCTTCTTGTTTGTGCCTCAAGTGTGAAGATCCGATCTTCGAGATCAGCTCGTCTGATGTCCAATTCTTGTCTAATTCTCAAAACAGTCCTTCGATGTTTGTGGGTTGATTGTTCCGTACTGAGTGGCTCTCTTTTATCAAGTGAACTGAGCTTTGCAATTTATGCCATCACTGCAAGACCTCCGCGAACTTTGCAGAGTGAGTGGGACAAGTTGTCACGATGAAACTTTTATTTGGTTGTTATGACAGCTATGACACGCGGTCTAGCGATGCTTTGTACACGTATTCGTGGATGCAGAAGTTGGAGCAGTAAACAGCAAAATATGAACAAGTAACCAAATTCTTGGAAAAAGGAAATATGGTTTTGCGACAGCAGTGACCCGAAGGCAAAATTCAGCAGACTTCGTTGAGTGCTCTCACCGTGCAGAATTTACTTGCACCTTGGATTTTGCACAGCGCGCAGCGGAAAACTTTCGTTGTGCTGCGTCACGAGTTGTTTTTCCAGGTGGTTTTGAGAAACAAAATTTTGCAGCACAGCGTGGGCCACTTGTGCCAACACTTGTAACTCAACAGGAGCTGCTGGTAGAATTTGCACAGTCCTTTTGCAGCTGCGCTTTTCTGTCGAAAACAGTTGTTTTCAATTTCATTGTCTGGTTGATGGCGTGTTCAGAAAAACCACATGTCACATGCATACGCAATCGCTGTGCTCGGCAGGAACCAGGAACAACTTGAAACGTAGTTGCCAAAGTTTGTCAAATTCACTGCCTGAACTTTCTTGTGTTTTCTTTCTGGATTCAGCGAAACCAGCAGACGTGGGCAGGGTGACGGGAAAAACTTTGTAGGTAGCAGCAAGCTCACGGATGATAATGGACTACTCAACCTGAAAACCTCTTGTCGTAGTTCCTGCCATGCCTGACGCTCAAAACTGACTTGTGTCGATACGCAGACCCGAGGTGAATGCACAGCAAGTAAATATTTTGTGTATTTGCAGATGTCCGGATAAGAAGCTGCAGGGCGAAACGCCAGTGATCGAGCGGAGGATCGTCGAAGGGGGCCGTTCACCGCTCCTCGCCCTCCAACCGCCATTTGTCAGCGGCGACAGTTACTGTAGCAACTCCCTGCAGGAAGCAGCAGCGGGCCGAAGGAGGTGCCATCCTGTCACTACCAACAAAAGCGCTCCGGCTCAGATGATGTCAAGAGTTCAAGTGATTTGGCCTTCAGTCGGAGATTTTGTTTACGCACTTGAGCTGAGGCTTCGTGAGTGTTCAGCACTGAAGATGAACCTGGGATTTTCACCTCAGCTTCGGATGGAAACCTGCTTCTGATCAGAGGATCATCGTACAACAACCACTTACCCAGCTCTTCCAATTTTCACTGATGAGGGTTGTGCTGTTCTTCCAAGAGGCTTGAATTGAAGCTCGTGTGGAAAATTGGGTGTGAAGAAGGCCTCTGGTGCGAACAGATTGGAGAGCGGGCAAAGAGTTGCACTGGATAATTGATGCAAAGTGAAAAGGTTATCTTCACTGTGTGCTTGTTTATCAATGGCGGAGGAAAAAAACAAACTGCAGAATGGACCACCAGGCCTGCTTTTTACAGCTTTGCGAGAACGGAGAGAATTTACTCTGTCACTCGGAATTTAGATTGGACAACCACTGAGTGTTTGTGACAGGAAGTGCCGTGCACGACTGCTGAGAGCGAGACTTGCCCTGTCGAGCCTCGTTATTCCGTCGATCCTGCTTCGCAGCAGAAATGAGAACAACACGAAGCGGAATACGTCTGCTTATCAAGCTTGTGAGCACCCGGGAAAACTTGCCTCTCAAGTGGTTTTCAGTGGTAGTAGGAGGGTAGTAATCTTCTGACATATTGCCACTGGATGTAACCGCCTCGGAGATTCACTCACGGACGTGGATTTGCAAGACAAGAAAGATTTCCGCAGATCTGCAGCTGCGCGATGGAGCTCAAGGTTTGGGTGGAAGGAATTCAGCGCGTCGTGTGTGGCGTGTCGGAGGCGACGACGTGTCAAGACGTGGTGGTCGCCCTCGCTCACGCCACGGGCAAAACAGGCCGCTTCACGCTGATCGAGAAGTGGAGGGACACGGAGAGATTGCTCGCGCCCGCCGACTACCCACTCAAGGCTCTGCACAAGTGGGGCGAGTACTCGTCCGAAGTCGTCTTTGTGCTCAAACACTCGGAGAAACATCGCAAAGAGCGCAGCTCCAAACGAACAGAGAAAATCACAAATTTCGACCCCCATTCCCCCATTGAATCCAGCGATACCCCTGGCAAAGGGATAAAAAAATCACTCACGTTTAGCGGTGCACATTCGTTCCCGAAGAATCACATAACGAACACACGCAGGCATTTGATACAAGGGAACAGTTCTTTGGACAGTATTGATGACCAGGGCTCAGTGACTTCCCACAGTTCCCTCTCCATGTCTCCTTACGGGAGTCTGGAGAAGCGCAGCCACCGGCACAATGACCGCAGTGGGTACGGGAGGCACAGCCTGGAGAAACACAAAACCAAGGGACACCGGCGGAAAGCACCGTCCCCGCACAGCGGTTCCAGCAGCAACCAACCTAGTCGAGCGAGTCCCAAACTTGACCAGTTTTCTTCACCAGCCCTGTCTCCGCGAAACCTCACCCCCAGCATAGAACAGCCGGAGGAGTGTGAACTGGACTCTAAGTCGAACAAAAGCAAAAAGAACGGTGCAATTTCCAACCACAAGTCCTCTGGTAGTATTGACTTCACCAGGATAAATGGCAAGGTGGACAAAGACTCGGAAGGTCGAGGGACAAGCCCTGGCAAGAACAGCAGTGTCCAAGTGTTCTCGGAGCCCTCTCTGGCGGAGAAAGATGACCTGGCAAAGCTGGTCAAACTTCAACAAGAAAAACTTTCCGTGCAGGCAACGCAACTCAAAGTCCTCGACACAGGTAAGATGTTTTTTCAGTTGTGCGATGGTACCTGTGACCAGCTGCAAAGGGAGGAATAACAGAACCCTGTACAGTGAACATCTCTGATTGGACTCTGAACACGTTTTCGAGCTCTCAGCGATCAGATTTACATATCAGCACAAGCAATCGAGCCTTTTAAAACTGCGGTCTTCCGCAAACAAGACAACCCGTTGTTCCAGTGTCAATTTCGCAACGGCCGATCCAAGGGTGGCCACCGACCACATTTGTCCTCGCAATTAAAAATGTTTTGCCTGGCACTTGTCCCTTTACACTCGGATTTTTTTTTGGCCAGTCATTGGAGATTCGATAATTTCCCAGCCTGGTTTAGTTACCCCCCTACACTCGTACTCCCTGTCACACACACCCGGGGCAGGGGGGTAACAAAACCGGCCAACTGAACCAGGCTGAGAAATGACCAGGATCAAATTTTGATCATTTTCCAGCCTGGTTTACAAACTAAACCTGCAAACTAAACCTGCCAACTAAATGGGGCTGTATCTTTGGATTGTACGAGCGAGTGGCGCGCGGCTGATGCTCCACTTGAAAGTCTTGTTGTTGTTGGTGTTGGTGGTGGTTGTGGTGGTGCTGGTGTGTGTGTGTTTGTGGTCAGTGGGACTGGGGGGTGTCTGGTCCGAAAATGTTGGGACAGGTCATAAATTACCAGTGTTCAATGTGTAACCTATCCCATGTTGTTGGGACTGGTCCAATTTTTCAAAACATTTCTTGAATCGATCGAAAAATTTGTCGGGCACCAGTCGCGGTCCTACATTGCACTTGCTCACAAATGAGTGGGCAAGTATTTTCGAGGACCAACTGTACGAGAATTGGAAAAACAAGGGCATAAACTATACGAGTATTCGAAAAACAAGGGCATATTTTTCGGCCACGAAAGATGTCCGAGTTTCACGCGATACGCGCTCCGATCTTTTGGCTCCATGGAGCTCGCGGTGATTTGAGGAATTTGTGCATTTGTGTTTCGGTCGCTGTGCATGCCAGTTGCTTGTATTTCGGTCGCTAGGTGTTCTGGTTATTATGCATTCCAGTCACCATAAAATACAACATTTATATTTGAAATGCAAGCAAGTGTACCTCAATGTACCTGATGTACTTGCACCCAATTGCACATGAACCAAACCTAAATATTTGCCAAATGTCCATTTTGAACATTTTCCTCAAATCCCAAGTTGGTACCTAAACTTTGGCCCCGCCCAAAAACCAGTAAAAATTTCAAAAATCCAAAAACATGAAAACTGGCCCAATATCCAAGCAAAAGACTAGATTTACCAAAAACTTCCTTGTTTGTCCTTTCGGAGAAATCAGCCAATTTATGCAATAAAGTTTGACATTTCTGACCCTCAAAAAGTTTCAGCCCTCACAAACCTGAAATTCAAACTTGATCAATGCCTTCCTCATGCATTATCCTCAACCTAAATAAATCTAAAAAGAGCCGAAAGACCCAAATTTCTACCTGATCTTCACCAAGATTTTACTTCCTCCACGCAAAGAGGTGATTTGTTTGGGTTGCTCACCGGTTCAGTCGCTCTTTGAGCAACCTAAAACGATTGAGCAACCTCCTCAATCACCTAAAAAGGGCTACTGTGTTCAGCAATTTTGCCGCCCATCCAAAACGTGGCGCGACAAAACGGTGCAGATCCACACGGACACTGAGCAGACATTGAAGGAATTTGCAGGCAGTCGTCGGATTGTGTTCCAGAGACATCAGACAAGTATGGAATCAAGGCATTTCGTGGGTGTGCACAACATTCTGCTCATCTGGAAGAGGAACTTCGTAGACTGCGTCTGTCTCTTTCTCTTGGCAAAAAATTCAAAACCAAACACATCTGAGCATCCTCGAAGCCAGACGCCAGGAACCTCAGCTTCTGTGAAAACTCCGACTTTCTTCATTTGGTTTGCAAAAGAAGCCCACTTGATTCAAGTGCAGCTATTCTCTGCAAAAACTGACCCAAGTGCTGCAGACATTCCTGGCTGTTGTTGCAGAGATAGAGTTTCTCGAGGCGAGGGATCGCGACTGTGAGCGTCTGGCGACGACGCTGGCGTCAGAGTTGGCGGCGACGCAGCGCCGCGACGCGGAGACGGACAGCGAGCTGCAGGAGCTCGACCTCGTCAGCTGGGCCGACAAACTGGAAATTGAGCAGCAGAGTCAGAAAACCCTCGAGGTAAATTTAACACAGGGATGTGTCTTGACTTTGCTCGACGTGACTTTGTCCTGTACAGGGAAAGTTCTACATGTTTGTGTGAGAGATGTGTGTGTGTGTGTGTGTGTGTGCGTGTGTGTGTGTGTGTATGTGTGTGTGTCATGTCACATACAGGCATTTCTTGTTTGCCGTCCAAAAGGAAAACAGAAATTGTGTTTCACTTGTGTGATGAAAACGCGTGTGGTTTATGTGGTTTCACGTTGCCCATTTGTGCGGCCGTCTATTTTGGAGGGAAGAAAGGTGCGTCGTGATGTGCACAGTTCAGTAAATTTCTGACCCGAAAAAGTGACCAAGAAATTCAAGTGGCCTTTTTGCAAAGCCACGCACCACACAGCTTGATTCAAGAAGAAACTGTGAAGTTGTGGCAACTCGAGGTTTGGCCTTATCCATGCAGTCCTGCGTGCGCATTGACCAGGCGAATGCAATTTGGCTGATTTGTGATTTCTACGAGGTCACAAGTGACTTCTCTCCATTGCTGTTTGGCATCGAAAGGAAGGGGGAAATATGTTTTGCATTTTTTCTTGACCTCTGTTTTTCTCCTTCACACAGTCGGAAATCACCCTGATGAGATCGAGACTGTCCAACTGTGAAAGTGAACTGTTGCAAACGAAAAACAGAGGCCTTCAGCTCGGCGAAGCGGTTGAAGTGGAAAGAAAGAAGCTGGCACAACGGGAGCAGGAACAAAAGGAGCAGGAGTTAAAAGTCCTGCAGGTATTATTTACTTGTAATTGTTATGTCCTGCGATGACGCACTTCGCTGGGTGAGTGGGCTGATCTTTACTCGACGTAATCTAAGTGGTCTCTCGCGTCACACGTTTGTGTCGTTTGTAGAGATGGCAATACCAAGTCCAAGCGGTCAATTTTTGTTCGCTTCAAACACGACGTCACTTGCTTCCCACTTGCTCCAGTTCAATGTTCTCCTGGAGCTGCGTGTGATTTCAGTTTTCCCGAGAAAAACACAACAAATGAGCGTAACCCGCAGTCTTGTTTCATCGTGTTTTTTCGTGCGGAATGGGTCTGTGTGCGCGTGTGCGTGTTGGGGGCTCTTGAGGTGCCCAAACGTCCACAGTCACAAGAGCAAAATTGTTCGAACACCCCTCCCTCCGCTGTTTCTGGAACAGGTCACAATTGAAAATTCGTCCTGAAACGCGAGTGCTCTACACGAGCGTGTTCCTTTTGGTATTTTGTGGTCATGTCACGATTGGTTTTTGCAGGACATTTCTGAAGTACAGAAGCAACTGAACGAGAGACTCGCGCAGTACGAGAAGAACCAAAACGACATTGAAGAGTTGCAGAGTGAAGTGAAGGACGTTGAAAGCAGAATTCTCGAGGGGAAGGCGCAGTTGTCGGAATGTGATCGCGAGCTGCGTGGGGTCAACATGGAAGTCTTCAACAAAGTGCCTAACTCAGTGGAAGGTGAAGCATTCCCTCTGTTGGCGAATTTTGTTTGTGTGTTCACCGAGTGTCCGGTTTCAAGAAACTTATTACAGCTTCCAAACAAAAGCATAAATTTCCACTTTCAGAAACTGAGGGATTTTGAGAGGTAAAAATATCACACGCGTTTGTCCTTGGCTGACACGATGGTCGGGATTCTGTGGCCTTGGGGGACTGACTTTGGCCCTGCCCCAACAACTCGAAAACCCCACCCCCACTCCCAATTTTGATTCCAAAAGATGACAGATGATCTCTCCCCTCCCGACTGGGAACATTTTTTCAGACTGACAAAAATTGCTCGACCCCCCGCACCCCCCCCCCCACGTTCGGATAAATATTCTGCAGCTGGAGAAAACTGCTTGCCTGTTCCCCCCAAACAAAAATGAGACTCCATTCTCCAGCACAAACATTGCAAAATCTTGGGACACATTTGTTCTTTTGTGAAAAAAAGTCAATGTCTGAGCCCCAAACATTGAACAGAATGGTTGTCAAGACTGATCCCAATTGCTCTTGTTCCTTTCCTCTCACACTTCAACTCTGATACATGCTTTTCCACGTTGCTTTTTGATACCCACCCCTTTGGAAACGAAAAAGTCTCAGTTCATTCTCAAGGACCGTGTTGCCGTGTTCTTGTTTTCCTCCCAAACACAAATCAGATGACCCCTCCTCAGGTGAGGAATTTTTCACAATCTGGACACAAGTTGTTCGCCTCCCCCGCCGAAAGTCAGATGACCCCTTGTCCCCACCTCCAGCCCGTTTGGAGTCTCATTCAGAATCTGGAGAAAAACATTTTGACCATCGTGAAGAAAGGTGCGTGTCCGTCCCTGCTTGGGTTACTCACCAAGTAGATATGCTTGTAACTCCGCCTGCTGCGTTTGCTGAACAACGGAAACACGAACCAAAAACGAAACAGTTCATGACACTTCTTCGCTGTCAGAAGACTCCAACCAGAGCTGCCTTCGAAATTCGAAATTGTCTTTGAACGCAACAAGGACAAGCTCGTACAGTACGGATATTTAACGTCACGAAAAGGAGTGTTTCCTGGTAAAAAGCATTTTGACTGCAGTTTTTCACTCACGCTTCTCGCGCGTATCAGGCATTTGCGCAGACTCGAAAAATTTTACACGCCTCGATTTGTTCTTATTATTCCTCGAAGAGTAAAGATTTCGGCATGACACCACACCCATATCCCACCATCCACCATGAAAACAGTGGTGGGGTGGCTGTGTGCCCACATCAATGAAACCGTAACATGCTGAACTCAGTAGTTTTGAAACGTGCAATCCTGTTTTGGACTGTGCAAGGAGACTTCTTCCAAATTCACCGCTCTGGGTCAACAACATGAGTTTTGGTGGGAACATGGCGATGTAACCGGTTCGGCGCGTGTCTACACTGCTGAATATTCTTGTTTGCGAAACTGAATGTTGCAAAACATATTCAGTTTGGTCAAATGTTTCTCTGCAGTGTGAAATTGTTCTTCGATTGCTCGTGTACAATTTTCGGTCGTGAAAAAAAGGTTGCAGATTCAAATATTTTCAATTGTTGACGGAAGACAAGGCCTCTAATCGAGTTGAACTTTGTTATCTGATTCACTTGGTGACTTGTTTCAGTTGAGCCTCACGCCTGCCCTCTGTTTGCAGGCTGCGGGTCGGGCTTGAGTCGGAACTCCCCGTCGCGCCCGGGCAGCGCGCGTCGCCTCCTGCTACACAGTCCCCTCCTGCTCAAGGAAACCGTCGCTACCGCCGCCAACCCGCACGGACTCTGGGTTTGAGCCGATGCCTGTGCACGGATCACAGCTTTTGCGGTCTTCTGTTTTTCTTCATGTGCGTCGTTGAGCTGTGTGGGACTCAGGCACCTCGTGTCTTGTGATGCGCGCAACTGAGCGGAAGTTCCTGTGAATTCGCTTTCACTGGAAGGAGTGGTTGTGATTCGTTTGACGGTCAACACACGGGCGCATTTGAGGTTGCATTGCTGATGTCCTGAGACTACATTGAATTGTTTTGCACAAGTGAACACTTGATTTCAGAGCTTCCAAACATTTCGTACGGCTTTGTGCCCACATGCACAACGAATGGAAATGTGTTGAAGCCTGTATAAATTGTACATAAAGGTGCTGTACGATGAGCACCAGACGAATGTATATTCAGTTCATTTTTATCCTGTTGAAGTGTGTTGACCACCGTTGATTGTGTTACTCTGAACGCAATCACTTCTGAATGAATGTGACGCCCACGTTTTTCACGAGTCGAGGCATGTCGGCGCAGTCAAGCGATTTCATGGTCTTCCGTCAGTATTACAACCAAACTTGTTTTATCGAAAATCAGCATGCCGACTGAACCAATTTGCTGAAATGCGACACGAAAGGGTTTCCGACATTTTCTGGTGATACGATCGAATCGGCTTTGGGGATGAAGAGAGAAGTTGAGTCAGCAGCAATTTGAGCAATTTGTTTTTGTCATTTTTTCGCCACGCAGTGTTTATTTTTGCAATTCAAGCCCTACCACAAAGGTTGGCAGTTGAAAACTTTGAAACATTCAGATCGGGTCTGGATCCTGAGGTTGGTTTGTTCAAAAACATCCTTGTGAAAGACATCAAAACTAGTACCTCTTCGTCTGCCAGCATCCAAATGCTGACTCCAGTACCCAGAGCCCAAGTTCATTTGCGGGCGGGGGGGGGGGTGGGTTACACTGGGTCACGCACGGACAGACAAACTGGCAAAACCAGTCGCTGGCGCGACTAAAAAGAAAACTCAGTTGCCAATGGCGTTTGACCTTGACCCATCCTTTGTGAGAAGTTTGCTTCAACATTACTCACATCACAAGAAAGCAACAAAATTTCAAACTGGTTCAAACATTCTTTCTGTTATTTTGCAAAAAAGGAAAAAAGGGCCTCAAACTCTCCACGTGAGCACCAAAGAGTCCATTTGTTGTGAGACCTGAAAATTTGAGGGCTTTTTGTGGTTGGGGAAACTTTTCGAGCTGAACAAGACATCAAATCAGCCGCTTGGTGTGATCCAACGAATAAAAGTTGAGCGACAGACGAAGATGCAGAACAACAACAAAAGCAACCAAGGAGCAAAAAATCCCACTCTCTTTTCCCCAGTGTACTTACTGCTGAAACCATGACAACAATCAGACAACCAAACAATATTCCAATTTAACTTTTTGCCAGAAAAAGCAACATCTAAAATCTTGACGCTGACGTTGATGTCATGATTATAGCAAGCTTAATTTATCTGCAGTGAAGGTTGATGTCAACATGATCCACAATGAAAATGTCACAAACATTGGTGCATATTATTTTGGCCAAAATGAGTTGCTTGTCTCACGTTTAGTTTGTCTCTAAAAGATAGAATTCTTCCCCGAGGGGAGCAATCAAGGGTCAAAAAGGTCACGTGCAAAATGCCTGTTGAAACTGCTTTCTCAAAAAGGTAAATCTTTATTTTTCTCAAAAGTGTAAATTTTAAAATACTTTGGTTTTTGTGAGCTTCGCTTTCCTTTGATGTGAATTTTGTTTGCAAGCTTTTGAGAATTGAGAAAGATGTGTTGAAAACCAAGAATTTGTCTTTCATGGACAAACTTTAGGTTCGTGTTGTTGGTCATAACACCAACCAGCAGCTTCATGTTCAAGTGTCGGTGTGTTGAATTGACAATGCACATTGAAATTAGGTACGCACCGCTGACTCTGTACGTTCCACCGGAAAGAAAACTTTCTCTTTTTCTGTTTTTGTTCTCGGGTCAATTTTCCGCGAGTTCCTTTTTGACCTTCCTTGTTTTTGTGGGGGTTGTCTCACGAAGATGGGCTTGGATTAAAGCAAGACGTCGTACGGTTGAACGTTCTCACGAAGATGGGCTTGGATTAAAGCAAGACGTCGTACGGTTGAACGTTTATTGTCCGAAGTCAAGAGATGAGAGAGTGCATTATGGAACATCCTCCTTTCACAGAAATTTTGAA